>JGI20163J26743_11538495_pt1 | contig 29974 bp, 33 predicted proteins | sample TergutCu122P1_FD_26743 | JGI IMG/M metagenome (IMG submission 26743) | reverse complement strand
ATTCAATCGAGAATAAATCAGCAATACATTATTATCATTTTTTCGCAGTTTTCCAAAGGAAAACGAGGAAAAATTGTGGAATTGCTGATTAGAGTCAAATTTAATCAGCGATTCCCTAAATCTGCTGCATCAACTCCATGATTAGCGCAGTAAATTTCTCAACATCGCCCTCAATACTTCCGGACATATAGCGTTCATACACATCAAGATTATCGGGCGGGTTTAGGTTTAGGGAATAACCTTTTTCGAGCGCAAGGAGACGAATAAATTCCCGCTGAGCCCGCCCATTGCCCTCTCTGAAAGGGTGAAGAAAATTAATATTATCAAGCAGAATTGCCAATTGCCGCGCTAATTGGGGTTTTTCGGAAGAATCGATTTCCCGATAATTGGCGATTAGAGTATTTATATAGGAAAAACTTTTTTCAAAATACTTTGTCATGATAAATGGTTTTCCCTGTTTGCTTATTTCGATTGTTCTTTTTTGCCCTGCCCACTGATACACATCCTGAAATAAGTAGCGATGGATTTCCAGAAGCGAGGCGGCATTTTTTATTTTGACAGGATGAATTTCCAGCTCTTTTGCGCGTTTAATAACCGCTACGCTCTCAAAAAAGAGCAAGTCACTTGGGTCTGTAATATCAGCCAGATTCCGCAAGACATTTGTCCCCGGATATGTGTAGGTCGAATCAGAGTCTATATACTCATAGCTATGATGCATAGGCTTTTTTTCGGGTTAATTGTCCTAGCTGCTCCAATGTAATTTTATCTAAAAGGTAATCGCGGATAATTTCGATACTTCTGGGGGTGGGGTCAAATCCTTCAAACATTACTGTTCCGAGGGCATTTACAGTAGCATCAAAATTGTCAATTGAATTGAAACAGACCCCCATGATTGTTAGCTTTTCCCGGTCAATTTCTATAGGTCTATAGGACATTGGGTATTTCTCCTTCTCATTCTGATGGCTCCCTGACTTTTCTATTATATACTATTTTTCCTGTGGGTTTAAAGTAGTTTGAAGCGTTTTTTTAGTGTTTGTGACCTTGGAAAAAGGGGCTCAGATATATCAATATAGTTGGATTTTCCTCTAATTCTTTCTCTGTGAATATGTATTTTATGCACGAAAATCAATATATTCCAAAAAAATCTAAAAAAATAAAATTTTTACTTGACACAATGACACGGGTGTCATTATAATGAAGCTAATCAATGACACGGGTGTCATTGATTAGTTAAAAAATTATTGAAGGAGAAATTATGAATTTAGGAACTTATTTAGAAGAGAAAAAGGGTAATGCGGTCAATAAAATCAGCAAGGACAAAACAATAAAGGAGTGTGCAGAAACTCTTAACAGCAAAAGAATCGGAGCATTAGTTGTTACAGATGATAAAGACAATCTGGAGGGAATAGTATCAGAAAGAGATATTTTAAGAAAAGGGCTTTTAAAACTTGATAAATCTGTTGCTGAAATTATGACTCCAAAATCAAAGCTTATAACAGTTGATGCGTCTGCCAACATTATTGATGTAATGAAGAAATTTGATGAAAATAAAATAAGGCATATGCCGGTTCTTGAGAACGAAAAAGTGATAGGAGTTATATCAATTGGCGATGTAATACATGGACTTCTTGAGATAAATTTGGCTGAAAATGATCAACTAAAAAAGTATATATTCGGGTAATTGAAAGCCGGCATTCAAATGCCATTACAATGAAATTGGCAAATGCCGCTTATGTCATTTTATGGTAAAGAAGAATATGCCGAGAAAATTTAATGAAAATCAACGAAAAATTAAAAAAAGTATGATTTTAGAAAGTGCATATCATGTATTTTGTCGCAAAGGTTTTTTAGACGTTACCATGAAAGACATTATATGTGAGTGCGGTATCAGCCGCGGCGGTATCTATTTGTACTTTTCATCTGTAGATGAAATATTTCAAGAGGTCGTTGCAGTTAGGAATAAAAGTAAATTTGCCATTGTCCGTGAGGCGGTAAATAATAACGAGCCGTTTTTTATTGTTTTTAATAATTTTCTGTCGTTGCAAAAAAAGCGGCTTCTTCACATGGAAAATAGTCTGCTCCGCGCAATGTATGAGTATCTGTTTTCAAAAACAGAAGGAGCAGCGCAAGATTTTCATCGCGCGCAGTTAGACTATATTAAAAAATCAGTATTATGTATGCTGATGCTTGGCGTAAGTCAAGGAGTTATACACGATAAAAATATTGATATAATCGCGGAAAATATTCTTCTCATTATTGAAGGATTAGGGATATTGGCTTTATCAAATATCCTCACGGAAAATATTATAACCGGGCAATTTATAATTATAAACGCAATAATCGAAAGCATAAAAAAAAATTAGGAATCCGCTGATTTATTCAATCGAGAATAAATTGCGCAGCATCCCGAACTTGTTCGGGGCTACAATACATTAATTATCGGTTTAGTTGAAAAATATCAGCAGGATTGATATATTCATCAGTATGAAATATGGATTTGCCGGAGCGGCGCTGGTTTTATTTGTGTTGGTTTCAAGCCCTGTTGAAGCTCAGCTTTTTAGGCCGCTTACATCGTTCAGAGTTATTCAAACAGAATATTTTGACATCATCTTTCCCGATGAGTCGGAGCGGTCTGCCCGGCATCTGGCGACATTTGCAGACAGAACATACGAGCAGCTTAGCGCTATGCTGGGCATTGAGCTTCGCGGCCGCCTTCCAATAACGTTTGCGCCGCATACTGCAATGTTTAATGGCTACTACAGAAGTATGCCTGGTTCTCACATTGTGCTTTTTGATACGCCCAAAGATGTGGAGTGGACTGTTTTTGAGAATAATCTCAAAGGGCTTTTTGTACATGAGTTGGTTCATGCGATTTCTTTAAACACGCGCGGGCCTTTTTTCAGGGTTATGCATCGTATTTTCGGCAACTGGGTTACGCCTTCGCTTATTACTGCGCCGGCTTTTATGGTAGAGGGAGTAGCGGTAAGCTTTGAAAGCCTTGGCGGTTTTGGCAGGGCGAATGATCCGCGCACGCGGCAATATTTGCGGCAAGATATTCACGAAGGCAGGCTTCTTACACCTTTTCAGGCTTCCGGTCTTTACGATAATCCCCGGCATGGTTCCTATTATGATTACGGCGGACTTTTTTCTGCATGGCTGCAGGAAACTTATGGCATGGAAAAATATGCTGAGCTTTGGCGGGCTATGGGCAGGCAGTTTGGCAGGTTTTCTTTTTTCGTATATCGATCCGGGTTTTACAGTATTTTTCGCAGGGTGTATGGAATTAATTTTATTGATGCCTGGAATGCCTTTGCTGCTTCGTTAGCTCTTGATGATCTTGAGACAAATGATGATGAAGTTCTGCCTGCAAGATTTCGCTTTTTTTCTGAAAGACGGCATTTTATTCAGGGACTTGCAGCGTGCGAATACAGGCTTTATTTTATCGACAAAGGCAAAGACAGAAGGGAAAATACGGTTCGCATCTACGACACAAGGACAGGCGAAATAAGCTCTTTTCGAGCAGGCTTGTTGTCTTATGATATCGGCGTTTCTGCTGATGGCTCAACTCTGCTTGTATCCGGCTACCGTTTGCTGCCGTCGCAGGGAACAATTGCGAGCAGGTATACGGCTGTAGTTACTGAATACAGAGCAGATGGCAGCAGAACCGGCAGGAGCATCAGAGGGCTTTATCGCGCGCGGTATTTTAGGGATGGCGTTATCGGGCTTCGCGCAAACCTGCACAACAACAATGTTGTGTTTGAAGATTTTAGCGGTAACAGCAAGGTGCTTCTGCATGGCAATGAAAGGCTGATGTTTTCTGCGCCGCAGCCGGTTGACAATGAGCGAATAGCTGTTGTTGTATCGCGCAATGGCAAGCGGGAGTTGTGGCTTTATAATTATGTTTCCGAAGAGCTTTTTAGAATCGAGGCAGACAATAATGAATACTGGCTTTATATGCGCGGGCTGGGCGTATCCGGAGGCAGGCTTTTCTTTAGCCATTATGCAGATGACCGCATGTCGAGGCTTGGCGTTATTGATCTTGAAACAATGCAGGCTGTTTTCAGCCGCAGGGATTTTTCCGGCGGTGTTTTTAACCCAGTTGCTGTTGGCAGTACAATCTATTATCTTGGCGCTTTTACAAATGGAAGCGGGCTGCTGCGGTTTCCGGAGGCACTCGGGGATCTGACAGGGGAGCGAAGCGATGTACGGCTGATCCCGTTGATTAGCCAGAGCTACCAGACTTCATTACGGTCTGCTTCGCAATGTCATGGCGCAGGATGCGACCTGCTTCGCAATATCGCTAAGCAGACGCCGCTTTATCTTGGGGATTCCAGAAGATATTTTGCTTTACGCTATATGAATCCTTTTCAGTTCTGGCTCCCCTTGCCCCTGTTTAGGGAACACAACAATAATCTGAGACTGGACGGCGTTGGAATTTTATCAATGATATCTGACCCTACAGACAGAAACTTTGTAACGATTATAGCATATGCAGATACTTATTATCAGATGGCGAGAATAGATCTTCTGTCCTGGGAAAACACAAGCCTTGGGCTTCCTCTTGCTGTGAGTTTTTTCGACAGGGTAGCAGGTCACGCAGATAATCCATATCGCGAAACAGGCGGCACGCTTGGCAGCACGTTTTTTTGGAGCGCTGGTCAATGGATACATGGGTTTTCTCTGGGCGGTGGTTTTTTGCGCTCTGCAGATTATGAGGATGGAAAAGGCGCCTACGAGTGGGAAGAAAGAGAAAAAGATTTTTTTCTCTTTACCGGTTTGCGTCTTTCGAATCGCAGACTTATGATGCAGCTCAATGCCATCAGTCTTGCAAATAATTTTGAGCCTCGTATTGACGGGCTCTTTAGGGCAAATACCAATACCAGGTTTCCATTGCATCTTACTCTTTTTGGCGCCTATGACGGACGAGGAATGGATTTACATGGAAGATCAAATATCTACGGCGACCCCTTAATTACCGATTTTGTATTAAAGGAATATGCTCACCCTGCAGGGCTTGATCTTCTCTGGCTTGGCGGCGCAGAATTGGGTCTGGAAATATTTTCTTTTGAGATTCAGAGAAATCTTTCGCATCTATACGTTAATCGACTTTCTGGCATTGTGTCAATAAGGAATCAGATTTACGACAGCGGCGGTCTTTTAGGCGCCGAAGGAATAGAGGTGAACGATTTTCACTTGATTCAATCTTTGGCTTTTCGTATTGGCTTAAAAACATCTTTTCTTCCTGTTGTGAGATTTCCTGTTTCAATTGAACCGCACATTTTGTGCGCCTGGAAATTTTCCAATGCAATTACCGGACAAGGACCGCTCTGGCATATTAGCGCAGGATTAAGTGTTGTTTTTTAGCGTTGAGGATTTAACGTGAGTTGGTACAGAAGCTGTGGCAATAATATCTACGCCGGTTCCTAAAATATTGGGGATAACCACATCATAGAGCCCGACAGGCGCTTGGAGTTCCACGCCTCGCAGTTGCTCTACGCACTGGAGTAAAAGCTCTTTTGGTATCGGGTCGCGCGAGCGCACCGGCAGCAGCGGCGAGTCTGCGTCAATAATTCTGACGCTTGAGGTGAAAATGCGCAGCGGCGCCAAGAACTCGTCTGTTGCATATAGTTCGCCGCGTTTGCACTTGTGTCCTTCTATGCTGATGATTTTGCCAGCTTTCCTTGAAACATCGCTTTTCGAAGTCGCGCTCTTCGATACTTCGCCGCAGACAATTATATCGCAGCCAAGGGGGCAGATTATGCAAATAATTTTCTTTTCTTCTATACGCATGGTTATGCCTCCTTTTCTACACTGATGATGATTTCTCCAGGCATCTCTGCGGAAAGCGAATGGAGCGGGGGCTGGAGCGAGGCAGAGTTAATAGCAACATATTCCATTTCGCCTGGGTTTACCTTGATGGCTTTTTTTGAAAGGATTTCCCTTCCATTATAATTTGCGCTTATGCGCGCTCCTGCATACGGCTGCTGTACCCGAAAATACAATTTGATTTTCGCATCTTCGTTGGTTAAGGCAACTGTTTGCGGGCACACATAACGCACGTTATTTCCCGGCACGCAGACAATGCTGCCAAAAGCTTGCGGCAAAAGCCCCAAAGCATAATGCGCTGCTGCGCTGCCGGCGATTTCGCTTTCCGCAGAAACATTGTCTGCAAGGTCGTTTACATGAACCACATTTCCGCAGGCAAATATGCCGGGAATCGAAGTTTGCATAAACTGATTAACTATGGGTCCGCCTGTAACAGGGCAGAGTTTTACGCCTGCTCCAAGGCTTAATTCGTTCTCCGGGATGAGCCCCACAGAGAGCAGAAGAGTATCACATTCATAAAACTTTTCTGTTTCCGGAATAGGCTTGCGGTTTTCATCCACTTGTGCAACCATGCAGCCTGTTAGCCGCTTTGCGCCTTCGATGCGGGTAACTGAATGTGAAAGCAAAAGAGGTATGCCAAAATCGTCAAGGCACTGCACGCGGTTCCTTGTGAGCCCGGTCAAGTAGTTCATAATTTCCACAACAGCTATAACCTCCGCGCCTTCCAGCGTAAGACGGCGCGCCATAATCATGCCTATGTCGCCTGAGCCAAGTATAAGCACACGTTTGCCGGGCATAATGTTCTGCCGGTTAATCAGGCGCTGGGCTGCGCCGGCTGTGTACACGCCTGCGGGTCTGGTTCCAGGAAGCGCCAGGTTGCCGCGCGTGCGTTCCCGGCAGCCCATTGCCAATACAATGCTTTTTGCGTATACAACCGCCATACCAACAGATTTGTTCACACAAATAATTATGTTAACGGCATTTCCAGCCGGGCAAGCGCCGGAGAAAGAAGAATCTCCTTCGGAGCTGCCCGGCTTGCGCCTGTCTCCGCTGCCTGCCTGCGTCAGCCGCGGCGTTTGTGCCGGCGGCGCAGAGCGCGATGTCCATGCCGCAGAACAAGCGTCTGCTTGCGAAGACTCTTGTCCTGAATTTTTCGCTAATCCCGACTCCCAGCCAAACCTCCCGCTAACTTCCAGCACCATAGTATCAAAAAGAAATTCCACGCCAGCATCTTCCGCAGCTTTAACAAAACGACCGGCATACTCAGGCCCTGTAAGCTCTTCATTGTAATAGGTAAGCCCGAATCCTGGATGAATACATTGTTGCAAAATTCCTCCGGGCGATATGTCCCGTTCGATTATCAAAACCTTGGCAACTCCTTGCTTTTTAGCGGAAACAGCAGCAGCAAGCCCCGCAGGACCAGCGCCAATTACAGCAACATCGCAAAAGATTTCATGCATTTTGCGCCCCCTGCCTAACCTTGCCTGCGCGGACTTCGCCAGTAACCATATAAGATCCGGATTGGTTTTTGTTTATTTCTTCCACAGAAACATTCAGCTCCCGCGCGAGAATCTCAAGCACCCGAGGTCCGCAAAAACCGCCGCTGCATCGCCCCATCCCTGCGCGAAGGCGGCGCTTAACTGCGTCCATGCTGCGTGCAGGCAAAGGTCTGCGTACAGCTTCCGCAATCTCGCCTTCGGTAACAGTTTCGCAGCGGCAAATAACCTTGCCAAAGAGCGGGTTTTTGCGGATAACATCATCCTGCTGCTTTCGGCTAAGCTCATGGAAGCGGATAATGCCCTTTCGCTTTTCGATAAAATCAGCCTTAAACTCCGCAGGCATTCCCATTTGAATAAGAGTTTGCGCCACATATTTGCCCAAAGCAGCAGAAGCAGTAATGCCCGTGGAGCGGATTCCCGAAAGATTAACATAGCCCTTTACATCATCGTAGGTATCCACGCGCAGCCCCTCCGGATTGCGGTTTGCGCGCAGCCCCGCATATTGCATAATCGCATCGCCAAACTTTATGTCCGGAATAAGCTTCGACACATCTTCGCGAATACTCGCAAGCCCCGCAGCATCGGTAGCATAATCCTCTTTGTCGAGCAAGTCCTCGGCTGTGGGACCAACAAGCATATTGCCGTGAATAGTGGGGCACATTAGCTTGCCTTTTGTGAGCTTTGTCGGAATCGGCAAAACAATGTGGTTTACCTTACAGGAGGTATTTTTATCCAGAATATAAAACTGACCCTTTCGCGGATTTACAGTATAGTCGGCTTTCCCAACCATTGCAGCGACCTCATCGCAGTACAAACCTGCTGCGTTAACGATGTATCGGGCTTCAATCCTGCCTGCTGTTGTTTCGATACCCGCGACAGCGCCGTTATTCGTACTAATTCCCGTTATCTTTGTGTTGAGCAAAAACGAAGCGCTGTTTTCGAGCGCGTTTTCCGCATAAGCAACAACAAGCAAAAAAGGATCGATTATATATTCGCGAGGAATAAAAAGCCCGGCTTTTACGCAGGGGTTCAAGTTCGGCTCACGCTCCAAAAGCTGCTCCGCGGTCAAATACTCGACATCATACACTTTGTTTTTAAATGCTTTTTCCTTGATGGCCGGAAGTTGTTCAAATTGTTCGTTGGTAAAGGCCGGCATGATTGCGCCAATTTTTGCAAAAGGGATATCTAAATCTGCACAAAGTTTTTCGTACATCGGGTTTGCAGCATTCACTAGCTCAGATTCTAGGCTGCCCGGCGGCGCATCAAAGCCGGTGTGGATAATGGCGCTGTTTGCTTTGGATGCTTCGCCGCCAACATCTTCGTTTTTATCTACCACAAGAACCCGCACCCGGTACTTAGAGAGCTCGCGCGCAATAGCGCAGCCCACAACTCCTGCGCCAATTATCAGAACATCCGTTTTTTGCATGATGGCTCCTTTAGAATAGATCTGCTGCCGCACTTCCCCATTATCAAAATACTCTGCTTTTCATTTTTTTTCAATTCTTTTCTGTGGATATGATTACAACTAAATTGACGGCTGTTAAAGCCGATTTCTGCTTTCCCGCGCATAAAATCAGATATTTCTTTTTAAATTATAAAAAAACAGCTTGACTATTTGCTTATACTATAACACAATATAGTCAGACTAGTCTGACTATATTGTAGAGGTAATATGCGAACTGCATTTGGAAGAAAAAATACAGCCTGGCAATTACAGGAAGCAAAAGCAAAACTCAGCGAAGTAATCAATGCAGCTATGAATAAACCGCAGATTATTACAATTCATGGCAAAGAAACAGCTATGATTCTTTCAATTGAAGAGTATAAAAAACTTGCAGAGCCAAAACAACTGCTTTATGAATTAATTCAAAATTCACCATTGCGCGATACAGAGTTGGAATTGCCGCAGCGGCTGCCCGAAAAGATAAGGAAAACTATTTTGTGAAATACCTCCTTGATACCAACATCATTTCTGAACTAAAAAAATCAAACTGCAATTCGAAAGTAAAATCCTTCACAAACAAAATACCTCTGGAAAATATTTTTATCTGTGTTGTTTCTATAGGAGAAATTTCTTTTGGCATTGAAAGGCTTCCGCCGGGAAAAAAGAAACATGATTTACTCATTTGGCTCCATACCAAAATACCGGAATGGTTTAGCGGACGCATAATTTCTCTGGACATGGATACAATGGCAGAGTGGGGAAGAATCTGCGCCATGACAAAAAGAACTTTGCCTGTACTCGATTCACTGATAGCTTCGGCAGTGATAACGCATCACATGACTCTTGTTACAGGGAATACCAAAGATTTTGAAGACATCGAAGGCATTAAACTAATTAACCCATGGGACGCTGAACGCTGACAATAAAAAGTTTCACCTAGCACAAAAAAAAATATTGTATTATACTCGTTCTGATTAAAGGTAGAATATGATTAAAGACATAAGAAATTTCTTAAATGGATTGGCATTTGGAGTAACCCAGATTATTCCGGGCGTAAGCGGCGGCACCATTGCAATTATACTGGGATTCTATTTTGAGCTGATAGAAACCATAAATCATTTTTTTAAAGATGTACGAAAAAATCTGAGATACATAATTCCGCTTTTGATTGGCACGCTGACCGGAATAGTAATCTTTAGTTCGATTGTTAATTTTCTTTTGGCAAACTATTCATTTCCAACCATGCTGTTTTTTATTGGGCTGATAGCCGGCGTTATCCCGCATATTTTTTCCAAAGTCCGGGAAAACGGACAAAAGTTCATGCCCGCGGATATTCTTCTCATTGTGATTCCTTTTGTTATTCTGGTTGTTATATCATTCTTAAATGCAGAAAGCGCAGTAGATCCTGCAGAAATTATTGCAAATATCAACGTTACTTTTATGATTTTCATTTTTGCCGCAGGAGTAGTTTCTGCCGCTGCTCTGATTATTCCGGGTATAAGCGGAGCATTTGTTTTATTGCTTTTTGGCATTTACCCGCTGGCGACCTATTCTGTTGATTCCATAAGGTTGTTGCTGACAGATTTTTCGAACATCGCGCTTATGATGGATATATGCAAAGTATTGGTTCCTCTTGGTTTAGGCATGATACTTGGCGTGCTTTTTATGGCACGGTTAATAGAAAAATTGTTAAAAAAGTATTACAGACAGGTTTATCTGATGATGCTGGGGCTTTTAGCGGGTTCAGTTTTTGCTCTTGCAAACCACCCCATGGTTTACAGAAGCGGAATATCCATAGCCATTATTCTGATTGGTGTAACAACATTTGTTCTGGGTTGTGCGGCATCATTTTATTTGGGGAAGAAGCGGCTGTAGGCTCGGCACGCCGTGTCGTAAGGAACCCCAAACAAATTTATGGAACAAAAATAAATTTGTTCTTAAACTATCGAGGCTACGGTTGACCACTGCTCTGGAAAAGCTCCCAAAATGCGTCTAAAAACATACATTGGTATATTTTTAGACGCAGCAATTTGCGGTTTCGGTTACTCAAATATTATAACCAGTCCTAGTTGCCTGTAATATGGCATGGAGCGAAATTGCCCATGCGGATTTATTCCTTGATAGTAGCGGATGCCTACTCCGATTTTTGAAAAGTAATTGCGCGACTGATTGTTATGCCGTATTCCAAGGAAAAAATTAAAACAATTTGCAAGATCGGGCGGGTTTCTTATGCGGGAATTACTCCTTCCGCCGGAGTAAGAAAAACCATATTTATATCGTTCCCGTAAGCGGTACTCGGCAGAAGCGATTACCTGAAACCCGTGCGAGAAAAGCGCTGACTGATACTGGTATTGAAGAAAAAACTCAAACGGAAACCATGTTGAAGCCACAGGATATACCCCCGGCGCTCCGGAAGTTTCGCTTTCCAGAACAGTGTACCAGCCATTCCTGAAATTGTAATTAAACAATACGCCGAACCTAAACCCATGATTGCGCCGGAATTGCCCGTCAGGATCATTTAAAGTAAAAACCAGTTCCGCATAATTAGTCAAAACATCGACCCTAGTTATAGGGAAAGTTTCCGGTCTATCTCTTCTAAAAATAGTAAGTTCATCGCCAAGATGTGTAGATTCATGCCTAAGCAGCGAAAGCCTTAGCGCCCAGTTGTAAATATTAAAGCGAGGCAGAACATGCCTGGGAGAATCCAGACGATATATAAAATTAATATCCGGCACGCCGAATCTGTAGGCGGTGTTAATAACCGGCGACGTAACCCATTCGAATCTGTCGTACCAGATTTCAACCCAAAACGGCAGCGTTATGCTAAGACCATATTTGCCGTTAGCGAAATTGGCAGACCATATTGGAATGTCTACGCCAAGGTTAGCAAAAATAAAGAACCTGTTTTTTGTATCAAACTCGCCCCAGTCGTAATCCGGACTGTTGGTTGCATAGGCGATTTCTGCTCGAATTAAGGTTGAGTGCATATCTGCCCAGAAGGGTCTGCCAAAAGCAGCGGCTTGCCCAACACCGCTCCAAAAACCGCTGCTTGCCCTGCGAGTCTCCGCAGCCTCCTGTGCCAAACACAAACCGGCAGCAAAAAACAACAAAAATAATTTTAGACTTAATTTTTTGTACCACATAATAACCTCTTGCTCTATTGTATCATATTTTAATTTATTCAATCGAGAAAAAATATGGAAGCGATTCCTTAGAGCCAAATTTAATCAGTTTTTCCTTTACTCACAGAGAGCACAAAGATAAAATCCGCAAAATTTATTGCTGGACTCCGCTATGCTGCTCTTGGCATTAATCTTTTGTTCGTGTTATGCTATATCATGAAGCATAAAAATCCTGGAAGATCGCTAATTTATTCAGCCAAGAATAAATTAGCATTTGCATTCATCCTTTTTTTCCTGTTTTTTTCTTGCAAAAATGATAATGTTTTGCAACCTTCTTTTGAAACACATAATTTTTTCGATTTAAGCAATAACGATATTTTTCTTATAAAAGTCAATACATCCTCTCGTGTTGTTAGAGCTGCTAATACCGGAAGCGTTCTAGGCTCGTTTCCAGATTATCAAAATATTAGGCCAGTAGTTCGCGCAGAACTAGATGATAATACACGTCCCCCCATAGGTCATCCTGCTGCAAGGGAATTCAGCGCTAACCCGCCGCCTATTATCGAAGAAATATCGCCAAGATTGCAATCTCTTTCTGCTTTTGTTCCTCCTGGAGTTGGGGACCAGAGGATGTTTTTGGTTGAAACTTTTCTTGGCAGCGGAAGGTTTGAAGAGCAAAGAGCAACATTAAAGGCTTACGGAACTCATGGGAATATCTGGGTTATGGACAATGTAAGAACTCCTCTTCCGGAAGGACGGGCAAAGGAGTTGGCAAGAAGATTTGATTTAATTTATCCCCGTGCTACAGCTATTCTGGGGTATGAATACGGCGGAGGACCTGGCGGTAATGGCGGCAGGGACAGGGATCCAAGAATTCAAATTCTGGTTTATGATATTCTCGATAGAAACGGAACGGTTGCAGCAGGCGGATTCTTTTGGGGTAAAGATTGGTTCCCCAGGTCACAAATTCCTTCTTCCAATGAAGCTGAAATATTTTATATTGATACAAGCCAGGTCATACGTTTTCCTGATTTTGCTGCTGCAATTTTGGTTCATGAGTTGCAGCATATGATAAACTGGAATATGAAATTTGTAAGGCACGGAAGAAATTCGGCTGCCTGGTATAATGAAATGCTTTCCGCAATGGCTGAAGATATAATTTTGCCTATGGTAGGTGTTGGTGCATACAATCGGTATCATCCGATAAATCAAAGATTACGCCTTTTTCTTGCAACTTACCATGAGCGGGGTGTAACAGAATGGCATAATCAACTAGCATGTTATTCAAGGGTTTTTGGATTTGGCGCATATTTGCTGCGAAATTTTGGCGGCGCAGATCTTTTAAGAAGAATTCTTCATAACAATACAGTCAATGAAGCGTCAATAACAGCGGCACTACCTCCAGGAATTACTTTTGAGATAGCCCTAATTCGCTTTGGCGAAGCTTTGGTTTTTAGCGGCGATTATTTTCCGCCACACAGGGCAAGTTTTGACAGAACTGATGGAAATACTATTATTTATCGGAATAATGAGAGATGGACTTATACTGCATATGGATTTAATATAATGGGATTTTTTAACTCGCAGTACTCAAGGGGGGCGTATATTCATAATTTAACTCCAAGGGATATGAGACCGCATTCAATTGTCGTACAATCATCTGATGCGTGGAGAAATATTACAGGGGACTTTTCCATTACTTTGGAAAAACCGCATAATGGAAATATAATGATGTATTTACTTGTAAGGTAAAAAAGGATGAAGCAGCTAACTTTTGTCAATCGACCCTTGCTTTGCGAGGATAAACTCCGCGAAAACCGAGGGCAATATGACCGAACAAGGAGACTAACACGTGCTTTGCGCGTAATATCTTTTCTGGTTTTAATTATTCTTGCGCCGGTTAGTATATTTGCGCTGGGAAGCAGGGAAAAAGGCGCAAATCAAACTGCAAGGAATACCATGACAATTGTTGGCAAAGTACAAATATATGGCAGCAGTCCGCATACTTTTGTAGGAATTGCAGCAAAAGATGGCACAGAATATGCTGTCTACCCGCCGGAACAGGCAGAAAAACTAAGAAAACTCCAGGGACATTTAATTGAGTTTACTGTTATTCTGTTAGGCCAGCCGCAGAGCTTCGAAGGATTAGTGCTGCGAGGGGGAACAGTAACCCCGCTTTCGTGGAGGATAATCCAATAGCGATTTCCTAAGACCCCGCTGATTTATTCAATTGAGAATAAATCAGCTTTACTTTATTATCCTTTTTTCGTAGTTTTCTGCAAGAAAACGAGAAAAAATGTGGAAGCACTGATTAGAGTCAAATAAGAACCTACTATTAAATTTTAAAAATTATAGGTTCTTAATCAGTGCTTCCCTAATCCAAATGATACGCTTCGCCAAAGGAGTTTACAAGCTGGCCTGCGAGCCAGGGTCGGTTTCCTCTGTTTTCGCCTCTTATTCGCATTGGTGAATTTACAATAACAGTTTCTCCGTTGACTACTTGTGTGTGAACATTCCTCTTTCGGATATTCATGTGCTCAAAAACTACTCCTCGCCTGAAATTATGATGAACATACACAATATTCCCACGGCGATCCACAGAGACAACCATTCCCACGTGCGTAAGCAGGTCATCGTCGCGGCCGTTTCTGTTTCTGTCAAAAGTATTGTCCCAAAAAATCAGATCGCCCGGCAAAGGGTACCAGGTTCTTTTAATTAACTGCCTCTCCCGCAAAGTTTTATAAATTCTTTCGGTGCCTGTTCCTGTATGGTATGGAAAATGTCTTTGGAGATCGATTCCTGCGTAATAATAAATTGCAGACACGAGTCCGGAACAATCCATATTAAAGCGCCTGCCCCTTACCACGAGCCTGTCTGCTCCCCTAAAATGCTCGGCTGCTGCGATAAGCTTTGCTCTGATTTCTTCAACTTCTCTTGGGCTTCTTCTGTGAAAAGCTGTGTTTGGTTCCTGATTTCTTTCTGCAGAATTGCGGTTTGCCTGCCTCTTCCGCGGGTCGTCCGGAGTTGGAAGTATTGCGCAGGAAACAAAAGCAAAAGACAAAAGTGCTACAGTAGCAAGTATTATACAGCACAGTACAATGCTTGCCAGTCTTCTTGCTCGTTCGTGCGCAAGTGAAGCTTGTACACTGCACCCGTAGTGCTGGGATTGACTAATAAAAAAGAGAGAGATAAGTCTAATCAATTCTTGCCCCCATTACGGCGACATGCCGCAGCCGATCAAATATGTTTCAAAAGAAATCTTTCTTACAGAATCGGGTTTAAATATTTTAACATATTTAAACATTTTTTTCATTCTTTCTATAATTTTTTTTTCGCTGCCGCCCTGGAATATTTTCACAACCAGATTACCTTCCGGAGAAAGCATTTTTTCCGCAAGACTTATAACAGATTCCGCAAGTTGCAGAGATTTTTCCGTATCCACAGCCCTGATTCCTGTTGTCGAAGGCGCGGCATCGCTTAAAATAGCTTTGTATGGTCCATTTTCCCTGATTTTAACCAAAATTTCATCCGTAAAAGCATCCCCTTGCAGGAAAACAAAATTATCTCCTTTGTAATTTATATCCATTGGCATAATATCTACGGCAACAAGAGAGCTGACCTTAAGTTCTTTAAGAACATACAAACTCCAACTGCCCGGCGCTGCCCCAATGTCCAGAACCCGCGCGGACTTATCTATAACCTTAAATTTCTGCTGGATTTCCATCAGTTTATATACAGACCTCGCAGGATAACCCTCTTTTTTTGCTTTTGCTGTATAATAATCATCTGCGCGGGGATTATCTTTTTTTCCCATATTGACTAATTTCAGATTCCTTTTAAAGTATATTTATGATTAAAGATTATAACTTCAGGCTGGAAAAAATAGAAGAGTATCTCTATACCATTTTGCCAAAGCAAAAAGATACAACATGGGCTGCTCAAACCGCAGATATAACCGCAGATCATTTTGGCAAAAGTTTTCTGGAATATATTTGCAACATAAACATACCGCTGCTTGATCTTTTGGAGCGCGGCGGCAAAAGATGGCGTCCAATGCTTATGCTTCTTCTGTATGAAATTAAAAACAGCGATATAGCTAAAATAATTCCCTTAACCCCGCTTGTGGAACTGGGGCATAATGGAAGTTTAATTGTAGATGATATCGAAGATAACTCCGAGCTGCGAAGGGGCAAGCCGGCAATACATATATTGCATGGTGTTGATATGTCCATAAACAGCGCGAATTTTCTCTATTTTCTTGCTTATGATTCAATTGAAAAATCTGATTTTGACGATGCGTTAAAGTTTTCGTTTTATCGCTATTATACAAAAGCAATGAAGCGTCTTCATGTGGGGCAGGGGCTTGATATCCAGTGGCACAACAATCATTCTTTTTTTCCAAAGGAAGATGAGTATTATCAGATGTGTAGAGTCAAGACAGGGGCGCTCTCGCGGCTTGCAGCAGAGATTGCGCTTTCAGCTTCCGGCGCAGCAAGCGAAGAAATATATGAAGTGGGACGCGCGTGCGAAGAGATGGGGGTTGGGTTTCAGATTATTGATGATGTAATCAATCTTACCAAAGGCAATCCCGGCAAGAAAAGAGGGGACGATATAATAGAAGGAAAAAAGAGTCTTCCTGTAATACTTTTTTGCGAAGATAAAGGCGATGTCAAAGAGCTTGTTTCCTGCTTTAGAGATGCTGCGAGTATAGATACAGAAAAGAGAGACACGGCGGTTGAGAGAGCAATCGCGCTTCTTGAAAAAAATAATTCTATAGAAAAAGCAAAGGCAAAAGCTCTGGATATAATAGAAAAATCTGCAAAAACAATCGAAAGCAAATATGAAGATTCAATAGCGAGAAAACTTATTCTTTCTGTTTTTGATTCTTTTAAAATTGCTTAGTTTGTGTCATGATATCATGATGTAATATTGAGATGCGAAACGTGGTTGGTCGCAGCCGCAAAGCCAATGTATATAGCACAGAATAGAGGCGGAATGTAATGAAAAATCTTATAAAAAAACCATTTGCTTATAGTTACAGCAATTTTGCATTATTTATAATTGTAATTAATTTTATTGTTTTTTTTATGACATCCATAAGTCCAGGTCTTTTAAGTTCTCTTGCAATGAATCCCAGTAATGTTATTAATTTTCAGACTTACTGGCAATTTGTAACATATATGTTTACTCATGCGGGTTTTCAACACATATTTTTTAATATGCTTGGTCTTTTCTTTTTTGGGTTTCCCCTGGAAAGGCAGGTAGGGAGCAAAGAATTCCTGCTTTTTTACTTTTTTTGCGGAATCATGGCAGGCATTTTTTCCTTTTTATTTTATGTCTCAACAGGGCAGATGCGCGTATTTTTGGTTGGTGCTTCCGGAGCTGTTTATGCTGTGCTTTTTGCTTATGCTGTGTTTCATCCGAATTCAACTATATATATAATGGGAATCTTTCCTATAAAAGCAACCTGGCTGGTAATATTATACACAGGTATAGAGATTTTTTCGCAATTGAGCGGGGGGCGCGCCGGAATTGCGCATCTTACTCACCTTGCGGGTTTTGCCTTTGCGTATTTGTATTTGTGGATTAGGCTTGGAATTAATCCTGCTGATGTTTTTTTACGGAGAAGGTAACAGATTTTGCTTAAAAGCCGATAAGAATAATATACCATCGGCGGTATATTATTCTTGTTCGCCTATGGCTATGTGCAAGTCTGCAACATGGACGTCACTGCCTAGCAGTGGATCTGGTGCAGCGGCATGGACGCCGCGAAAAAGTGCCAGGAAGCTTGTCCGCAACCCTCGCTTTGCCGGCGAATAATTAAAGGCTTTAATCTGTGATTTTAAAAAAATATTTTGTTTTATTTGTATATTTATTTTTACTCGGCGCTGTGGCTTTTGCTCAGGTAAGGGATCTTCCGGTATTTAGCAATGAATTCTGGTTTCATGCAGAAAATCCGCCTGTGTTTCATCAGGCTATTGGGGGAAATCAGAATGAACATAAAGAGCATGAAGCCGAAAGGATAAAAGACCTTCTTAGGGAAGCTGTTTTTGTTTATTCGGGAATGATATTTGGCTTTACTTTTACTTATACTCCAAGCGACCGGAGAAGGGATATAAGCGAAGAGCTAATAATAACTCCTATTGCAAGAATACCGTATGGCGACCCTGCTATGCGTGTTAGGTCGATAAGGCGTGATGTTTCGCGGACATTTGTAAGGCTTGAATACAGATGCGATGAGCGACACCAGGCATGGCTGAATTTCTGGAGCAGCAGCGCTTTTCCTGTAATTGGGGGATCCGGGACAAGCCTGGCGTTCGAGGGGCTTGAGTCAAGAATAGAAGCAATGGAGCAGGCTGCAAAAACGAGTATAAGGAATCATCTGCGCGGCAGAATACATAATCAGCCCAGAAGAATATCGGGCAGTTTTGTCTTTATCGAACCGCCTATTATTAGGCATGTTGCAGACCGATATACAGCGTCTGTAAGAATAAAAGTCGATATTGAAAATGTCGAAAGTTTTACTTTCTTTTAACCGGAGTATTGTTATGGAAATAATTCTTGCTGGGACAGCTTCGAGGAACAATATCCCTGCTTTTAGATGTGTTTGTGCTGTGTGCGCCAAGGCGCGAGCGAGCCGCGACAGAAAGCTAAGAAGAAAAAATAGCTGCGCTTTTATTATTGGGAAAAAAAAAGAGAGAATAACTATAGATGCGCCGCCGCAGTTTATAAATCAGCTTGAGCAGTGCGGAATTAGCGATACGGAAATTGAGAATATCCTGCTTACAAATGGATACGGCGAACATATTCTTGGTCTTTTTTATGCGTTCTCACTTAAAAAATCCAAAGAGAGAATTATAAATTCTCCTCTTAATGTTTATCTGGGACAGGATACGCTTAAATCTGTAACTTCGATATTTAAAGCTCCTGCAGATGGTCAGGTAGGGGATGAATTAAACGATATTATTAAGTTAAATATTATTGAAGAGCAGCGGGAATTTCGCATAGGCAGCATAGCTGTATATGCGCTTAAAACCAATCATGGTTCAAAACAAAAAAGAGATTTTTTTGGCTACTGCTTAAACGAAAGCGGGAAAAACTTTTACTATTTTGCCGTAGCGTCAAAAAGAATTCCCGATGCAACGGTTTCTTTTATGAGAAGAAAAAAACCTGCTTGCATTGTAATTGATTGTTCGTTTGAAAAAACTGATGAGATGTCGGGGCATGGTGATATTGAAGGCGCTATAACTCTAAGAAATATGTTTCATGACTCCAGAATAATCGTTTCTCATATTGATCATAGCAACCTGGCTTCGCTTGAACTCTCAAAAATTTTTGACAACGAAGGTATTGAGATTGGTCATGATGGGCTTAGGATACAGATGTAGGGGATAGATGCAAAAACGTATTGTGAAAATCTATTCTTAAAAAGATCGCACAAAAGAGCAGGAAACTCTTGACTGATTTATAATTTTCATAAAAATATTTATAGAGGTTATAAATATGACGCGAAGAAAATTCATAAAAGCTTGTTTTGCTGCCGCAGGGCTTACTGCTCTTGGGGGCTGTTCGCGCACCTGGGCCAATGGTACGCCGGGGCAGGGCAATGTGCCGGGCATTTCCCGGGGCAGCAGTGGGCAAAGACCTTCTTATCTGGCGCTTGAGGCAAGCGGCGAGCTTGAGCGCCGGGAGCGCGCGCTCTGGGCCAAGATGGAAAACTGCGATCTTTGTCCGCGCAGATGTTATGTCAACCGCATGGCTGGCGAAAAAGGCGCCTGCAGTGTTGCGGATACTTTTAGGGTTGCTTCTACCAGAGTTGGTTTTGGCGAAGAGCGCTTGATTGTAGGGCGCGGCGGTACAGGCGAGATTTTTTTCTCTAATTGTAACCTGCTCTGCATCTTTTGCCAGAACTGGACAAACGCGCACAGGGGCGACGGCAGGCCAACCACTCCAACAGAGCTTGCAAGCATGATGCGGCTGCTGCAGTTCGGGGGTGCTATTAACATAAATTTGATTACACCAACGCACCTGACGCCGCACATTGTTACTGCGCTCAGGCTTGCAATAGCTCAGGGATTGAGTATACCTCTTATCTATAATACTAGCGGCTACGAAACTCTTGAAGTAATGCAGTTATTGGACGGTATTATTGATATTTATCAGCCGGACTTTAAATTTCAGGACTCAAATATTGCTATACGTTTTTTAAATGGCGCGCCTAATTATACTGAATATACTGCCACAGCGATCAAGGAGATGCACCGGCAGGTTGGGCTGCTCCGGGAAGCCAACGGCACAGCGTATCGCGGACTTCTGGTTCGCCACCTGGTGCTGCCGGAAAATCTGGCGGGCACTGATACTTTTGTTCGCTGGGTGGTTTCGGAGCTGGGGGTTGATACTCATGTTAACATCATGGCGCAGTTCTGGCCTGCGTTTCAGTCGCGCTATTTTCCGCCGTTAGACCGGCGGCTTATTCCAGGAGAATTTGAGCAGGCGATGCGCTGGGCGCGGGAAGCTGGTCTGCACAATTTTCATTAAAACATACCAGCGGTATGTTTTTGGTGTGTTTTCCCGACCGATGGTCGGGGAAATACCCGAAATTGCTTCAAAAACCGACCAATGGTTTGGAAAATTGCCTAAAAATGCTCTAAAAAAACTGATGGTCGGTTTTGGCTCAAATATCCGCAAGCGCCTGAATTGCTGCATGGGCTATGTAAATTCCGAACATTGCTGTTACTGCCGGATAGCTCCCCAGAATATTCCGCTCCCTGCCCCTTATGTAGAGTGCTGCGCCCTCTTCCGCAGGCAGCCTTGAACCCAAATCATCCAGAACATACTTGCCGTCAGCCTGTTTTATAATCTTTGCAGGCGGCGGGCGCAGCCCTGTCCGCAGCGCATGTTCTGTTGAGTATACTACCGTTATCCCCGCGGTAATCCCCTTTCGCTTTAAGTGCTTTCTTAATTCCTTTGCAAGCGGGCAGACATCAGTCTCAGAAATATCAGCAATTTTTATTTTCGCCGGATCTTTCTTTAATGCCGCGCCCATAGAAGATATAACCGCAATTTTGTTTGTAACACAATAGCGCAATAGCTCAATTTTAGGACCAAGAGAATCAATCGCATCGATTACAATGTCCGGCTTTTCCGCAAATATTGAGTCAAAAGAATCCTTGTGCGCAAAGACTTTTTTCTTCTCAACCGTGCACGCTGGGTTAATATCTTTTATTCGCGCAGCAAAAACATCGGCTTTGGGCTTCCCGACAGTTGAATCAAGCGCGCCAATATTTCTGTTGATGTTTGAGGCAACGATAACGTCAAAATCTACAAGAGTAAAATGACCTGTTCCGCAACGCGCTAGAATTTCCAGCGCAAATCCGCCGACAGCCCCAAGCCCCACAATTGTTACTTTTTTCTTCGCGAGAAGCTCTATTTTCTCATTTCCTATTAGTTGTATAAGCCTTGAAAACCTTTCCATTTTCTTCTATCACCCTGGCAATTATACAACCGCTTCCTGAAAAGTATGGATTTCTTTTAGTACATTCTCTAATATCTGTTTTTCTGTCCTTAAGTCGTATTCATTTTGTATTCCAATCCAAAACTCAGGAGTGTTTCCAAAAAACTTTGAAAATCTTAATGCAGTATCTACTGTTATTCTTCTTTTCCCTTTAATTATTTCTGATATTCTCGTTGCTGATATTTTTGTTTCTTTTGCCAATTTATATGCCGAGACACCTAAGGGCTTAAGAAATTCCTCTTCAAGTATTTCGCCTGGTAATATAGTTTTTATTTTTTTCTTCATAACATACCTCAATGATAATCAACAATTTCTACATCAAAGGCGTTTCCATTCTCCCATTTAAAACAAATTCGCCATTGGTCGTTTATTCTAATTGAATATTGTCCTTCCCGGTCTCCCTTTAATTTCTCCAGATGATTTGATGGAGGGATTCTCAAATCTAACAAATTAATTGATTTATGCAATACAATCAATTTTCTGAGAGCTGTTCGCTGAATATCGCGAGGATATTTCCGTGAAAAATCCTCATTCCATATTAATTCTGTTTCCTTGTTAGCAAAGGATACTATCATAACACAGATAATAACGCATTGCGATATTATTGTCAAGAGTTAAATTCTGCCGATTTCTCATTTCCTATTAGCTGCGTAAGCCTTGAAAACCTTTCCATTTTCTTCTATCACCCCGCTTAGTTCTGCGATGTCTATTTTTAAAACTGATGCTGCCTTATTGTAAACATCAAGCAATCGTTTTATATATTTTCTTCCATAGTAATTATCTTCCCTGAGCACGGCGCTCGCTTTGCGCGTGCTTTGCACGATCGCGCTCGCGACCTCCATGTCGTTGCGGCGTCCGTGCCGCAATCCCGCATTGATACTGTTCTGGCACTCGGAATTTGCTCCGGCATCCTTCGGCAAGAAGCAGGTAAAATCTGTTTCAAGCAAAAGATATTTTAGTTTAATTTTCGAGATAGAATCTGTTGCGTTATGCGAAAAAACGCCGTATCGCTCAAGCCCGAAAGAGGGATAGCCGTTGAGCGCGATTATCTCTTTCATAACCTCTGCCGAGCTGTTATACGCATGTACAATAAACGGCGCTTTGATTCTGCTTTTTACTTTTCGAAGCTCTTCGATCAAAACCCCCCAAGCGCGAACGCAGTGCAGCGTAAATGGTTTTTCGCTTTTTAAAGCAATTTCAAGACAGCTTCGGAAAACCCAAAGCTGCTTCTCTTTGTCTGCACCCTTGAGTTTGTCGAGCCCTATTTCTCCTATAAATGCTCCTGTTTGGGCTGATGTTTCTTCGAGTCGCTCTATAGTTTCCTGGTCTGTTTCTGCGCTGTCCCACGGGTGGATTCCGGCGAAAGGTATAACCGTAAAATTGTTGCTGTTTTTGGATAAAGAAAACTCTGCACCATTTTTCCACAGATTTTTTTCGCGGATATTATTGAGTATCATTCCAACAGAAATCGCTTCCGGACAGGAGTTATCCTGCGAAACAATCTCTTTGATAATTTTATCCATCGCAGCGCCCGCATCATCAGTATAAAAATGGCAGTGAAAATCAATTAACACCATACTGCGATTATACAATATGGCTTGCTGGTTTGTCATATAATTTCTATATCTTAAAAGACTTGAAAAAATATTTGCAAATTTGTGTTGACGAGGGCTGCGGGAAAAATTATAATCCCGAAAATGAACAATAATTTTGTACTTCCTGAAGCTTACAGTGCACTTTTAGCGACACAGCGACACAGCGACACAGCGACACAGCGACACAGCGACACAGCGACACAGCGACACAGCGACACAGCGACACAGCGACACAGCGACACAGCAATTATGTAGCCAAATTTTACTATGTCAAGCCTTTATACTTAATTTATCTGTTACAAAAACGACGATGCCTCGAAAGAAAGACGGGGTTCGTCTTAATAATTTTTTCATTACTTTTTGCCTGCGTATATCATGCGATATGTCCGGGCTTTTTTTTTGTCCCAAAAAAGTAACTCCGCAGGAGTTATATATATTTAAAAGGAGATTTTATGAAGAAGATTTTAGTTATTATGATGTGTTTGTTGCTTCCAACAGGAGTATTTGCAATGGACATTAGAGTTGGCGGCGCTATTGGGCTTAGCCACAGTTGGCCTGGCGGCAGTGATTGGAGCAATATAAAAAAGGAGCAGGATCTTTCAAGCAAGCTTGGACTGGGGTTTGAGATAGGCGCTTTTGTGAATATTCCAATAAATGAGCATTTTTCTATTCAGCCCGAGCTAAATATTTTATTTTTAAGAATGAAACATGACACTATGTTTGCGGAAGATGACCCCTTTCTTGGTTGGCTTAATATTGAACTTGAAGAAACAATAAAAGTCACAATTTTTGAAATACCTGTTCTTGCGAAAGTTAATCTTGCTGCTGGTCCGGGTAGTTTTTCTGTTTTTGCAGGACCTGCGCTGCAAATAATTCTTGGTGACGTTGAATTTGAACAAAAAGCGTCTTACTCTTTTTTGGGTATTCGATTTAGCGACACGTTCTCAATAAAAAGTAGTCCAGATAGCAGGGTATTATTTGCAGGTATTTTTGGCGCAGGTTATGCAATGCCTATGGGTCCTGGAAATCTTAGTTTTGATTTAAGATATAGAAGAACATTTACAGACATGTTTGATAATTTCAACTTGAAAATCAACAATATTAGTATTCGAGCTGGTTATAGCATTGGTCTTTAGTTAAAAATTTATTGTGTGTGTAGTGTAACACAGAATAGAAGCTGTTCGGGCTTTCCTGAACAGCTTTTTTAATGGCGTGCCGAGTATGGCATGACCCTAATAAGTCCGCAGCGGGGGTACTCATAACCAATTGCATAGCGAAACCCTGGCGACTAGTCGCTATCTGATTCTATGTCTTTCGTCTGTTACATTGCTATGCTGCATGGTTTTTCTTACAGAAGAAGTGCGAGGAAGTATTGTTTCTGTTCCATCTAGGGAGCCTGTTAGCATTGGAGAAAACGGATTGTGGTTTTCCGCCTGCCTCAAGGTTGTTTGCCATGATGTTGTTGCATAGCAGTAAAGGCATCCATGCTTGCAGGTGTTGTACATTCCAATATCTACGCTTTTGATGCAGCGGCACAATTTTCTTTGCCCTGAATCTTTTTTAGTATCAATAGGGTAGCCGATAAGTTTTTCTATTTTATTTTTATCAATGCAGGAGCTGTGTTCGATTCCATACGCGCTCAAGTCAATCTGTTCTGAACAGGTAAGTAACGGTAAATTAAACTCCTTTGTTGTTTGCGACAAGCCTGCTGCCAGTTTGTAAATATCATCTTCTTTGGGAACAGCAAAATTCCGACCGCCTTGCAGCTGGTCGACAAAACTTATTATGCACCTATTTGTATATTTGTGAATTTCTTTGCAGATATTGTAAAAAGCTTCCAGATGCCAGTTTATACTAAGTTCTTTATTAATTATTATTGGGTCATACCGCCAATCAACAAAATCAGGACCAAGCCTGCTGCTTAGTTGCTTAAAAGTGGTTATAATTTTTTCTTTAGGCGGAAGATTTTTTTCAATGTCATTTTTATATGCAGTTAATGTAAACTCAAAATAATATAGGTATTTTAGTTTATCCAGCACATCCAAAGCAGGCAAGAAAGGCTCCGGATTTTTTGTCCAGAAAACAATGCACGTAACTTTACCCGAGGGAGAACTTTCGTTCGGCGATACTCGTTCGGCATCGAGAGATACCGGAGAAAGCTCAATTCGCGAAACTTGCTTTGGGTTCCTTGGGTTTGGAACCAGTAAAAATCCTTCTTTTATTCTGTTTAAAAACCACTCCGAATAATACGCAGGAATATCAGTTCTCCTGCTTGCACTTATAATCATGGGCTTTTTATAGCTCCTGCTGTTTTCATTGATATAGCTTTCTTCTTCTCACTTACTGATGAGCCTTTTCTTGATAAAGAAAGAATCTTATGATTTGTATATTTTTAATTTACTTGCCTTGGCAATTTGAGAAAAATCAGTGTCATTATGCAAAATATGCATATCAGTTATAATTGCATAAGAGGCTATTAAACAATCAACAGATTTTCTTACTGTTATTCCCTTCTTTCGTAAATGCCTGTATAAATCTATTGCATAGTTTGTAACATGTATAATATCTATATTTATCATTCTGTATTGCTGCAATATGAATTTTATCTGCTCAAATGTTTTATCATCCCGAACTCCTTGTAGCACTTCCTGATAAATTACTGGACACAGGAAAATAGGATAATCGTCTTGAATCAATTGTTTTAACATTTTTTTTCAGTTGTTTTTATTTTGGGATTAAAACCATCTATCCAGACGCTTGTATCAACAATTATGCTCATCGCATTGTCCGCATTTCATTTAGATTGCCTTCCCAAATTCCTGAATCCATATATTTTAGTATCTCTTTACGGGTATTTGATTTGATGAGTTCTTCCAGTGCTTTATTAATTACTGCTTTTTTTGTAGAAATATTTGTTAATTCCATAGCCTTTTTTACCAATACTTCATCCAGTTCCACATTAGTTCTCATCTCTATGCCCCCATGTGTATTTTTCTTTAGTTTTATACACATTATTTCTTTTGTCAACTTGGACTTCACCCATCAACAGAGAATTTCCACACACACAATTTTAAGTCAACATCGCCGTTTTCTTTAAACACCACGCCCTCTTGCTTTAATAAAAGCTTTTGCTCTATCCAGCCCGGCGCTGTTCTCCCTTTATGATTCACAACTCTGTGAGCCGGAAGGTTATCCGCCGCCTCGGATGACAAAAGCCTGCCGACCATGCGCGAGTTTTGCGGTCTGCCTGCCAGCAGCGCAATCATGCCATAAGTGCAAACCTTGCCGCGAGGAATCTCCGCAATAATGCGCTTTATCTTTTCGTAAAAACTTGCTTTGTCAAATTCTTCAAACTCGAACATTTATTTTACAACTTTATGCACAACATACTTTGTTTGCAATACCAGCAGCCCAGGATTTTCGTTGCGCACAAAAAAGGCTGCCCAAAATAATTCAGGCAGCCCATAGTGTTTTTATCTTACAAAAAAGTATGCTTCGCTTACCCTTTTGTTTGCTTCCTCATCGTCAGCTTATATCACACCCTGATCGCACATTGCGTTAGCAACCTTCATAAAACCCGCAATGTTTGAACCCTTGATATAGTTAATGTATCCGTCAGATTCTGTTCCGTGAGTAACACAAGCCTGGTGAATATTCTTCATAATAGCCTGAAGCTTCGCATCAACCTCTTCCCTTGACCAACTGCAGTGAGTAGCATTCTGAGCCATTTCCAGACCAGAAGTAGAAACACCGCCGCAGTTTGCAGCTTTGCCAGGAGCAATAAGAACCTTAGCTTTAATAAAAGCTTGAACAGCTTCCGGAGTACAAGGCATATTCGCGCCTTCAGATACAACAATACAACCGTTCTTAATAAGAGCAGCTGCGTCATCGCCATTCAATTCGTTTTGAATCGCGCAAGGCAATGCAATGTCAGCCTTCACTTCCCAAGGCCGCTTGCCAGCAAAGAAAGGAACATTAAACTTTTTCGCATATTCTTCAACTCTGTTGTGATTTGCATTTTTCATTTCAACCATGTAAGCGAATTTTTCTTCTGTATTTACGCCGGACTCATCAAGAATGTATCCGTCCGGACCAGAAAGAGTTACAACCTTCGCGCCAAGTTCTGTAGCTTTTTTTGCAGCTCCCCATGAAACCTGACCAAAACCGGAAATCGCTACTCTTTTACCCTGCAGCGAAGTCCCCTTTGTTTTAAGCTGTTCCTGGCAGAAATAAACAGTTCCAAAACCAGTAGCTTCCGGACGAACAAGGCTTCCGCCCCAGTTAATGCCCTTACCGGTAATAACACCAGTAAACTCATTAGCAAGCTTTTTATATGTACCAAACATAAATCCAACTTCACGCGCGCTAACACCAATATCGCCAGCAGGAACGTCTGTCTGCGGACCAAGATGTCTCCAAAGCTCCATCATAAAAGATTGAGTAAATCTCATAAGTTCGCCTTCGGACTTGCCCTGAGGATCAAGGTCTGCTCCGCCTTTACCGCCGCCCATTGGAAGAGTTGATAAAGAGTTTTTAAGAGTCTGCTCAAACGCCAAAAATTTCAGCGTAGAAAGGTTAACTTTTGGATGATAGCGAATGCCGCCTTTATATGGACCGATAGCGCTGTTCTGCTGAACGCGATAACCGCGGTTTACCTGCACCTGACCTTTGTCATCCACCCATGGAATAGCAAAAGAAACTACTCTTTCAGGTTCGATAAGTCTTTCTAAAACATTGTTTTTTACGAAGCGGGGATTATTTATGTAAGTGTCCCATATTGTTTCAACAACCCCTCTAACTGCCTGAATAAACTCAGGTTCGCCCGGGTTTCTTTTTTCGATTTTTTCCATAAATTCTTGCATTGTCATTGGAAATTTCTCCTTTTTTGTTATAGTAAGATAAGCTGCATTTATCAGTGAAATAAGCTATACTTATCTTAATTTACTATTATATTTAATCTTAATATCGAAGCTCGTCAAGACCTACAGACCACAAAACCCAAAACAGCAACATCCCCCCCCATTTTTCCATTTTAGACTGATGGGTACTCTGATATTTGCCCTGTTCTGCAGGAGATATAATATAAAAACAAGGATTTAGGATTTTGATTTTTTATCTAACAGCTTTTTATCTGATTTTTTAAATACTTTACTTGTTTTTGTTAATTCTGATCTAATTTTTTGAATATGAACTTCGGGTTGTAAGTCTTCCGGCATAGTTCCGCCTGTTTCTTTATCAGGAATACATTATTTCTCCCCATTTTTTCATTTCTCTTATCCCAAACATATATGCGCAAGAAAATAATTTTATATTTATCGCTCCTTTAGTCGAAAGTGTTTTCTATTGCTCATTTTGGTCGGTCAAAGGATATCGAGCCAGCAATTCGGAATTTAGAAAAGGATTGCTCGAAATACCCCGAAATACACATAAAATCGTAGGCTGCAGATGAGCAACCCCCTGTTTGTCATCAATTTTGATAATATTTCGAGAGAAAAAATCCAAATTCCGAATTGCTGATATCGAGCTTGAGTTGATTGACAGCCCGAATTTTCAACGAATCGATATTCCCTTCAGAGGAGGAAGAGTGCAAATGGAAATTTTAGAAATTTTTCATGGAACAAGATATAACCATATGTGTATAAATAGCATTGTTGGAGTAAATATACAGTAAGCAAAAATCGAATACGGTCGCATACACCGTCGTTATATGAAGATTGCGCACATTGCAAAAAATTATTATAAAACACCACACTGTTATTACCTTGTCCACACAGTGCTAGCGGTATCTGGTCGGGTATATGTTCCTGCCAGTCTGCCGCCGTTGACGTATGTTTCTTCAAAGCCATAGCCAAAAGGTTGCTGCCACGGCTGTAATCCTAGTGGATGACTAGGTAATGTTACATTTGCCCCAATAGTAATACTGACCAGTTGGTTGTTGGCAAACGCACTGTTTCTAATAGTTATAACGCTATCTGGTATGGTAATGTTAGTCAGTTGATTATTGGCAAATGCATCTTGCCCAATTGATGTAACACTGTTTGGAATTGTAACACAGGTGAGTTGATTCCTATAAAATGCCGATAACTCAATTGCAGTTATGCCATCAGGAATGATAATATTGGTAAGTTGATTCCAAGAAAATGCAGAATGCCCAATAAAAGTTACGTTATTACCTATTGTTAAGTTTGTGAGTTGGTTTTGAATAAATGCCACATCTTCAATTTTAACCACACTGTTAGGAATCGTTAAGTCAGTAAGTTGGTTTCCAAAAAATGCAAATTCCCCAATTAATATAACAGTGTCTGGGATAGTAACGCTGGTAAGATTTTTTCTAAGAAACGCCTCTTCTCCAATCTCTAGAACAGGCAAGTTTTGTATGTTTGGCGGAATATTGACATCACGTTGCATTCCAGTATAACGTGTAATTCGCACCCCTTCATTGTTACCCACAATCACGAACTCAAAATCACTATATGTCTGAACTTTGATATCTGCTGTTTCACTGCGGATATCAAAGTCAGCCGGAATGACGCCCACTGTTTCAATGTTGATGTTATAGTCAGCCAGAACGATGTCCGCTGTTTCAATGCTGATGTCATAGTCTTCAGAGATATGTGCCTGACCTCGCACCTGTCGGGAGCAGGCAACAAATGCCAATACAATTACGGCAAGAAAAGCGATAAATCCCAAAATTACGTTTTTGTTTTTCTTCATGATAAAACTCATTATAAATCAAAATAAAAAACCGGACTACTCTAACAGAGATATATTCTTGATCATATTTGCGCAATTTTCATATAACTAGTGGTTAAGCGACATATTCAAAAATATGTTTATAAAAATAATAGTTGACATAATAATACTTGACATAATAATTGTATAAAGGAAATCTGATGAAAAAAATCCTTGTTTTTTGTTTGATAATACTATTTTTTAGCTGCACAAATATAAGGCAGCAAAGTGATTTATCTGAG
>JGI20163J26743_11538496_pt1 | contig 30015 bp, 25 predicted proteins | sample TergutCu122P1_FD_26743 | JGI IMG/M metagenome (IMG submission 26743) | reverse complement strand
GTGGTTTTAATGAAAAGCGATTTAAAAGATGTTCTTACAGCCATAAAACTAAGCAAACGAACTTTAAGAACCGTTAAGCAAAATCTATTTTGGGCATTTTGTTATAACGTTTTAGGATTACCTGTAGCTGCTGGGCTACTCTATATCTTCGGGGGGCCTTTGATGAATCCTATGTTAGCAGCTTTAGCCATGACGTTAAGCTCTGTTTCCGTTTTGACTAATGCGCTGAGACTTAAAAGATTTAGCTTGTAAAAAATCACCCACATGGTTTATACTTAGTACAAACCATGTGGTATTTTAGGCCCTAAAATAATGTGAGGTACTCCTTTATGAAAATAAAAGAATCTGCTGAAAACTACTTAGAAACTATTCTTATTCTGCAAAACAAAAACGGCTCTGTCCGTTCCATTGATATTGCTAATGAGCTTAATTACTCTAAGGCCAGCGTTAGCGTAGCTATGAAGCAACTTAGAGAAAATGGTTATATTACTATTGATAAGGACGGCTCTATTATTTTTACGAAGGTGGGCCAAAAGAGCGCTGAAAGAATTTTTGAACGTCACAGCATTATTACGGAATTACTGATAAATATGGGAGTGTCACCAGATATTGCAGCTGAGGATGCTTGTAGAATTGAGCATGTTATTTGTGAGGAGAGTTTCAGTGCTATAAAAAAATATGTATGTAGCCTAGAGTAAATGTTTCGTAACCGTTGATTAGGAAGATACTTTGGATAACGACTTTCTTGCCAAAGAGACAATAAAAACTCCCAGGATTAGATTTTAACTATAATCTTGGGAGTTCTTCACATATAGAACTTAGCTTTAGGTAGTTGTTGAGATTTGTAGGCCAAGTTTATGCACATTTTACCTATATGGCATCTACACCAGTTCTGCACCTTTTTTAACAGCTTCCATGTTAAGTGGAATTAGTTTCGGATTTTTACCGGCAAACTTTTCCTCAAAGGTTTTTTCTACATCATCCAAGTTGTATAGATCAACAGCCTTTAATACCCCTGCCAACATTACCATGTTTTGTACTCTGGCATCTCCTAGAGCAGTTGCAATATTTGTAACATCTACTAAAATCACATCTACATCATCTCTATCTACTTTTTTAGTTACAATTGAGCTATTTACAAATACCTTTCCACCTGGTTTAACTCTAGGTAGGAATTTATCAAGGGAAGGTCCATTCATAGCACAAAGAATATCAATATCTGAAAGCACAATAGGGCTACCAATCACTTTATCAGATACAATTACCGAGCAATTTGCTGTTCCACCACGCATTTCTGCTCCGTATGATGGCATCCATGTTACTTGCTTGTCATTAAGCATGGCAACATTAGCTACAATTCCACCTAAAGTCAAGATACCTTGACCTCCAAATCCAGAAAATACTATTTTAGTCATTCTACTGGCCCCCCTCATCTTTATATACACCTAGCGGATAGTAAGGCATCATCTCATTTTCAATAAATTTCATACAATCTGTTGGAGTCATACGCCATCCAATAGGACATCCTGCTAATATCTCAATCATTGAAAATCCTTTGTTATTAATTTGGTTTTCAAAAGCCTTCTTAATTGCTTTTTTCGCTTTTAAGATATGAGGCACATTATGAATGGAAACTCTCTCAATATAAGTAGCACTTGGAATCTCTCCCATCATTTCACTAACTTTAAGAGGTTTTCCTTGTAATGCCTCTACTCTACCCAAGGGACTTGTAGATGTTCTTTGGCCAATTAGAGTGGTTGGAGCCATTTGCCCACCTGTCATACCATAAATTGCGTTGTTTACAAATATGATAGTTATATTCTCTCCTCTGTGAGCAGCATGAATAGTTTCTGCTGTTCCAATAGAAGCTAGGTCCCCATCACCTTGATAAGTAAACACTATCTTGTTAGGTTCAACTCTTTTAATACCGGTGGCAACAGCTGGTGCTCTACCATGAGCCGCTTGTACTCCATCACAGTTGAAAAAGTTATAGGATAGAACCGAGCATCCTACTGGAGATATGGCAACAGCTCGATCTAGCACGTCTAGTTCTACTAGACTTTCTGCAACTAATTTATTGATAATACCGTGGGAACAGCCTGGACAGTAGGATAATTCTGTATCCGTTAGGCCTTCGCTTTTTTTATAGATGATTTTTTCCATAATTAGCATCCCCCTTTCAAGATTTCTCTTACTTTGTCCGCTATTTCTACCGGCTCAAATATCATACCGCCACAACGTCCATAAAAATGAACAGGGTATCTTCCACTTACAGCTAACCTAACATCTTCAATCATTTGTCCCATAGAAAGTTCCGCCACCAAAATATGCTTTACAGACTTTGGCAGATCACTAAAAGCATCATCCGGGAAAGGCCAAAGGGTAATTGGTCTAATTAACCCTGCTTTGATTCCATCTGCTTTTAACTCTTCAATGGCGTTTAAAGCAATTCTTGATGGGGTTCCATAAGCAACAATTGCCACTTCATCCCCCTCTTTCACTAGGTTCTCTACCATTACTTCGTTTTCTACGATTTCTTGGTATTTTTTGAAGCGTTTTAGATTCATCTGCTCTAATATTTCTCCATTAAGGCTTAAAGATGTAATGATATTTCTTTCTCTTTCTCTTTCTCTATTGCCACCAATAGCCCATGATTTGTCTGCATCTTCAACAATGGCCTCTTTTATCTCCACAGGCTCCATCATCTGGCCTAACATACCATCAGCAATTAAAAGCACAGGAGTGCGGTATTTTTCAGCCACATTAAAAGCCTTTTGTACTAGATCTGCTGCTTCTTGAATACTACTTGGTGCATATACCGGAAGATAGTAATCCCCATTCCCACCACCTCTAGTGGTTTGGAAGTAGTCAGATTGACCTGGTAAGATTCCTCCAAGGCCTGGCCCTCCACGAGCTATGCTAACTATTAAGCAAGGTAAGTCTGCCCCAGCAAGATAGGAAATCCCCTCTTGTTTTAAGGCGATACCTGGAGAAGAGGAACTAGTCATTACTCTATTCCCAGTGGCTGCTGCACCATATACCATGTTAATTGCAGCTACCTCAGATTCAGCTTGGACAAAACATCCTCCTGATTGCTCCAATTTTAATGACATGTATTCTGGAATTTCATTTTGTGGTGTAATTGGATAACCGAAAAAGGCTTTACAACCTGCTTTAATAGCGGCTTCAGAAATAGCCTCATTTCCTTTCATTAATACTCTCACTTGGAATACCTCCTTACTTCTATTACGCTATCAGGGCAGATTCTTGCACATATAGCACAAGAAGTACATGCCTCCTCATCAACGCATATGACAGGGTTATAGCCCTTAGCATTAACTTGCTTTTCGTCTGTCTCCAAAACTTTCTTTGGACATACATCAACGCATAGTAGGCAACCCTTACACTTAGCGCTATCAATAATGATTTTACTCATATTATATTCTTCCTTTCCTTAAATTTCTTTTAATTAGTCAAGTACACCTGATTGTACTTGGGTGATATTTGCTACTACTTACTGCCAGCTTTCTCTCATTATTAACTCATTAAATACAATTACATCTTCAGATAGTATCTTATCTTTAACCTGTTGATAGAGGTTATTTTTTATAAGAGTATACTTAAGAGGTATATTTAATTCCTGGCAAACACACAGTATTACCTCTTGAGATGAAAGTATATGCGCAAGGCTGGTTTCGTGTAACATATTGCCGTTGTTTACAATTCCTGTTATTGGCAGTTTGCTTATTGAATTTATTTTATTTATAAAATGAATCATCTTTTCCACTTTGTTTGTTTCTTCTCTATATAAATTAAACACACAGAGAAACTCATAAGAACTAATGCTACTGTAACAACGTTCTAAGACATTTAAACCATTTTCTCCTCCAGCCAAATCAATGATGACTTTCTCTCCTTTTTTTATTTGAGGTAGAAAGTTAAAACTAAGAGCTGGAATATCTTGTCCCACATTGTTTCCTAGGGCATTTCCTACTATTTGGATATTATGTTTTTCTAAATAATCGGCTTTTTCCCGACTGCGAAAGTACGGGTTAATTACATCCAAATCGGCAATATAGATTTTTTGTTCTGCTGTAGGTAGTGGTTTTGGAGTAGCTAATCTTTTGCTTAATTCCAAAGCATAATTAACACAAAACTCTGTTTTACCACTGCCATAGTACCCAGTTACAATAGTTGTTTTATTCATTTTACTTTGATCCTGTTGAAATACACATAGTACGACGCATAGCCGAAATACGTGCTTCTGCCATATCGTCAGCCACTTCATGAGCTAATCGGCCGGTTTCTTCAGATATACGAAGAATTTCTAAAATACGCCAATAAATACGTTCTACGTCACGAGTGGCAGCAACTTTGTTGTATCCACCTTCTCTTCGCTCATGGGCTACGTTGATTACACCACCAGCATTTGCGACATAGTCTGGAGCATAAACTATTCCACGATCATTTAGGGCTTTGCCATGCTCTTGAGGGTCTTTTAAGACATTGTTTGCGCCACCGCAAATAATTTTACATTTTAATTGTGGGATTGTATCATCGTCTATGGTTCCACCTAAAGCACAAGGAGCATAAATATCGTATTCTGCAGAATATACATCATCTAACTCTACTTTTGTTGCTCCAAACTCGGCTACTGCCTGAGCAATTTTTTCTTCATCAATATCAGAAACTAACAGTTTAGCTCCTGCTTCATGAAGGTGTCTACAAAGTCCCATACCAACGCTTCCCATACCTTGCACCATAACTTTCTTGCCTGTAATATCTTCACTACCATATACATGTTTTGCACAGGCTAAAAGTGATCTAAACACGCCAAGTGCTGTAAAGGGTGAAGGATCTCCTGAACGACCATCTAATCCCACAACATTATTGGTTTCAGCATTGATGTAGGCCATATCTTGTACTGTTGTTCCTACGTCCATAGCAGTAATGTAGCGACCATTTAATCCTTCTACAAAGCGTCCAAAGGCTCTCCAAAAAGCTTCTGATCTAACTGAGTCTCTACGAAGTTCTTTGGCATCTCCAATTATAACGGCCTTTCCACCACCTAGTGGCAAACCTGCCATGGCATTTTTGTAGGTCATTCCTCTTGCTAGCCTTAATACATCTAATACTGCATCTTCTTCATTGTCATAGTTCCAAATACGAGTGCCTCCAAGGCCAGGTCCCAAGACTGTGTCGTGTACACAAACAATAGCCTTTAATCCTGTGTGTTTGTCTTGGAAAAAGCATAGTTGTTCAAAATCGTATTTCTCCATGTAAGCAAATTTGTCCATTTTTATTTCTCTCCTTAAACGTTTTTGTTCTTTTGCTGTTCTTTTGTTGTTTTTTGTTTTCTTCTTTATCTTCTTTATCTTCTTTATTCTCTTTTTTATTCGTTATTTGTAAACTCTAGCTTCTTCTTCACCCCGAAGTACTCTTAAAGCTCCCTGAGCCAAAGCATCTAACTCATCTTCACCTGGATAACGATGTACTGGTGCAATAAAGGAAACTCGCCTTTCAATCTCATCTACAATTGGAGTGCTGTAACAGATTCCACCTGTAAGGATGATTCCATCAACTTCTCCACATACCACTGTAGCTAATTCTCCAATAGTCTTTGCTACCTGATAAGAAAATGCATCCATTAGCAACTTCTTTTGGGGATCTGTTTTGGCAGCTTCTTCTAACTCTTGCATACTATTGGAACCTGTGTATGCTACAACCCCTCCACTACCTTTTAACATGGCTTTTACTTCATCATGGCTATACTTACCAGAAAAGCAAAGGTTAACTAACTGCCCAACAGGTAAGGTGCCACTTCGCTCTGGTGTGAAAGGCCCATCACCGTCTAAGGCATTATTGGTATCTACTACGGTTCCTTTATTATGGATACTCACTGAAACACCGCCACCCATATGAGCAACGATAAAGTTCATGTCATTATACTTCAGACCATTTTCTTTACAGTATCTTTTTGCTGTGGCTCTTTGGTTAAGAGCATGGAAAATAGATTTTCTTTCAAACAAAGGATGCCCTGCAATTCTACCAATCTCTTCCATTTCATCTACCACAACAGGATCCACCATAAAGGCAGGAATTGAGGTGCCTTTAGTCATCTCATATGCAATAATAGAACCTAAGCTTGAAGCATGGTCGCCATAGGCTGTAGAGCGTAAGTCTTTTACCATTTCTTCATTGATAATATAGGTGCCACCTTTAACAGGCTTTGTTAAGCCACCCATGCCTACAACTGCATCCATATCTGCTATTGTAGCTCCCATTTCAACCAATGCATCTTCAATTAAACCTTTACGAAAATCAAATTGGTCAACAATCTTGTTATAGGATGCAAACTCTTCTCGCTCATGGCGAATGACCTTTTCAAAAACTTGTGTGTCGTCTTCAAACATACCTATTTTTGTAGAGGTGGAACCTGGATTAATTATTAGTACTTTCATAACGTTATTTCTCTCCTAAACACTAAGTTATTTTTATATTTTTAAGATAATACTCCTAAAGCTATTGATATTAATTTACTTTCACTGCTATCCGCTCGTGACGTAAGAATTATAGGCCTTCTGGCCCCCACAACGACGCCTCCGTTTTTAGCTTTAGCAAGAAATGCTAATGACTTATACAATATGTTTCCTGCTTCAATGTTGGGGCATACTAATATATCCGCATCTCCTCCAACTTCGCTTTCTATTCCTTTGATAACACAAGCCTCTTTAGAAACTGCATTATCTAAGGCCAAAGGCCCGTCAATTAAGCCGCCTTGGATTTCCCCATTGGCACTCATTTCAACAATCTTCTTCCAGTCCAAGGTCACTGGCATTTTCTCATCTACTTTTTCCTTGGCAGCAAGTAGCGCAACTTTCGGGCAGTCTACTCCTAAATTTCTAACTGCATTTATGGCATTTTGGATAATATCTTGCAATGCACCTACATCAGGGGCAATATTAAGAGCTGCATCAGTAACAAAAATAAGTTTATGATATCCTGATACTTCAAAGGCCGCCAGATGACTTAACTTTCTTCCTGTTCGCATACCTGCTTCCCTATCTAGTGCTGCTCGCATGACCACTGATGTATCAACCAGCCCCTTCATTAAAGCAGTAGCCTCTCCATCCGTTACTAGTCTTGTAGCTGTCTTACACGCCTTCTCTAGATCTGGTTCATGGATAATGGTAAAAGAGGATATATCTATCTTTTCCTCATCAGCAATTTTAGTTATCTCTTTTTCATCTCCAACCAAAATCGCCTTAGCAATCCCTCTTTTATATGCTTCAGAAACAGCTTTCAAAACATGAGCATCCTGAGCAACAGCTACGCTTACACAGGCGTTTAAATTATTCATTGCTTGTTGGAATAAAATATCTAATGATTTCATTTATATATCCTCCGTAAATTATCTTCTGTTTGTAGAGTAAAACCACTTTTGTTTCTCTCTAGTGGAAGGCTTTTTCCTTGTAAGGTAAATCCAATAGGATTCTTGCAAAGTTTGAAAAATAGAGCGAGCTCTGTTACTATCTAACATATTTTCCCTTTTATGTTCTCTTATAATTGTACCATATGCACATATTTTTTCAAGAGAACACCATGTTAATAATTCATGACGTTGGAGTGAACAATATTGAAGCTTGCCAAAGCTATTCTTGCACGTATACACTTTCCAAGCAACTAGAACTCATTAATTTAAGCCTTTCCAATGATTAAGCAATTAATCCTAGAAGCCATTTATGCAGCCGCCATTTAAATTTCTTGCAAATAAAAAAGTGCACAGACCCACCGGCCTATGCACCAAAAAAAGTTATTAACTTTTATCCTTTTTTTATCTTTCATTATGCGTTCCCTAACTGTGCCGCAACCTCAGCTGCAAAGTCGCCTTCTTTTTTCTCAATGCCCTCACCTGTTTCGAAACGATAGAACTTTTTAAGAGTAAGATTTGCATTGTTTTCTCCTGCAACCTTCACTACATATTTTTCCACTGTTAAGTCGCTATCTTGTACGTAGGTTTGGTCTAATAAACAGACCTCTTTAAGCATTTTATTTAAACGCCCAATAATCATTTTATCAATGATATTGTCTGGCTTATCTGGATTCTCTAACTTTGCTTGAGAACGTAAGATGTCTGTTTCACTATCGATAAAGTCCTGTGAAACTTCAGCTCTTGATAGATATCTTGGACTCATAGCAGCAATTTGCATTGCAACGTTTTTAAGAGCGGTTTTAATATCTTCATTTACCACATCAGTATCTGCTTCAACAAGAACTCCAATTCTACCTGCTCCGTGGATGTATGATACAACCACACCTTCTGTTTCTACTTTTTCGAATCTTCTTATGTTAAGATTTTCTCCAATAGTAGCTATTTTCTCAATTAATACTTCTTTAACTGTTTTGGCAGAGTCGTCAATCCATGCTTCACTTAAAAATACATCTATGGTATCTGCACTTGTTTCAATTGCTTGTCTAGAAACACCATCTACAAACTTTTGGAATTCCTCATTCTTAGCAACAAAATCTGTTTCCGAGTTAACTTCTACTATTGCAGCTTTTTTGTTGTCAATAACAATTGCATTAACCATACCTTCAGCAGCTATTCTTCCAGCTTTCTTTTCGGCTTTTGCTTGGCCGTGCTTTCTTAAGTATTCTATGGCATCTTCAATATTGCCATCTGTTTCATTTAAGGCTTTTTTGCAATCCATCATGCCAGCCCCTGTTAATTCTCTTAATTCTTTAACCATACTAGCTGTAACTGCCATATTAAGATACCTCCATTCCTTCTACTTCTTCTACTTCTTCTACTTGATAATCATCTGCATATTCTCCTGCTCCTGCCACACCTTGGTTGGCCTCAATAACAGCATCTGCCATTTTAGAAACAATTAATTTAACTGCTCTAATAGCATCGTCATTACCAGGGATTACATAATCCAGTTCTTCAGGGTCACAGTTTGTATCAGCAATTCCTACTAATGGAATGCCCAAAGTATGAGCTTCTTGAATACAGATTCTTTCTTTTTTAGGATCAACAACGAAAATCGCATCTGGAACTCTTTTCATTTCTCTAATTCCACCAAGGTTTCTTTGAAGTTTAGCCCACTCTTTTTTAAGAGCAATAACTTCTTTCTTAGGTAGAACTTCAAAAGTTCCATCTTCTTCCATTTTCTCTATTTCTTTTAAGCGGCCTACACGACTTTGGATAGTCTTGTAGTTAGTTAGTGTACCACCTAACCATCTTTCGTTTACGTAGTACATACCGCAACGCTCGGCCTCAGTTTTAATAGCATCTTGTGCTTGTTTTTTTGTACCAACGAATAATATGGTACCCCCGTCTGCAACAACTTGAGAGATAAAATTGTAAGCATCGTCTACCATTCCTACGGATTTTTGTAGGTCGATAATGTAGATACCATTTCTCTCTGTGTAAATGTATGGAGCCATTTTAGGATTCCATCTTCTGGTTTGATGTCCAAAGTGAACACCTGCTTCTAAAAGCTGTTTCATTGAAATAACGCCCATGTTTCTTTTCCTCCAATTTGGTTTTTTTCTTTCCCTTGCCTTAGCTCTCTTACAACCGGTCATATATGGCATCTCCAAAATACGACTTAGGCACCATAAAAGTATCAACAAGAGTGTTTTTTTGCAACATTACAATATTACCACATACCGCCCTACAATTCAATAATTTTCTGGGTTTTTTTACAAAACATTTCACACCCGCTTACACATTTCCATTCATGCATTTTTGCGGTTTATAGTACAATGTCAGGTGCCCTGCATTAATGCTGTAACCTACGCAGATGCATTTGCAGAGATGTCAGAAAATCTTAGGTGATTCAACTATGCTAACAAATTAAAAAACTTTGTCTGAGCGCAGCGAGTTATTTTTTTAATTTGTGCTATTAGCATAGTTTAATTATCTATTAGATTTTCGACTTCTCGAAACCGCATCTGCGAAGGTTTCAGCATTGGAGCAAGCCACCTGATAATATAGACCGCAGATGCACTATTATCTAAACAACCTCTCTCCCAACGTCACTTCCATAGTAACTTCCTCAAATCCATCCCGCCTAAGAGCCTGAACAGTTATGCTCACCGTATCTCCCACTCTGTAAAAATGCAAATCACTTAGCAATTGTACCATAGAGGTTACAGTTCCTTCATCCAATTTAACGATAATATCCCCTTCCCTTAAGCCTGCCTCATAAGCAGGGCTACCTTGTACAACCTCCATAACACGAACACCTCTAGGGGCTTCGCCTCTGTCAATCTCCAAAGCAGAAACTGTTTCTCCGATTATTCCCAGAAAGCCCCTTTCCGCATCCGTTACCCTTTCTCTGGTAACTCGGGCCATTAATTCATCAATAATACCTGTAACATCACTTATAGGTATGGCATATCCAACTCCCTCAATGCTCATTCCAACTAGCTTAGATGAGTTAATACCAATCACTTCTCCTTTGCTGTTCATTAAAGGGCCACCACTATTACCAGGATTGATGGCAGCATCTGTTTGAATAAGGCGGACATCATACATTCCTGCAGCATGAGGATCAAAAGCAGGGGCCTGGCTAACTCTATTTACAGCACTAATTACACCTTTAGTTACAGTTTGGCCATATCCCAAAGAATTACCTATGGCAATAGCTGGCTCTCCCATTCGTAGACTGTCTGAATCTCCAATAACCGCTGTGGAAATAGCTCCTAATGTTTCTTCGGTTATGTTTTCAATAGGAATTGCTAAAACTGCCAAGTCGTAACCTGGATTTACCCCTTTTATCATTGCCTCCAAAATAGTATCATCATTAAAGGTTACCGTTATAGTTTCGCTTCCTTCAATGACATGTGCATTTGTGACAATTAGCAATTCTTCATTGTTAATATCAATAATTATCCCTGTTCCGGCTCCCTCAACTTCTCGTCGCTGAAGGTCTCCAAAAAAATCACTAACTTGTTGAACACTCAAATTTGATATAGACACAACAGATGGCATAGTAAGCTCTACAATATCAGATACATCTGACACTATAACTCGCGTCTCCTGCCTTATGGGAAAATCATCCTCTGCTTCTAGTCTATCACCTTGGTAATCTCTTTCTTCGTCCCCTAGACCATCCACATCAAAAGCCACTTCTTGGCTCCTAGAAGATTCTATGCCTAATAGCCTTTCACTTAACAAGTTACTAAGTGTAAATGATACACCTGCAATGATTCCAAAAAGTATAGCAAAGAAAATCACTGCTATAGCTCTTTTTCCCAGTCCCTTTTTTTCTTTTTTAGCCTCTACATTCCCCTGCCATGAGTAGTTATATTTATTGTTCATATTGTTTGTCTTAATCCTACCCTTCTTATCTTATTCTTAATTCTTAATTCTTAATTCTTAATTCCTATTCTTATCTTTTTTTATATGATTCGAATTTCAAAAGGGTGGCGGCATTTCGTAAAAGAAAAATCTGACTTCTTCTAGTAGTTCAGCATTCCGAAACCGCATATAATTTTATGCGTTGCCGCCAGCCACCCCTTTGACACACGAATCTCTATATTCTTTTTCTCATCTTAAGCTTCCTTGTTTAGTTCAAGTACACTCCTAGAACCAGGTGAAGAATTAGAGTTACAAACAGGGCAAATCGCATCTACTTCCTGATGCAATCTACCCTGTATCATTAACTTTCTATAGCCTCATCCTCAAATCATCAAAGGATAATGCATTATTTACCATCCGACTGCGGCTATAGCCAATAAGGAGATCATCTCATTCTTTGTTATACATCAACGAAGTTTATACCGTAATCCTTACCTTTTTCATCGTCATCGTCATCATAGTCATCATAATCATCGTCGTAATTATCATCGTCGTAATTATCATCGTCATAATCATCATAGTCATCGTCATAATCATCGTCATAATCATCATAGTCATCGTCATATCTATCGTCATTATACTCATTATTATACATTTCATCCAATTCAGCAGTACGACGACTTAGTTTTGCCGATGTTACAATAATTATAATTAGTAGCACAAGTATAACTAGCAGACCTGCAAGAGCTACTATTAAAATGTTATCTGTGATTATGCCCATAATTCCTTCTGTGACTCCGCCTTCTTCTTCTCCTGCCTCTTCACCCTCAGGCACTTCTGGCACAATAAAGCGCTGGAAGGTTCCATCTACATCATCATACTGATAAAAACCTTCATTTCCTAAACTATTTAAGGCAAATACCAAAAAGAAATCTTGGAAATCCATATTTTGCCATGCTGGGAAATTGGTTCCATAGAAATCTAATGTAGTTAGTTGGAAGTTAGGTGGCAAGGTGGTCCCTGGAACCCTATCTAAAATAATAATGTAACTTTCAGTAGTCAGCCACTCAAATCCTGCAAGAGTAAATTCTTCAGCAGCTTCTTCAAACAGCGCTAGCACTGGGGCATTTTGCCCTGCAACTAGGTACATAAATACAATGCCACTAACATCTTGTACGATAGCATTATGCGTATTCCCTCTCACTTCTCTTTGGATTTGTGTAAATCCAGTTGGAACCATGGCCTCTGTAAAGTTATCAAAAATTGTGTATATTGTGCCGTGTATTTCAAATTCCGCACTGATTCCGGTAGGAGCGCCACCAGCGCCATCTTCGGTTACAGTTACCGTAGCCTGGTTAAAATTGGCCATTAAAACTCCGCCATCAAAATACCAAGTAACATATTCAAAAATAGTTAGCTGTGTTGTACCTTCGGCTACTCCCCTAAATATAACGGCGTAATCTAAGGTGGTTTCTGTCCCTGTATCCATCCCGGACCTAAACATTGTCACGCTGCCTCCATCAGATGAGGCCTCCGTTCCATCCGCTCCTCCTACAAACTCTATTATTTCTGGGTCGTAGGTGAACCTTATTGTTGCGTCACCAATTGGTGTACCATCTGTGGTCAAAGTTGCCGTAACCGTAAACTCTCTATCCACACCACCAGTAGCATCATTAATATGAATGTCATTGGGATGATACGCCATTACAGCCATGACATTTGATACAATTAGAGTACATGCTAAAACAAAACATAAACTAGCCCTTTTTAATTTACTCATGTAATTCTCCTCATTTTCGTTATAGTCTACCACTTCACCTTTTCATAAAACGACAAGGTGTATGTTATTGGAGTTTGTCTTCCTGTTTCGACGAAGTAGTTATCATTTCATCATAGGATATGGTGGTCAACTATAGTTATATGGTTTCATTAGTTATGCATATCAACTAGTTAAAACTGATTCTAAGGTGTATCTCTCGATTCATTGCCTCCAAGTACACCACCTCCTGCACCAGGGTCCCCATCTCCAGGGTCACCGTCTCCAGGAATACCAATATATCCTGAATCTCCTCCAGACCCATCATAAGGGTAATCTGGCTCCCATGGTTCTTGGCAATACCCGTTGTCCATATTCCACTCATCATCTCCAGGAAGCTCTTGGAATTCCCATCCCTCGTACTCGTGATCAACTGTGGACAATTCGTTAGTGGCTGTGTAATAAGATATTTCGTTACTAATAGTATGGACAGTTGAACTTGGCATATAATTTTGTGTACCAAACAAAAATTCATGTAACATGGTGACATTAGTTGCCAAGGTTGTTGGAACAACAGTATCTCCAGTTCTATTTAGTAACATTGGTGCAAGGTTAAAAGGGAATCCTGTTTGATCCACAATTGTGTATTGGCCTACTTGGCTACCATAGGCTAATGTCTCTGTTAATGTAAAGTTAGTCTCAATATGTTCAAAAGTCGTATCAATAATATCATTAATTGTTCTCAAGTCCGCCTCACTGGCTCTTGCTGCCACTTGCGAGAGTACTTCTCGTTGTCGTTCTGCTCTTTGAAAATCGTCATTTCCTACTTTACGAATACGAGCATAACTTACCGCTTGAATTCCAGAAAGCATTTGCAATCCAGGGCTAGTAACGATAGCACCTGAATGGGCCACACCATAATCTCTATTCATTTCATAACTCAAGTTATTAATCCACGGTATCTCACTGAAATCAACGTCTATTTCAATACCACCTAAGCTATCCACAACCATAGCTGGAGCCATGTAGTTTACTGATACAAAGTGCTGAATATTTAAATCTAAATTCCTATTTAGCATGGACACAGCGCCTTGAGCCCCACCAAAAGAATAAGCATGGGCAGCTATATCAAGAAAACCACCGTCCATCATCATTAATGTGTCACGATATATAGAAACTAGCCTTACATCTCTAGTTTCACGATTCAAACTGGCAATCATAATAGAATCGCTTCTGGCTCCATTTCCATTCTCGTCTGAACCACCATCTATTCCAAATAATGCAACCAGTAAATAACCTTCCCCTATTTCTTCCCATTCTATATCACTATTGATGCTTAACTGGTCGGGATCTAATGTGGCTTGAATTTCTGAAAAACGATTACCAATATCACTGGCAATAACTCCTATAGCCGCAGCAATTAAAGCCATCAAAACTGCTAAAACACCTATTGCAATTCTTTTGATGCCACTTCGCCTCACTTCAGGGGAATGACCATTATGGCGACCATTAGAGGGCTTTGATTTCCTTTTGTAGCGAGAGTTCTCATTACTAGATGTTTCTAAACCTGATGTTCTTCTATTTCGTCTAGGACCTTCATAATCAGAGCTTCCCCCTCTTCTGGCGGAGCTCCCATTACTATGTCTACTCAATTTTTCGTTGTTGTTTCTTGATGCAAACCTTCTGTTACTGGCGCCCCTGTTGTTTCTAGGGGTCCTATTTTCACTTGACATAAGTTTCCCTTTCCAGATTATACTGATATTACTTCTCAAGTGGTTTTGCCTCACTTAGACAAGCTATGCCGTTCAAGTACGCCTTGGCGTTCTTGGGCGAGATTTGCGTCAGCTACGCTGATGCTGTAAGTACAAATCTCTGCCATCCAACCGAGGCTATATCTCAGCATTAATTCTTTATCAGGATAATAATTTTTCACGTCATATAATGATACAATAAAATCAGCAAAATGTAAAGTAGTCCGCCTATAGACTTTTACGATTTTACTCTTTTTTTACAGTTTTTAATGCAGATGACCTGTATTCCAATTTATATTTTCACCAATTTGATTTATTCTCTCTGTTGGTTGATAATTAAAATCATCAAATAAAAATCCATGTAGTTGTCTTACATTATTATTTGTATTAATGGGGATAACATAGTCAGCAGCTGAACCTGCCACACTCCCAGTGGTAAGCTCAAAGGGATAACCTCCCATTTCACCTAAATTTCGCCTCAGAAGATTAAAGCCTTGGCCTATTATCTCCCATGTGGTCATGTTAGTTAATAACTCAGGGGGAACAACATTTGCCAGTCGCATCAACTGCAGAGGGTTTGCACGGGTAATCCCTTTTACAACTTCCTCTAATACCTCTCGTTGCCGCTCTGCCCGCCTAAAATCCCCTCCTGCTGTACTACGAATTCTAGTAAATGACACTGCTTGAACACCTTCTAAGGTCACTATCCCTGGTTGATCCTCAGGCAACCAAGTGGGAGCTGGAAGTCCAGTAATAATTGCCGTGTCATCAGCAAAATGATTTATATAACGAAGCTCTTCACTACTTACATTAACCTGAATACCTCCCAAAGCATCAATAATAGCCGCTAAGGATATAAAGTTAACTGCGATATACATTTCAATATCCATGTCCAAATTTCTATTAAGCATAGCCACAGCTTCCCTTGGTCCTCCAAAAGCGTAAGCATGAGATGCTTTATCCAAAGTTCCATCCATCTGTTGCATCACAGTGTCCCGAAACACCGAAATTATCCTAACTTCCCCTGTTCTATTATTTATACTTGCTATCATAATAGTGTCAGTTCGACTAGGTTCATTGTCATCAGGCCTAGTATCTAATCCAAAAAAGGCTATGTTTGTGTAGTCTCCTCTCAAAGATATTGCTTCAACAGTATTTCTATCAAAATTGTAGCGGGGAATCGAATCTATTTTATATACCACAAAAGTAATAATGCCAAATACAATAACAAGCAGTATCTGAATAAAAAGCATTACAAATCTTGTGCGCTGTCTTCTATAAATCTTGTGTTCCATATGTATTGCACAACCCTTCCATCAAATGTGCCAAAACCCTTCTAATTCCATAGTCCTAGCCAACAAGTAAGTCGTTTAAGAGCGCCATTTCGTCGCATCTTTACACCTCATAGCTTTTGCCTAGCACTAAGATAACTATACCACAATACAGTACAATGGCAACAGGTAAAGCAAATTAAAGTCACGCAACAGGGCTATTTTTTCGAATCTTAATGTGATATAATCTAACAATTAAAGCAAGCTCTCGGCGGTCACTTTTGGGACTATTACATATTCGCCGAAGTGCGTATCCCAAGTGGAACGTTTTTGCTAGATAGGGAATTTCGAAGAAATTTCCTATCTACAAAAATTGTGTTTGTATCCACTGACACAACTCATTTTAGCAAGATGCAAAAGAGGTGGCTAGATGAAAGCGATATTAATTAGCTGTTACGACTTTCACTATGACTTGAGATTGAAATATGTAGAAAACATTTTAATAGAGCGTGGCTTTCAAGTTAAGAAAATCTTTTCGGATTATGATCATTTAAGAAAAAAAAGAACCACTTATACTGACCCTTCTGTCATAGAGATAAGTGTTCCCAGTTATCAGAAGAATATTTCTATAAAAAGACTATATTCACATATCATATTCTCTTGTAAGCTAAAAAAAGTGTTGAGAACAGAAAAGCCTAATCTTATTTATGCAGACATTCCTCCTAATTCCATAGCTTTAGGGGTAGCTTCACACAAAAAAAGGGATAAAAACTGCATCATTATTTTTGATATTCTTGATTTATGGCCCGAATCTTTTTCTAAGTCCAAATGGCTAAAACTTCCTTTTTGGTTTTGGAAAAAAATAAGAACACTAGCACTTCCAAAGGCAGACTATATAACCTTGGAGTGTGATTACTATCAGCAGTTTTTAAACCCGCATCTTAAAAAGGGTATGCATTCCACTCTTTATTTATGTAAACCTCCTTTAGAGGAGAAGTTAAGATTCTCTCATCCAGAAGATACTTTGAATTTTTGCTATCTTGGCTCCATAAATAACATAATAAACATCCCAGCTATTGTAGAGATGCTTTTGGAAGTTAAAACAAATAACGATAACAAAGCAATTCCAAGAAAAACTAAACTCTATATTATTGGTGACGGCGAAAACCGTGAAGTATTTCTAAATCAATTGAAGGACAATGGCATTGACTTTGAGTATGCAGGAGCGATATATGATGAAGAGAAAAAAAATGAAATCTTGAGAAGGTGTCACTTTGGAATAAATATGTACAATAGTAGTGTAGCTATAGGTTTGACAATGAAGTCTCTAGATTATTTTAGGGTAGGGCTTCCCACAATAAATATGAATATTATGGATACTGGTATTCTTGTGGACAAATATAAATCCGGCTATGACATATCCAAGGATAACTGGTCTGAGGTAATCAATCACATTGTAACGGTGGATAACCACAATTGGGGAATTTTACATAGTAACACCATCCAAATGTTTAATGATTTGTTTACAGAATCCGTTTTTAATAGTAATTTTAATAAAGTGTTAGATAAGCTTCAAAAGTAGTGTAAGGAACTTCGATTCAAGTAAAAAAGTTCGTTTCGAACCGCACAGGAGATATAGATGTGAAAAACAATTTAAGTGTATCAGTAGCTATGACAACATTTAATGGAGACAAATATGTATCACAACAAATTGAGAGTATAATAACTCAGCTAGGCAAAGACGATGAGCTAATCATTGCTGACGACGGCTCTACAGATGATACAGTTGAAATCATTAGTGAATACGCCTTTAGCGACAAAAGAATCCAAGTTATGCTAAACAACGGACTTGGCCTTGCCGCAAATTTCGAGAAGGCTATAAAGGCATGTGGCAATGATTTGATATTTTTAAGCGATCAGGACGACGTTTGGATGCCAGATAAAGTTGAAACCATAAAAAACTATTTTATCTTGGATAAAAGACTAACTCTAATTATGTCAGATGGGAAGGTAGTTGATAAAAACCTAAGTATTATTAACGATTCCTATATTGAGATGAGAGGCTGTAGTACTGGTGTTATTAGAAATATCATTAAAAATAGTTATTTAGGTTGTGCAATGGCATACAGAAAAAGCTTAAACAAAATTGTGTTGCCAATTCCACCTTACATACCTATGAATCACGACTGCTGGATTGGTATTTTGGCAAAAGTTTTTGGTAATGTGAAGATTATAAATGAAAAACTCATTTTGTATAGAAGGCATGACGATAATGTCACACCACTAAACAGCACTTCTTCTATGGTTACCAAATTACTTTGGCGTTTGCAGTTGTCTTGCTTTTTGTTAATAAGAATCATTAAGATAACCGTCAAAAAAGATTTATAATAGCATGTTTACATGTATTGCCGTGAATTCACGCTGCATTAGCTTGTTAGGTGTGTGGCGCCCCTATGAAGCTCAAAAGATTGAAGGAAATATTATATTATGGTATAGTAACCGTGATGAGCTTATGATTAACATTATCCAAAAGCTTAGTTCCACTTGTCCTACCACCTACGAACACTGTAATATAGCGTGGCGGAGTGAGTTGGCTGGCGGACAAAATAAGGAGGCTACAAGTGAATCAATCACTAATGTTTAAATCATTAAAAAACCAATTACCTAAAACAATTGCCTTGATTTTTATAGATATCCTTCTAATAAGCATGAGTATTTATTCTACTCTACTTATTAGATTTAATTTTGAACTTGACAATATTCCTGAGCATTTTGTTCAGTCCATTAGTAACACAATTGCCATTAATATAATTGGCACCATCATTATATTTTCACTTTTTAGACTTTATACAACATTATGGCGATATGCAAGTATAAAAGAACTTACATACATTGCTCTAGCTTGTTTTGGTTCTCTAGTTTTAAACTTGCTTATTTTCTTTGTTGGGAGATACCCCATATTTAGAAGTTACTATGTTATTTTTGCCGCTGCTCTATTTTTAACTACCTGTTTAAGCAGATTTTCCTATCGTATTTTTAAATTACTACGTAGTGGCAACATGCACGGTTCTAAACCTAGAAACACCATGATAATCGGAGCAGGTGAGGCTTGTAATGTTATTATTAAGGAGCTTGAATTATCTACAGAATTACATGCCAAAATTCGTTGTATCATTGATGATGACGTCCAAAAACACGGTACCTTTATCCACGGTGTTAGAGTTATCGGTGGCCGAGAACAAATATTAGAAGCCGCTGAAGAATTCGAAATAAATGAAGTTATTTTCGCCATACCTAGTATGCCTAGACAAGAGAAGACTAAAATCCTTGAGATATGTCAGCAGATTCCAGATTGCGAAACAAAGGTTTTGCCTGGTGTATATCAGCTGGTTCGAGGGGAGGTAAGTGTAAGTCAACTTAAAAACATTGAACTTGAAGACTTACTAGGCAGAGAACCTGTAGAGGTAACTACCGAGAAAATTGGGCGCTATGTATCAGGGAAAACCGTCCTAATAACAGGAGGCGGTGGAAGTATTGGAAGCGAGCTTGTACGGCAAATTGCTGCCAATGGAGTTAGAAAGCTAATTATTTTCGATGTTTACGAAAATAACGCCTATGAGATACAACAAGATTTAAAGTTAAAATATCCAAATTTGGATTTAGTAGTACTAATTGGTTCAGTTAGAAATGGAAAAAAACTAAGTAGCGTTTTTGACAAACACAAGCCAGACATTGTCTACCATGCTGCTGCCCACAAACATGTTCCTCTTATGGAGGACAGTCCTAATGAAGCCATTAAGAACAATGTTTTTGGAACATATAAGGCAGCTTTATATGCTGATCTTCATAAAGTCGAAAAATTTGTTCTCATTTCATCAGATAAGGCTGTTAATCCTACCAATATTTATGGAGCCAGCAAACGTATTTGTGAAATGATTGTACAGACCTTTAATAATCGATCCAAAACCGAATTTGTTGCTGTAAGATTTGGAAATGTATTAGGTAGTAATGGTAGCGTTATTCCTCATTTTAGAAAGCAAATAGAGGCGGGAGGACCTGTTACTGTAACTCATCCAGATATAATCCGCTATTTTATGACTATCCCTGAAGCTGTTTCACTTGTTTTGCAAGCTGGAGCCAGTGCCAAAGGGGGCGAAATTTTTGTTCTTGATATGGGGCAACCCATAAAAATTAATGATCTTGCCAAAAACTTAATTAAGCTTTCAGGATATCGGCCAGGCATTGACATTGAGATTAAGTATATTGGTCTAAGGCCTGGAGAAAAACTATACGAAGAGCTGCTTCTTGCAGAAGAGGGATTAGAAAGTACGGACAATGAGCTAATTTACATTGGAAAGCCCATTACCTTAGACGAAGATAAGTTTCTTAAGGATTTGGAGCTTTTATACGATGCTGCTTACAACGAAATGGAATCCATAAAAATCTTGGTAAAAGACATTGTCCCTACCTATCAGTTGAAGGATGCCGACTCTAGAGGTATGGTAGAAGATGCCGAAGAATGGAAAAAGGATTATACCGAGGAAAACTACGGCAACACTCACGATTTGTTTAGTTTAGGTAAAGGTGAAGAAAATGTATAAAACTTTTCTAAAGAGGGGATTTGACTTAGCTTTAGCCTCTATGGCTTTATTTGTATTGTTACCTGTTTTTGCGGTAATAATCATTTTAATTAAGTTAGACACTAAAGGTCCTGCTATCTTTAAGCAAAAGAGAATTGGACTTAACAAAGACACATTTTACTTGTATAAATTTAGAACTATGAAAGCAGACACCCCCAAAAACATACCTACTCATCTACTTCAAAATCCTGACTTATACATTACAAGGGTAGGAGGTTTTTTAAGACAAACCAGCTTAGACGAGCTGCCTCAATTGTATAACATAATAAAAGGGGATATGTCTATTGTGGGGCCACGACCAGCTTTATGGAACCAAGACGATCTTGTGGCAGAACGAGATAAATATAAAGCTAATAATATCCGCCCAGGATTAACTGGATGGGCTCAAATAAATGGAAGAGATGAAGTTCCTATCCCCATAAAAGCCTCCCTTGATGGGGTTTATGTTAAAAACCTTTCATGGGTTATGGATGTAAAGTGCATCATAAAAACCGTTAAGGCTGTAATAACAAGGGCAGGGATTTTGGAAGGAAGCAAGTGATACACTTGTACATTTTTTTTGTATTTTTTTGGTTACTAATGATATTGTAAGCACTAATACATTGTTATATACTTTGGGAAGTTGGTAGTACAAATTAAAACAAAGTTATTCAAGGAGGCAAAAATGGCAAGTTTATCACTAAAAGATATTCAAAAAATTTACCCTAACGGATTCCAAGCTGTTAAAGACTTTAGTCTAGATATTGAAGACAAAGAGTTTGTTATCTTCGTTGGTCCGTCGGGATGTGGAAAATCAACAACCCTAAGAATGATTGCTGGTCTAGAAGATATTTCTCATGGTATCCTAGAAATCGACGGAAAAGTTATGAACGATGTAGAGCCAAAGGATAGAGATATCGCTATGGTTTTCCAAAATTATGCATTATATCCACACATGACAGTTTATGACAATATGGCCTTTGGTCTAAAGTTACGCAAATTCCCTAAGGCAGAAATAGATCAAAAAGTTAAAGAAGCAGCTAGAATTCTTGACTTAGATAAATTATTAGATCGTAAGCCAAAAGCTCTTTCAGGTGGACAAAGACAACGTGTTGCTATGGGTCGTGCTATTGTACGTCATCCAAAAGTATTCCTTATGGATGAGCCTTTATCAAACCTAGATGCAAAGCTAAGAGTACAAATGCGTATCGAGATTACTAAGCTACACCAAAACCTTGGTGCAACTATGGTTTATGTTACACATGACCAAACAGAAGCCATGACTCTTGGAACTAGAATCGTTGTTATGAAAGACGGTTTAATCATGCAAGTTGACACTCCAAGTAACCTTTACAATGCGCCAAACAACTTATTTGTTGCTGGATTTATTGGTTCACCACAAATGAACTTCTTAGATGCGGTTGTAGGTATTAGTGGTGACGACGTTACCTTAACAGTTGGTAGCCATGTTCTAAAGGTTCCTGCCTCTAAAAAGCAAGCGGTTATTGATGGCAATTACAATGGCAAAACTGTTGTCCTTGGCATTCGTCCCGAAAATATTCACGACGAAGAATCCATTATCGCTGCTAATCCTGATAGCATTATTAAGTCAAATGTTAAGGTTTACGAATTACTAGGTGCTGAGGTTTATCTATACTTCGATGTAGAAGGAACTCAAATGACTGCACGTGTTAATCCACGTACAACTCTTAGAACTGGCGACGATGCTACCTTTGCTTTAGATATGGAGAAAATCCATATATTTGATAAGGAAACAGAGTTGACGATTTCTAACTAATGTTTTAAAATGTAGTAGTAATAAGTGAATTTATATGGCTGTTGTACTTATTGCAACAGCCATTTTTGCTTGAGTTTATTATTGACGAGGTATTGTAAGTGTATACTCCTGAATTAAGTAAGGCATTAACAGAATTAAAGGACTTAACTGGAACTTCTTTTGAGGTCAACTACGAAACGCCTGAGGAATTAGAACATATTCTAAGTCAACTTAGGTGTCTAATCTTGGCTTACAAAGAAAAATATAACAAAACTGATTTTCTACTTAATCTAATGACTGGCGAGCCTCCCAGCTACGACGTGGCAAAGCGGGCCAAACTTTTTCATATTGACCCTAACCAACCTCGTATTTTATTTTTAATAAATTTCAAATCCTCTGTAAATAATACTATTATAGAAATATTAAGTAACCTAATAGACTCAAGAGAAAAAACACATATTATCCAGGTAAATAATCATCAGTTAGCTTTATTAAAGTCTATTAAAGCCAAGGAGTCTAGCAGTGATGTCAGAGATTTTTGTGATATGATCATAGACACTTTGCATATGGAAGCATTGGTGTCTGTCCACATTTCATTTAGTAAAACATTAACCCACCTAACTGAAGTTGGGGCCGCTTATAGGGAAACCGCCATGGCCTTAAAAGTAGGTAAACTATTTAACTTTGAAGAAAGGGTATACCCTTATAACAAGTTGGGAGTGGGAAGGCTAATCTATGAATTGCCATTAAGTGTTTGTAAAAACTTTATTAGGGAGGTCTTTGGAGACGAAATACCTGATATTTTTGACAGTGAAACAAATAATATAATCAATAAATTTATCATAAACAATTTAAATATTGCTGAGACCTCTAGACAGCTTTACATGCATAGAAATACTTTGATTTTCCGTTTAGAAAAAATCCAAAATGCAACTGGTCTAGATTTACGAATTTTTGAAGATGCGTTAACTTTTAGAATTGCCACAATGGTAATCCAGTACTATAGAACAAGGGAGGATAAAGAGTAATGAACGAATCACTTTATGAGCATATCGTTGTCCGAAAGCAAACCATAATGGATATAATAAAGCGAGTTTTAACCATCTCAGTTTTAATTCTGGTTTTTATTATGGTTTTTCCCATAATTGGCACTTTGGCTTTTATCATAATGCTAATTCTTGGATTTTTGGCTTATTATTTTATACTCCAAAGGTTAAATCTTGAATACGAATATACCTTAGTTAATCACGAAATAGATATTGATGTTATCTACAATCGCCAAAGAAGAAAAAAGCTTTTAAGTTTTGATTTTCAACAAGCAGAAATAATCGCTCCAAAAAACTCTCCACGATTACATTCTATTAACATAGAAAAAACCCACGACTTTTCCTCTGGCAATCCAGAAAACAAGGTTTATGCTGTTATTATCAATATTAATCAAAAAAGGACCTGTGTTCTTATAGAGCCAGATCAAGGTATGATAAATCACATTAGGCCTTGGATGGGAAGTAAGTTCCATCTTGACTAGTAAAAACCTATGCCTGTGAACTACCCAGACAGGTTTAATGCAATCAAAGCTAGTCCCACACCTAAGGGATAAGAAAGTCTCATGCAAGAAACCTTCTTAGATTGGCAGCAATTACATCAATCTAAGAAGGTTTCTTTTATATCACAGTGTGAGATGACTCCCACTGAGATATAGCCTCGGTTGGATGGCAGAGATTTGCGCATGAATATGTCAGCAAAGCTGACGCAAATCTCGCCCAAGTACGCCAAGGCGTACTTGAATATTTAGGAACAAAGCAGACATATTATCTTTGTTGAGCTTCTAAATATCTACTTTTTGCCAAAACCCATCGAAACTAATCAAGGAAAAATCCATTTTCCACATATGCCTTTATGCTAGCTGTGTTAGCCATCTTTTCAACACCGCTTTCTCCTATAACCACTAAGGTAGGAGCTTGCATTACACCGTATTTTCTGGCAAGTAGTAAATTATCCTCTGCGTCAATCACTTCGTATGAAACATTAGCTTCATTAAGGATTCTCTCAGCCATGATACAACTTGGGCAAGTTTTAGTGGTAAAAAGTATTGTCCTGCTTTCAACAACCACCTCTGGGATAGTTTCTCTATTTTCAAATAATCCCCCAAATATACCTTCTGAAGGCCTACGGTTTGAATCTTCAATGGAGCTTATTGATATTTGTCCTGCTAATCCATCAATTGGCCGTGTTATCTCTTCAGAGAAGCCTTGGGCCGTGCTGCTACTTCCATGTCCGAATGTACCTGCAGTTACATTTTCATCCATTACCATGGTTGGCGCTATTGCTGGCTCCATCACTGGTTCATTTACAACTTCCTCTACTGGCTTTTCTATCACAACTGCCGGAGTATACTCCTTACGGTCTTTAAACTCCTGGGCCTTACCATCATTCCAGTTTTTAACTGGACGGTAATAGCCTGTAATACGGCTGTAAACTTCAGTTTCTTCGTTACATGTTGGGCAGGTAAATTCCTCTCCATTTACATATCCGTGCTCTTTACAGATAGAATAAGTAGGTGACATAGTATAATATGGTAGTTTGTAATTTGTGGCAATGGTGCGAACCAAGCCTGCTGCCGCCTTCCAGTCAGGTAATTTCTCGCCTAAATAGGTATGGAATACTGTACCTGAGGTGTAAAGGGTTTGAAGCTCATCTTGGATATCTAAGGCTTCAAATACATCATCAGTAAAGCTAACTGGTAAATGAGAGCTGTTTGTGTAATATGGAGTACCATTTTCCTCACTAGCAGTAACAATGCCAGCAAATCTCGCCACATCATGCTTAGCTAGACGATAGGTTGTTGACTCAGCTGGAGTCGCTTCCAAATTATATAGCTCCCCATACACTTCCTGATAATCTGATAGTCTCTCTCTCATATGATTGAGAACCCTTTTAGTGAAATCCTGTGCCACTTCGTCTGACATATCTCGCTTAATCCACTTGGCATTTAAGGTAGCTTCATTCATGCCTATTAATCCAATGGTAGAAAAATGGCTATCAAAATTACCTAAATATCTCTTTGTATATGGGTACAGGCCTTCCTCAAGAAGCTTGGAAATAACTTTTCGTTTAGTGTTTAATGAGCGAGCCGAAATATCCATCATCCGATTTAAACGGCTGAAAAACTCTTCTTCTGACTTTGAAAGAAAAGCAATCCTAGGCATGTTAATAGTAACCACTCCAATAGAACCTGTGCTCTCTCCACTTCCAAAGAATCCACCTGACTTTTTCCGTAGTTCTCTTAAGTCCAAGCGTAAGCGACAACACATACTACGAACATCGCTAGGCTCCATGTCGCTATTAATATAATTAGAAAAATACGGCGTACCATACTTAGCTGTCATTTCAAATAGCAACTTGTTATTTTCATTTTCTGACCAGTCAAACTCGTTAGTTATGGAATAAGTAGGAATAGGATATTGGAAACCACGCCCTTGCGCATCCCCATCTATCATGGTTTCAATAAAGGCCTTGTTAATCATATCCATTTCCTTTTGACAATCGCCATAGGTAAAATCTTGATCAACACCACCTACAATAGCTGGCACATCTTTTAAGTCTGGCGGAACTGTCCAATCTAAAGTAATATTAGAAAATGGTGCTTGAGTTCCCCATCTAGACGGAATGTTAACACCGAAAATAAAGGACTCAATATTCTTCTTAACTTCACGGTAACTTAAATTTCCTGTCTTAACAAATGGTGCTAAGTATGTATCAAAAGATGAAAATGCTTGGGCTCCTGCCCATTCATTTTGCATGATGCCAAGGAAATTTACCATTTGGTTACACAAAACACTTAGATGCTTAGCGGGAGCTGATGTAATCCTTCCTTGGATACCTCCCAGCCCTTCTTGGATAAGTTGCCTTAAAGACCAACCCGCACAATACCCTGTAAGCATTGACAAATCATGAATATGAATATCTGCTCCTTTATGGGCGTTATTAATCTCATCGTCATAAATTTCTGATAACCAGTAATTAGCAGTAATAGCACCTGAGTTACTTAGAATCAACCCTCCAACAGAATATGTAACAGTAGAGTTTTCTTTAACTCGCCAATCGGTTATTCTTACATAACTATCCACAATATCCTTATAATCCAACATTGTGGCATTAAGATTACGGATTTTCTCTCTTTGCTTACGATAAAGGATATAGCTTTTGGCAACATCTGCATAGCCTGACTTAATAAGAACAGCTTCAACACTGTCTTGTATATCCTCTACTGGGATTAGGTTGTCTTTGATTTTAGGTTCATAATCAGAGGTAACCATTAAAGATAGCAAATCAATGATATCCTGGTTGTAATGGCGATCGTTAGCTTCAAAGGCAGCTTTAATTGCATCACCAATTTTTGATAACTTGAAATCGACAGCCTTGCCGTCACGTTTTAAAACTTGGTATATCATATCTAACCCCTCCTAATTCTCGTACGATTAACCTTGCTTTTGTAAAGGTATTTTAAAGTACCTATGGGAAAGCCACATGGGTACTTTAATAAAAACATTCTTACTATTAACATTTGTTATTCACTTTATTCTCTAAATTGTATTCTACATCTAAATATATAGTAATGTCAAGGATAAATTAACAATATATTGTATTTTTTCCTACTCATAACACAACATGTTGTTTTATGGGCAATTTAGTTTTAATTGTAAAAGTCTATGATATTTTTTGACATTTTCCCAAAACTGTTGTAGAATTATTCAATAGCAAAACATGTTGTAGATATATATATCGATAACACTAAAAGCATAGGACACTAAACATAAATCGATTGAATATCTCGGCCAAGTAAGCCGAGGCGTACTTGAATTAAGAAAGGATGACATTATGTCATTTGATAAAATGGACGATTTTAGCGAAGGCACTTCTATCTTAGACGAGTTACTAAAAGCCGCAAAAGAGTCTAACGAGAACCAAAATGAATCCGGAAAATCCAAGAAAGCCCAAAAGAGTTTGTCTGTATATGACGAACTCTTAAAATACGGCGAACTTAAAGAAGCTGAAAAGGCATCTAATAAAAAGCATAAGGTTGCCGAAATCATTAAGCGAAACAAGGAAGAAGCACAAACTGATAATTCCGTAGATTTTGCTGGAGGTAAATCTGCCAGCAATGGAAATACCATCACAAAGCAGCGCAGTTTTAAAAGCTATGATGGCAACTATTATCCTAGCAGCAGAACTTCTAGGCGTGCAAGGTCTATTCGCCGAACTAACAACAATAAATGGAGTATTGCCAAAAAACTTGGGGTAGGAATAATCTCAGTTCTTTTGGTGTTACTAATTACTTTTACAGGCGTAATTGCCCATTACATGAATAGATTTGGTGATGAAGTTCAAGGTGAAGTATTTGAGCCTGATCAAGTAAGTATTACTGCTGATTTTGATTTCCAATTTGACGAAACAGGATACCTCAATGTAGCTTTACTAGGCTTAACCAAAAGAAGAGGCAAGGAGGATTTAGGCTCTCGAGCCAATACAATAATGATTGCTAGTTTGAATTTGGGAACTGGTGAGGTTAGATTGGTCTCTATTTATCGAGACACCCTATTAGAATTGGATGGCGGATTTTTAGATTTGGCCGGTCATTCTTATGCTTATGGAGATAGTCGCGGTACTGTTTCCATGTTAAATAGAAATTTGGATTTAAACATACAGCACTTTGTAACTGTTGATTTCGCTGCCTTGGCATTAGTTGTAAATGCTTTGGGGGGTGTCGAAATAGATGTTGATTTCGAGGAGATTCCTCATATAAACTGGCTTAGTGGCGAAATGGTTTTGGAAGGTGAATTTGCAGAAGGGGCTATATTCCAGCTTCCTACCCCATTAACCTCTCCTGGCTTACAAGTTCTATGTGGCGTTCAAGCCCTTGCATACTCTAGAATCAGAAAAGTTGGCAACAATGACTTCCAAAGAACAGAGCGCCAACGTGAAGTGCTAAGATTAATGGCTGAAGGGGCGTCAAATGCTAGCCTACCTACCATTCATCAGATTGTTGATGTGGTCTTCGAGTATTTAGCTACCAATTTCTCTATAACAGAAATACTTGCCCACTCAAGTAATATCAGTCAATATCATATTGGTGCCTCAACAGGCTTCCCATTTGATTTGGCAACTAAAAATTTAGAACTAACTGGTTCTACCGTTATACCTACTACATTAGAGTCAAATGTAATTAAACTTCATGAGTTTCTTTTTGACACTGAAGATTATAGACCTAGCCATGTTGTTAGGCGCATTAGTGATAACATTGCTAATGTAACGGCAACAACCGAAGATTCTGCTATAGATATAGAAGGAGATTGGTATTTTACTACACCTGACTACGATATCCCATGGCATCACGAAGAAATCCCTGAGCCAGAGCCGGAACCTGACCCATGTGATTATATACCACCTGAGCCGCCACCTGATGAGCCAATAGATCCGCCTCCTGATGAGGTGGATGACCCGCCTCCTGATCCACCAGAGTAGTTATTCTAGTTTTATTGTGCAAAGATTTGTACTTGAAAGTGGCTAAGAGGCTAACACACTTGGTACCTGTCGGGTGAATCGTCCAAGTACGGCTGTCGTACTTGAAATAGAAGAAAAACGGGAGTTGAGGCATGTTGGACTCGATTCCCGTATTTAACGAAAGGACGCATAAATAATGAAGCTTAACCAAATTCTCCACGGAGGGGATTACAATCCCGAGCAATGGCTAGACACTCCAGAAATTCTTGAGAATGATTTGGAGATGATGAAACTGGCAAACATCAATACCATTACCATGGGAATGTTCTCTTGGTCCACGTTAGAGCCTAGAGAAGATGAATATCACCTTGAGTGGATGATTAAAATCATTGACCGGTTACACAAGGAAGGTATCTCGGTTATTTTATCAACGCCCTCTGGAGCCAGGCCAAAATGGATGGCAGACAAATACCCAGAAGTCCTTCGAGTAAACGCAAATAGAGTTAGGCATCTTTTTGGAGGCCGCCATAACCACTGTTACACCTCCCCTGTATATCGTGAAAAAGTTCGTACTATAAATATGAAACTAGCTAAGGAGTTTGGAAATCATCCAGGTGTAATACTTTGGCACCTTTCTAATGAATATGGAGGAGAATGCCATTGCCCATTGTGCCAAGATGCCTTTCGTCAGTGGCTTAAAAAACGCTACTCCTCTATTGACGAATTAAACAAAAAATGGAACACTACATTTTGGAGCCATACTTACCTTTCCTTTGACCAAATAGAAAGCCCTTCACCAATAGGGGAAGACTTAGTTCATGGCCTAAACCTTGATTGGAGGCGTTTTGTTACTCACCAGACTGTTAATTTTGCCAAATGGGAGCTCCAGGCTTTACGAGATGCCAAATCCTCATTACCTTCAACTACTAACCTAATGTATAATCATAAAGGATTTAATTATGACAAAATTGTAGATGTTATTGACATCATATCTTGGGATAGTTATCCTCTTTGGCATAAATGTCA
>JGI20163J26743_11538498_pt1 | contig 30124 bp, 30 predicted proteins | sample TergutCu122P1_FD_26743 | JGI IMG/M metagenome (IMG submission 26743) | reverse complement strand
CTTGTTACCGCCTTTTTTTCTTTCATGCTTAACCCCATTCGGATGCCCTCCTTCAGGCATCCTTATTTTAATTTGGGTAACATTTTCTAAATGAGGCATTTGCTTTTTTGGGTAACATTTTTCATGAGGCAATTCGCATACTTGACACAAGAATAGTCTTTTTTTATAGTATAAAAAATCTTTTTTAAGCGAAGAGGACTTATGAAAAAAATAGTGACGGAACGATTATTTGATTCCAGATTTTGGTTTTTATTTTTTATACTAATTATGATTGGCTCTATTTGCCTTACTTCTTGTGCATCCAAGCCCAACGCCAGGCAAGCAAGAACTTTTGTTAATCTGACGCACGACTCATTTTTCTTTTTATTGCCCTTGGAAGGAATTGAAAGACCTATGGACATGACCCAGCGCGTAACTGCTTCATTCGGTTTCGGCGAGCGGAATTTTACCTTCAACGCCCATGTAAGGGCAGATGAAACAAAAATAAAAAAGACCTTTTCGAACGAGCTTGGCGAAAATATGGGAGAGCTATTATACAGTGGTGGAAAAATCAGCTTTCAATCCCCATTATTTCCCAGACGCTTTAGACCAGAGTATATGATAGCAGATTTTCAATATTGTTTCTACGATCCGCTTCTTCTTCGTCAAGCTTTGGAAGATGGCGGTCATACCCTTGAAATTCAAGGTAACTTCCGCCGTATCTTTCATGGAGAAGATCTCATTATCGAAATTGAAAGGACAGAAAGGATGGTTAGGCTGCAAAATCATTTGCGGGGATACTCCTACACTATTGAAGGTAATTTTCAATTTGAATAAATAGGATATTTTTCATCCCCTGGAGTTGTTTGCATCCACGGAACTGCCACTGATGCAAGAGTATGGATAAACACTTCTCTTATATTAGGATATGGATGAATAAAAGAGTTTTTTTTGTATTTTTTAGTATATTCAGTATATTTTATATCTCAAATTTGTCTGCACAACAATATAGAGTCGGAATAACAATAACAGGATTAAGTATACATCCCAGAGGTGCAAACAATGCTCATCTGCAAAGATTTGGTCTTGATAAAAGGGGTGTTTTTGTATTTAATCCAGGAATCGCATTCAGTTTTGAATACTTTCTTTTTAGAGATATTTTTTCAATTAAATTTGTGCAAGCATTATATGTAGATTGTGCTGCTCAACTTGGAGGATTCACACATATTGGCATGCGGCATAAAATATTCAACAATGAAGTACATAGTTTATATGGAGGTCTTGGTCCAACATTTATTTTCAGAAGAAGTTGGCATAGGTTAGATGGTTATATGGATGAACTTGAAGTTTTTTTTAGAGGCGGACCAGAACATAATTGGCAATGGAGATTTATATGGTTTGGCGGCGAATTAGAATATAATTACTCTATCAATGATGAAATAGATTTGTCATTGATGGTAGTGCCAGCAGTACCTTTTAATATATTTTTAGCCCCTGGTATAAGGATGAATCAGGAATGATAAGAATAGGTCCTGCGTCTTTGTATAAGCTTATTTAATTTTTATTACAGAATCTAATGAACCCTGTAATTTAAATCCCTTATCTAGTAGAGCAATAATTATTTCCTCTACAGCTGCTGGAATCCAGGAGCGATTAAAAGCTCCTTCGGGATTTTTCGCAAGTTCCCTCTTTTTGCGGATATGAGAACCGCGGCTGTCATGCAAGAGAATAATTCCACCGCCCTGCTTTTCTGTTCTTTCTATAATTCGCGTTATGACTCTATTCTTATCTCTTTCGGTCGAAGTGGCATCATGAACTCTGATATTCACGGGGATCATTGTATAGCCTGCTTCCTGCCAGATTCTTTCGTGCTTGGGCATGTAGAAGCCGCCGTGAGGCCGAAAAAGCCTTGGGTTCAGTTCTTTTCCCAGAGCGTAGGAAATCGCCTTTTCTCCCATTATGATATTATTCCGAAATTCATCCTCTCCCATTCGGATGACCCATTTATCGAAATACCCGTGATTGATAATGATATGTCCTTCATTGTAAATACGCCTGACCAGATCGGGATGAGCCCTGGCATTTTCTCCAAGCAGTGCGAACATGGCGCGAATTTCGTATTTTTTTAGAACATCCAATAATCGCGCCGTAGTATCGCCCTGAGCATTAGGACCATCATCAAAGCTAAAAATAACCACAGACGGCGGCAGGTTTGAATCGACGCTGTTCTGGTTAATACTCTGGCAGGCAGAGAGAAGGAAGCTTAATAGAAGCAAAAGAAATATAGATTTTTTCAGCATGATTGTTTTCCGAGAATATAAAAGTATTGCCCGCACTGCTTGGTGCGGGGAAAGTCTTGTATTTTTCATGTGCATATCTTAGCATTGTCTAGCAACTTATTACTATAACGACAGAGGTATTTTTGTCAACGAATTTACATATTGAATCTATGTATTGAAAATTTTTATACGAAGGAGTAGAGTAGAAAGACAGTATGGAGGTCTATGGTACACAGGCATGAAAAACTTGCCATCCCTAATTTGGGAAACTATACCATTGCGTTGGATTCAGCGGTTCGTTCTATTGGCATTGAGCCCTGGAGTTCTACGGCTACATCCTCCAGGGCAATGGAACTGGGCATTGCTGCAGCGCCAGAATCTTTATGCCTTCCTTTTAAGGCCCACTTAGGTCATTTTATCGAAGCTGACGATGCCGGGTGTGAACATGCGCTTATGGTAAACAGCGTAGGTACCTGCCGCTTGACCCATTACCGACGTTTAATTGAAGATATTCTTAAAGATATGGGCAGAAAAATACGTGTCTGGGGACTCGGTTATGATGGCATAAAACCACCACTGATACGATACTTTGATCCTGCGCCAATTCCTTTTATCAAGGCAGTATTACTTGCTTTAGAAAAAATTAAAATCATCGATGTTATGGAAATTGCGGCATGGAAAACCCGGTCCAGGGAACTCCGGCGAGGGGATACTTCCATTCTTGTTAAGGACTGCCTTGCAGTTCTGGCAGATACCAATACCTGCAGAAAAGTAAAAAAACTAAAAGCCGAATTTCTATCCAAGTTTGAGACCATTCCTCAAAATCATAATTTAATCCCCCTGAAAGTAGGAATGATCGGAGAAGTGTCGGTTCTGAGAGATCGGCGGCTGAATCAAAATGCCGAAGAAATTCTTGGAAACCTGGGTGTTGAAGTGCGGAACTTCTTTCTTCTGGGAGCAGAATTAGACAATATCTTCGGTATCCCTATAGGAAAAAACAAGGCTCATACCCGGAAGCAGCTTGCCAGGATTGCGCGGCCGTATTTACAAAATTCTGTAGGCGGACATGCTCTGGATTCCGTAGCGCATACCATTCTTTGTTCCCAGGCTGGATACGACGGCATGGTACATCTTTGCCCAGCGGGCTGTATGCCAGAGGTTAGCATCCGGCCTATCCTGGCGGCATTGTCCCGGGACTTGGGGATTCCTGTTTTGGAACTTTCTTTTGATGAACATACCAGTTCGGTAGGTACAGTTACTAGACTGGAAGCGTTTACGGATATATTATTGCAACGACGGAAGAAGGTGAAAAATGGATAAGGTATATTTGGGAGTTGATGTGGGCTCCATCAGTATCAACTTTGTACTCATAAATGAGGATAAGCAACTGCTCTTCCAGTCCTATATGAAGGGAATGGGAGATCCTGTGCAGACTGTCCAGAATGCCTTGAGAGAACTGTCAGTTTTTATGGCGGATTTTCCTGAGAAAAAGATTTCCGGTGTTTGTACCACCGGCTCAGGGCGGGAACTAATAGGTTTATTTCTTGGTGCAGACTTGGTGAAGAACGAAATATCCGCCCATGCCCGGTCCGCGGTATATCTCTATCCGGAGGTACAAACCATCATTGAGATTGGCGGGCAGGACAGTAAGGTCGCCATACTTAGGGACGGTATGGTGGTGGATTTTGCCATGAATCTGGTTTGTGCTGCCGGAACCGGGAGCTTTCTTGAATCCCAAGCCCGGCGGCTCAATATGTCTATAGAAGATTTCGGCTGCATTGCCATGGAATCCGAAAACCCTGCGGCAATTGCCGGTCGTTGTACGGTTTTTGCGGAATCCGACATGGTGCATAAACAGCAGATCGGTATTCCCCAGAAGGATATTATTATGGGACTTTGTATAGCTCTGGCCAGGAATTACGTGGGTAACGTTTGCCGGGGGAAAGAATTCCGATCTCCCTGCCTGTTTCAGGGCGGGGTAAGCGCGAACCTGGGAATGCGCAAAGCCTTTGAAACTATCCTGGGGTATCCGGTAATTGTGCCGGAATATAATATGGTTATGGGCGCCTATGGCGCGGCGATCCTTGCCATGGAAGCTCATCCGGAAGAAACCCAGTTTCGGGGTTATGAAGTCAGGGACTTGGATATACGAAGCGGCGGTTTTACCTGCCAGGATTGTTCCAATCAGTGCAATATAATGGGGATCTGGAACGGAGATCGCATCCTCAAATGCAGCGGTGGGCGTTGTGAAAAATGGAGAAATACCGTATTTCCTGTTGACAAGCAATAAGACGCTTGGTATTGTCATGTTTATGGATGATTTAAAGCAGCAAATTAAAGAATTAATAATTAGTGCTTTGGAACTTGAAGATGTTAAGCCTGAAAATATTGTTGATTCAGAGCCTTTATTCACAGAAGGACTGGGACTTGACTCCATAGATGCCTTGGAACTGGGAATTGCATTAAAAAGAAAATTTGGCGTAAAATTTTCTGCGGAAAATGATGACAACAGGGTGCATTTTGCCTCGATAAATGCCTTAGCAGCTTATATTGAAACCTCAAAAAAGGAACCAACATGAGTAAAGAAGAGATTTTTCAAAGGCTTCAGGAAATATTAGTCGATGAATTTCATATGGAAAAGGAAACAATCACTCCGGAAGCCAAGCTTTATGAAGATTTAGATCTTGATTCTATTGATGCGGTGGATCTCATGGTAAAAATGAAGCAATATATAGAGGGGAAAATGGACCCCGAGCAGTTTAAAAATGCTCGCACTGTCCAAGATGTGGTAGATATACTTTATCCATTAATTCAAAAAAAATAATGCTCTTTAAATTTCGGAATATTCTCAATGTCTTGATATATGCAGTCGGGATGGCTTATCCGATTTTGATTTTTTATTTTCTGGTTATACACAAAACGCCAATTCGGTCTCTTTCAATTTTCATCATGGCTTTTGCGTTGTTTTTATTTATTGCAGGGACTTCAAAAAAAGAAGCTAAAAAAAGACTAAGTTTCTCTTTTTTTGCATATCTTTTTCTTTTCTGTATAGGAACCTTATGCCTGATTTTTAATTCCGCTATTATTCTGAAATTCTACCCCTTGTTAATGAATATATTATTTCTTGCGGCTTTTGGAATAACTCTTTTGCAGCCCCCGTCCATGATTTACAGGTTTGCAATAATTATGGATAAATCAATTCCAGCCTCTCCCGGGGGAAAAAAAATAGCAGCCTACTGCAAAAAAGTTACTATTGTATGGATTGTTTTTTTTGTTTTTAACGGAATTATGGCAGCATGGACAATATTTTATGGGTCAGATGTTATTTGGGCTGTCTATAACGGCGGCGTTTCCTATATAATGATAGCTCTCCTCTTTGCAGGGGAATTTCTTATTAGAAAGAAGGTACAAAAAAAGATGCCAAAAGCAGTTCCGCTTTCTGCATTCAACTTTAGCTCCCGCGATCCATCTATGGTTATGTGCTATGAAAGCGCCTGGAATGATACACGCTGTATGACCTGGAAAGATTTTCTTGAGGGGACGGCCAAGTTGCGCCAGCATATTGAAATCGTAAATGCCGAAAAATGGCTGCTTCATTGCGAAGACTGCTGGTATTTTCTTTTGGCTTTTACAGCGCTGCTCCAATGCAAAAAAGAAATAGTGCTTTCTGCCAATATAAGCCCTGCCTATATCGCGGAAATTCGTAAAACAGCACCTTTTCTTACAGACCAGATTTCCCTGGAGAAAACCGAAGATACCTATCATATTCCGGTTCTGTTACGCGAAAATACCGTTAGCGGAACCTTTAACAAAACGCCTGCCATTAGCAGAGATGAAACATCCATTGTTTTTTTTACTTCCGGCAGTACAGGAAATCCCAAAGCTGTCAAACAGAGACTGACAGAAATTGAAAACGATAACAACTTTATTCTTTCCAAATGGGGGGAAGAATTTTTCAGCCGCAAAGTATGCTCCACTGTGAGCCAGCATCATATTTACGGGCTTCTTTTTTCGATTCTTCTGCCTTTTACTGCAGGCATTCCTTTTAGAAGAGAAAGAATACAAATCCCCGAAGAGCTGGAAAAACTCACTGATACAGAGTACATGATCATCACAGTGCCTGCCTTCCTCAAACGGGTGGTCGAAATCGAAAATTCCGCAGCCCTCTGTCTTAAATCTCCGTGGATATTCGTTTCCGGCGGGGTGCTTGGTCATGAGACAGCAAAAAAGACTAACGAGGTTTTTGGCTTTTGGCCAGTAGAAATTTACGGAAGTACCGAAACTTCCGGAATTGCATGGAGGCAGGCTGATAAAAGTTCTGAATGGACTGCCTTTGATAATACACAGCTTACACAAAATGAAGACGGCTGCCTTATAGTCCGCTCGTCCTATATCAAAGACCCTGAGGGTTTTGAGACTGCTGACTTGGCGGAGCTTCTTGGAAACGGGCGTTTTTTGCTGAAAGGACGCATTGACTCGGTGGTTAAAATCGAAGAAAAACGCATTTCGCTTTTAGAAATGGAAAGCCGTATTTTACAGTCCGCTCTTGTTTCTGATGTATGCGTAACAGCGCTGGAAGGCAAGCGGCAATACCTTGCTGCTGCAGTGGTTTTTAACGATAAAGGGAAGGAACAGTTTCGCGGGCTTGAAAAAAACGAAATAAATAAATTCTTTAGGAATTATCTTCTTCAGTATTTTGAAAATCAGGTAATTCCCAAAAAATGGCGTTACCTTGAGGAACTGCCTTCTGATGCTCAGGGAAAAAGAAAGAAAGAGGATATCAAAATGTTATTTGACAGAGAAAAACAACTCGTAATCAATTCCGGAGGGGAATCTCACCCTTTGGGCTTGACGGCAGGTACTGGTTTTGAGAGTCTGAATGAAGTAAAAGTTACCGAAAAAAACGAAAAATTTGTTGTTTTTGAATTTTCAGTTCCTGGCACAAGTCCTTATTTTGACGGCCACTTTGCTAACTTTCCCATTCTTCCAGCTGTAGCTCAGATTGAAATAATTGTTCGTCTTGCATCCAGGTATCTTGGAATAGGTATTGATGTTTCGGAAATAAAAAGAATTAAATTTTCAAACCTTGCTCTGCCTAATCGACCATATATTCTCCGGCTTGAGAAAGTTAATAAAAGCCTTTCATATAAATTATATTCTGGCGGCAGCTTAGACGAAATTGTTTATTCTTCAGGGACTATGATAATGAGGGAAATTGTATGAAGCAGGGTTTCCTGATACCAGTCTACAGACATGCTGCGACTGCTGGTCCGCTGGCTGAAAAACTTTCTGCGTTTGGGTTGCCAATAATTCTTGTTGATGACGGAAACACTCAGGAAGCTAAAGACTGCCTTGGGCAATGGGCTGCCAAAATCCCCTGTGTTATCCTTGTTAGTCTGAAAAAGAATTCCGGCAAAGGCGGAGCTGTTATGCGCGGTATTGAAAAAGCAGCAGAATTGGGGCTGACACATGTACTCCAGATAGATGCTGACGGTCAGCATGATATAAAAAATGCTGCTTTTTTTCTGGAAGAGTCCGCAAGGAATCCGAAGAATATTATTTGCGGTTATCCGGAATTTGATGAGACAGCTCCCAAAAGCCGGGTAACTGGCCGGAAGATTTCCAATTTTTGGGCTGCTGTAACCAGCCTTTCCGGGGAATTCAGAGATGTGCTTTGCGGTTTCAGGGTTTACCCTGTCGATGCAGCATTGAGAGCCAGCAGGCATCTTTTGATTGATAAACGCATGGGCTTTGATCCGGAAATATTGATACGCCTCTACTGGAAAGGTGTTTTTCCGATATATCACCCTATTAAAGTTAGTTACCCTCAAGGCGGGATTTCCAATTTTCATATGGTCAAGGATAATCTGCGTATAAGTTGGATGTTCTCTCGTCTCTGCGCAGGTATGCTTATACGTCTGCCATTCTTATTAGTTATGCGCATTTGCAGGCAGCGAAGGAAAGGAAGTCATGAAAAAAGCTGATGAATCTTCTTTGCATTGGTCTTGCCGTAAAGAGCAAGCTGCAGGGTATTGGCATTTAAAATTTCTTCTTGTTTTGTTCAAGCTCTTGCCGCTGATAATTCTGCGTATCCTTGCGTTTCTGGTAGGTTTTTTTTATTTCATTTTTTCAAAAAGAAGCAGGAGTGAATCAAGGCGTTTTTTAAAAAAAGCAGCATTGTTTGTTGGCGATCCCAGGACAGCAAAAAAATGCCGGTCTCCATTAGGTCCTCTCAGACACATTGTTTCCTTTTCTCTTACTTTGGTGGAAAAAATTCAGTCGTGGGCCGGCAAGTTTTCATTCAAGGATATTCATTTTCAAAACGACGATATAGCAGAACTTATCGAAGGGCTGGAAAATAGAAAAGGTGCTTTTCTTATTTGTTCCCACCTTGGAAACGCGGAACTTTTGAGAGGGCTTGCCAGCTTTAATAAGACAGGCGTTTCCAGGAGTGTTCCGGTTACCTCCATTATTGATACGGAAGTAACTGCTCATTTTAACCGTATGCTTAAAGAGTTGAATCCCCAGTCTGCCCTTGACATTATCAGTGCAAAAGCAATAAGCCCCGATACAGCTATCATCCTTGAAGAAAAACTTGCTGCCGGAGAATTGGTTGTAATAGCCGGCGACAGAACATCTGCCTCATCTTTAACCAGCGGTTCTGAGAAAAGCCTTATGATTCCCTTTCTTGGGGAAGAGGCGCCTTTTTCGCATGGGGCTTTTTATCTAGCTGTTTTGATGAAAGCGCCGATTTACTTTGTATTCGGTCTTCGCAGGAGGGCTTTGTCCTTGAAGCCTGAATACGATATGTATGTACACAAAAGCTCCCACTCACTTGAATGTTCAAGAAAAGAACGGCTTGCGCAGAGTTTCGAGCTTGCACGCTCTTTTGCGGCATTACTGGAAAACTACTGTAAAAAACAACCTTTTCAATGGTATAATTTTTATGATTTCTGGGCAAAAGAGTATAAAGGAGTATAATTATGAAATTTCGAAAAGATAACGGACCTTTCAATATTTTTGCTGAAGCGGAAACAACCATAGAATTTTTTGATCTCGATCCAATGCAAATAGTATGGCATGGAAACTATATTAATTATTTTGAAATTGGCCGGCGTACACTTTTGGAAAAAATCGGCTACAGCTATAAAGAAATGAAAACATCTGGCTTTGCTTTCCCAATAGTTGAAGTCTCTGTAAAATATTTGAAACCCCTGCAGTGCGGGGATCGTATCCGAATTAAAGCAGTTTTGATTGAATATGAAAACTGCCTTAGAATGAAATATGAAATTATCAATATTGAAACAGGGTTGCTTACCACAAAGGGGTTAAGTACCCAAATGGCGTATGACATCAAAGCTGGTGAATCCTGTTTTGTCTGTCCGGAAGCCTTGAGCAAAAAAGTTGAAGCTATTATTAACCTAGGAGCCGAGTGTCGCGGGTAAACATAGTTTGCACATGACCAAGGCGACGACGGTTAGCAAAGGGTCGCGTAGGCGTACCCAGCCCAGAGTTGCGGAAAGCCGCCTTTGGCGACGATTGCAGGGCTTTTGGCCTGCGATACTAATACCATTTATTGGAGAAAAGCAATTATGAAACGTTTTATCGCTGGTCTGTGCCTGTTTTTTCTTGTTGCGGCAGTATGGGCGCAGGATGACATTTTCCTCCACCCTCTGAAAGCGCCGGATATTGATGCTTTCAGGACAACGTTAGGACTGCTTGCGAAGAATCAAATTGTCAGAGGAAGCTTTGAGCAGGAAAAAACCTTAAGCCGTCATAACAGATCACTTAAGTCTTCTGGCAATTTTATTATTGCCTCGGAATTGGGCATGGTGTGGGAAACTTTGCGTCCTTTCCCATCTGCCTTGACATTAGGGAGGGATTATCTTGTGCAGTCAAGACCTGGCGGGCAGAGAACAGTTCTTGGCGCTCAGGGAAATGAAACCTTTATTCGCCTTGCAGAAGTTATAAGCATGGTATTTACAGGTAATGCCCAGGGACTTTTGGATAATTTTGAAGTCTATTACTTTGGAAACGCAGCTAACTGGGAACTGGGATTATTGCCCAGAGACAGAACCATCGCTTCTTTTGCTGCAAGAATCACCATGAAAGGAGATGCGGTAATAAGATCAATTTTCATATACGAACAAAACGGCGATACCATCAAGTACGTTTTATCAAATCATAATTTTCCTTCGGAATTGACTGAGCATGAAATATCCTTTTTTGCGCTTCCATGAAATGAGAAGCCCGTGGGGGCTTCGGATATGGCTGCTCGTTCATCTGAGTATTCCTGTTTTATTAGTGCTTTCACTTTTTTTCGTAGGACCAGTACGCATAAATACCCTTCTCATGGATATGCTTCCAAAACCTGCCGGGGATTCCATGGTCATGGCGGCTGACAGGGTGCTGGCGGAAAGAAGCAGCAGGGAAGCTGTCATTTTTACTGCATCGCCGGATTTTGAAACCGCAAAAAAAGGCGCTGCCGTCCTTTATCGTGAATTAAAAAATCGCCCTGAAGCAGAGATACTTTCTCTTTATTTTGATCCTGCGGTGATTGCCGAGTTTACTGAATACCTCCACAAATACCGTTTTGTTATTGCAGGAAGAAATACCCTGGAATTACTTAAAACCGGCAATGCCGAAGAAATAGCCATGGACGCGCTGGCTGTGGCTTTCGGAGCTTTCAGCCTCATTTCTCTGGATAACATTGATACAGATCCTTTTCTTCTTGCAGGAAGAAGGCTGGAAGAATTTCTCACATCATCCCTGCTGGCAGGAGGGAATTTGAGTCTTAAAGATGATGTGCTGGCAGCTCATATAGATGGAACCTGGTATGTGATGCTTCGCATTCTTTTTACACCCCAGGCTGTCTCCATCAGGGAAGGCAGAAATACAATAGGTGCAATTTATGCTGCTGCGGCAGCAATAAAAAAAAACTTGCCGCATTTGGAATTTTATTTTTCCGGAATTCCTTTCCACACTTACGAAAGCTCATCTAGCGCTCAGAGAGAAATCGCAATTATTACTACCATTTCGTTTTCTGCGATTCTTTTGCTTTTTATATTTATTTTTCGATCCCCAATCCCTGTTGTTATTTCGATTCTTGATATTGTAGTTTCTTTAGCGTTAGCCGCCGGAACAGCGCTTTTGATTTTCAGGGAAATTCATATTATTACATTTATCTTTGGCACTGCTCTCATAGGAATTTGCGTGGATTGTTCAATTCATTTCTTTACGCACTGGAAAGGGAATGTCGCTTTAAAAAACGGCTATGAAATTCGCTCCCGTATTTCAAAAAGTATGATTATATGTTTTGTTTCCACCGGGATTTGTTTTTTTGCTTTCATTTTTGCACCTTTTCCCATTCTAAAACAATTCGCTGTTTTTTCCATAGCAGGACTTCTTAGTTCTTTTCTTTCCGCATACTGCATTTTCCCTTTGCTAAAAGTTCCTGGTGATAAAAAAAGGCAGATCGAAATTTTATCGGATAAATTTTATGCCAGAATAAATGGTATTACGTGCAAAAAACTTTCACTGCCGCCAGTATTCAGATATATTATTATCGCATCTTTTGTTATTGTAAGCTTGTCTATTATCTTTTTTAGCCGCCAGGGCATACGAATTGAAAATGACATTCGCTCTCTTTACACTATGTCCGCTTCTATGCAGAAAGCAGAGATGCGCGCAGCGCAGATTCTGAATCATGGTTCTCCTTTTTGGTACTTCATTGTTTCGGGCGAAAGCCGGGAAGAAGCTTTGATAAATGAGGAAAAACTTATAGTGCGGCTTGAAAAAGAAGTTGCCAACGGAAATCTGAAATCTTTTCTGGCAACCTCAGTTTTTGTTCCTTCGGTAAGCCGTCAAAATAAAACCTACGAAGCCATGAAGGCTCTGCTCCCCCTTGCGCGCTCTCAGTATGAATACCTTGGGTTTCCTCCTGAATATGCTGAAATATTTTATAAGGAGTTTGCTGCCGGAAAAATACATTGCTTTCCCGAAGATGCGCCCTCTTTATCAGGAATTGCAAATCTGTGGATAGGAGAGGTAAATGGAATTTATTATTCCGCCGTTATGCCCCTTCATCCTGCAAATGAAGCTATTTTCAGAGCCATTGCCGAAGAATTTAGCTTTGTACATTTTATCAACAAGACAGAAGATATAAACCGCGACTTGGATACTCTTACCAGAACTATTGTGCTGGCTTTTTTTGCTGCATGGCTTGTTATTTCTATCATGATTTGTTTTGCATACCATTGGCGGGACAGTCTTAAAATCTGTGCAGTTCCTGTTTTTATGGTAATTGCTGCTCTGGCAGTGCTTACTTTAAATAAAATTCCTTTGGGCTTTTTTCCCATCGCTGCTCTAATTTTGGCTTTTGGTTTAAGTCTGGATTATGTTGTTTACATGACTGGAGCAAGGCACCATGAAAGCAAAAATATTACTTCCCTTGCTGTGCTTTTGTCATTCTTAACTACCATCCTTTCTTTCGGCGCTTTGAGTTTTTCAAGTTTTGTACCTGTTCACATTTTTGGGATCACGGTTTCCGGGGGGCTCAGCGCAGCTTTTATTTCCACCATGCTTCTGCATGGCAGAAAAGATTGAGAAAACCAGCGTATTTCAGGTTGCAGAACTTCCACTCCTTCGGCAGCAACCGCCAGCATATAGCGCCCGTCTGAACCGGAAAGCTCGTAAAGAAAAAAAGAGAGAGGAGAAGAAACAGAAGTCTCAAAAGCAAAATGCCTGCTGTCTTTACTGCAAATAAAAGAAGGAACTTTCGGCATATCAAAAACCGAAAGCCCCCGGAGTTTTATAAAACATTCTTTCAATGTCCATATCTGAAAAAATCTCATCTCATCATACAGCGCTTCATTGTTTGAAAAAATATAATCTACTTCAGCCGGGCAGAAAAACTCTTTAGCTATTTTTCGGGCATTCGCCCGCGGCTGGATAAGCTGAATATCACAACCGGTACGAATATTTCCGAATGAAGCGAGGGTCGCGTCGTGCTTGCACGGACATGACCGAGCGAGTGAGGAAACAAAGGGTCGCGCAGGCGTACCACGCAGCTTTGCTGCGGAACATGCGTCGCAGGCGCAGGGTGTAGGGTTCTGCCCTGCGGTCGCTTTGCGCGTGCTTTGCACGTAATACCTTTTGTTCTTGATCAGAGAGACAGCAGCGGCAGTTCCTGAATGAGAAATATTGAAATCAATCTCCTTTTCTGGAATAAAAGGTCTTCCGCTCTTTTCTTTTAATATATCATCTTCTTTGAGAGGGCTGCCATTAAGAAGGGATAGTATACGCCTTGCTTCGGCGCTTAAAAATTTTTTAAGTGCAGCCTTACTTGGCTGATTATCAGCTATTGACAAAATGGACAGACCTATGTAAAATGGCACCATATTATTTTTTTAAAAATTAATCTGATTTTTAAAAAAGTTCAATACTTGGAGCTTTCTTGCATATTAAAAAAGCATTTACTCGTTTAAGCAAAAGCGTGGACACATTTATTTGTCGACGGAGCGATGGTCGCGCCGAAGCCGGACCCGAAGGGGCAAACTATGCTTGCACATGACAGAGCGAGGAGACAAACAAAAGGTATAATACCTTTTATTATTCTAATTATTGCTTCTCTCATTTGCGTTAGTTCCTGCACTTCTTTGTCTGGTGCCAGAGAACCCCGGCTTTATGTATATCTAACAAATGATTCAAGATTTTTTTTGCTGCCTCCCTGGAATATTGAAAAACCTATGGATATGATTCAGCATGTTTCTGCTTCTTTCGGCAGGCAGAATTTATTTCTCAATGCCTGGGTAAAAGCAGATAAAACAAAAATAGAAATGAGATTTTTTAATGAATTGGGCGCAAATATGGGAGAGCTGTTATACATAGAAGAAACAATTACTTTTACATCTTCGGTATTTCCCGAATCACTCAGACCGGAGTATATAGTAGCAGATTTTCAATTGTCTTTCTACAGTCCATACGCACTCTGTTCAGCCCTGGCAGAAAGCGGGCTTACACTTGAAATTCAAGACAATACCCGCCGCATCTTCAAAGGAAATGATCTCATTATTGAAATTGAAAAAACGCCAAATGCCGTAAGGTTTACAAATCATCTGCGGGGGTATGCCTATACCCTGGAAGGTAATTTTAAATGAAGAATATCTATCTTTCAGTTCCAGGATTAATTTGCTGTGCCGGACGAAACAGAGATGAATTATATAAATCCTGCCTTAGCGGTGACAGGAGCGGAATGGTAATGCGAAAACTGAATGGAAAAGGATTGGGGCTGGCCGGACAGATCGCATGGGAAATGCCTGATATAGTTTGTCAACCGCCGGCTCAAGCTTCTTCGGTCTATACAGACAATACCAGAATTAATCGCATTATTAATGCAGCTCTGGAACAGATACGGCCAGAAATCGAAAAAGCTATAGCCGCATATGGTCATGAAAGGATAGGCGTCTGCTTTGGTTCTTGTGACAATGGTTCCGAAGGCTCGTTACTTGCTCACAAAGCATTCCTTGCAAATGGTTGTTTCCCCGAAGATTACAGCCTTCATTTTCAAAGTGCTTCATTCTCTGCGGAATTTATTGCCCGCAAGTTCAACTTAAAAGGTCCGGTGTTAACAGTCGCCACTGCCTGCGCTTCCGGGGCGAGCGCTATACTTAGGGGAAGTGAGCTGATACGCGCTGGTCTTTGTGACGCGGTTATTGCCGGGGGTGCTGATATTGTTTCAGACACGGTTCTGATGGGGTTTCATGCTTTGGAAGCCCTTTCTGATACTCCAAATATTCCTTTCAGTAAAAACCGAAAAGGGATAAACCTTGGCGAAGGGGCAGCTTTTTTCCTGCTTGACTCGAAAGAAGACAGCGGTGTTGAGCTTCTAGGGGCAGGGGAAAGCGCTGATGCTTTTCACATGACTGCCCCAGGGCAGGATGGAGCAGGGCCGGTAAAGGCAATGAAAGCCGCACTCCTTGAAGCTGCCTTGAACCCTGAGCAAATTGGCTATGTAAATCTCCACGGTACAGGTACTGATCTTAACGACAAGGCCGAAGCTATAGCCATGAAAACATTATTTGCTAATAATCCGCCTCCTGCTAGTTCCACAAAACCAATCATGGGGCATACTTTGGGGGCTGCAGGAGCTTTGGAAGCAGCTGTTTGCTGGATGGTGCTGACAGCGAAGAAAGGTCTTCCGGTACATTGCTGGGATGGCGAGGGAGATGAGGAGCTTCCGTTTCTTCCCCATATTCCGGATGGAAATACACCTTCAATTTGCATGAGCAATAATTTTGGATTCGGCGGCTGCAATGTAAGCCTTATAATGGGGAAGAGATACTGATGTTAGATAAAGAGGAACTGGGCGCTCTTGTACCCCACAGTGGAAAAATGCTGTTGCTCTCAAGAATTAAAGAGTACGATTTATCAGAGAGAACTCTTTCTGCCGAATGTGATATTACAGAGGATAATATTTTTTACGATTCTGCAATTGGAGGTGTGCCTGCTTGGGTAGGCTTTGAATTTATAGCTCAGGCAATTTCATCCCTATCGGGACTCTGGGGCCGCGAGAAAGGAGAGAAACCAAAAATTGGTTTTATCCTGAGTGTTTCAGCCATGCAAATAAATATTCCTTTTTTTAAAACAGGAAGCATTGTGAATGTTCGAGTGAAAGAAAGTGCCCGTATGGAACAGGTTTATACTTTTGAGGGAGAGGTATTGCTGGAAGACAGAAGTGTTTTGAAAGGAAAACTAACGGTTATGGACGCAGATGACGACCAAACTAAATCACTGGCAGGGAGGTTAGATCAAGTTGGCTGAAGAAAAAAAAGTGCTAGTTACCGGAGCAAGCAGAGGCATAGGCAGAGCTATAGCTCTTGCAGTAGCTGCTGCTGGGTATCATGTAACCGCCCATTATAACAGGGGAAAGGAAGAAGCTGAATCTCTGGTAAAAGAAATTCGCGAAAAGGGCGGAAAAGCAGATGTGATTCAATTTGATGTTTCTGACAGAGAACAGTGCCGGGAGAAACTTGAAAAATGGTCAGAAGAAAACGGTGTGTTTTGGGGAATAATTTGCAATGCGGGGATAAGCGCAGATGATGCTTTCCCAGCCATGAGCGGAGAAAATTGGGATAAGGTACTGCGCACTAACCTTGACAGTTTTTATAATGTGCTTTCACCTCTTATAATGCCAGTCTGCCGAAAAAAGCAAGGCCGTATTATTACCATTTCTTCGATATCGGGAATTATGGGAAACAGGGGACAGGTAAATTACAGCGCTGCCAAAGCCGGGATTATCGGAGCTACCAAGGCTTTGGCAGCGGAGCTTGCAAGCCGTTCCATAACGGTAAACTGCATCGCGCCAGGGCTCATTGAAACAGACATGATTCGTGATGCGCCGCTTGACCATATCCTCCCGTCAATCCCAATGAGACGTATCGGCAAACCAGAAGAAGTGGCAGGTCTTGCGGTATTCCTCCTTTCGGAATCCGCTTCATACATCACCAGGCAGGTAATTTCTGTAAATGGAGGACTAGTATGAAACTATGTTTCAGGTTCGATATAATTATGCGGCTATACACCCGCACCAAGAGGTTAGTATGCGAAAACGTGTTGTAATTACCGGCGGTTCTGTGATAACCAGTCTGGGCTGTGAATGGGCAGATATACTGGCAAATCTCAAGGCAGTAAAAAACTGTGTTCGCCGCATGAATGATTGGGACAGGTATGCCAAGATGAATACCAGGCTTGCCTCTCCTGTGGATTTTACTATGCCTGATTATCCCCGAAAAATAACCCGTGGTCTTGGCAGGGTAGCGCAGCTAGCCTTTGTATCTGCTGACAAAGCTTTGGAGAGCGCAGGTATAAATAAAGATGATCCGGAGTTAAAGAACGGCCGCTGCGGTATAGCATACGGTTCTTCAATGGGCAGTGTTGATTCGCTTCTTGACTTCTACAGTATGCTGGTTCTTGATGATATGACAAAAATGAATGCCACTACTTATATTAAAGCTATGCCTCAAACCTGCGTGGCAAACATCGGAGTAATTTTAGGTCTTACCGGCAGGGTTATTACCACAAATACTGCTTGTACATCAAGCAGCCACGCTATTGGCTTTGCGTACGAAACCATACAACGCGGGCTTCAGGATATTATGCTGGCCGGCGGCGCAGATGAACTCTCCCCTGCGGATGCTGCTGTTTTTGATACACTCTTTGCAACAAGCTCCAAAAATGATACTCCTGAAAAAACTCCTGCTGCTTATGATAAAAACCGCGATGGTCTGGTGGTCGGCGAAGGCGCCGGGACTCTGATTCTGGAAGAGTACGAACATGCAAAAAAACGAGGAGCAAAAATCATCGCAGAAATTGTGGGTTTTGGCACCAATTCTGACGGAACCCATATTACCCAGCCAAATCGTGCTACCCAAAGCATTGTAATGAAGCTGGCTTTGGAAGACGCATGTCTTGACCCATCTTTAATTGGTTATGTGAGCACTCACGGCACTGCTACCGATGTAGGGGATATTGCAGAAAGCTGGGCAACTGCGGATGTCTTCCAAAGACCGGTTCCGGTAAGCGCTTTGAAAAACTACATTGGTCACACCCTGGGAGCCTGCGGCGTTATAGAAGCATGGCTGTCAATTCTCATGATGAAAGAAAAGTGGTTCTGCCCCAACCTTAACCTTGAAGAACTTGATCCGCGCTGCGGTCCTTTGGACTACATTACTGGAAGCGGGCGGGAAATCGACACTGATTATATTATGTCAAACAATTTTGCTTTTGGCGGCATGAATTCATCATTGATATTTAGGAATATTTCTGAATAGACGGGCACTTAATTAGAATATGCGCTGAGCTTGTATTATTTAGTCGCCAAAGCTATAACCACCAGCGAGAGATGTGGCAGCTTTGTGCATAATACATTAATGTTATGCAGAAAAAGTCATTTTTTCATTGCATTGACAAAAAAATTGTTTTTTTATAAATGGATTTTAAAGGCAACTCAACAAAAACTACAGCAGACGTTAGTCGTTAGTTTGCAAAAGTTCTGGAAATAATGAGGCTTTAATATCGTTGGTTAAAGCTTGTGTTGCTGCAGGTCCGCTAAGATTTTTATATTGCTCAGGGTGAATTTCGGGTTTTATGCTAATACGGTAAATATAGCGTTCTGTAGGATTAAAACCAGTCCACGGGTCTCGCTTGCCAAGACCATATTTGTCTGTGCCGCCTATGTGCAGCGGAACAATACTGCATCCGGAATATATGGCAATACGAGCTGCTCCCTTTTTAATGGTAATCTTTCCTGAGCGGGGAGTTCTGGTTCCCTCAGGAAAGATTATCAAACAGTTTCCTTCCTTCAGGGATTCATCACAGGCTTTGAGGATATCACTCAAATCATGAGAATTCAGGATATAAAGTTGGCGCACTATTCCGCTTAGAATACCCTTGCTCAGATGATTAGCTACAATACAGTCAGTATTGGGGATTAATGAAATAAGCATAACAATATCAAGTATAGAAGGATGATTAGCAACTATAATTTTTGAAGAAAGCTGCCGGTACGATTTTTTATTTTCTACTTCTAAATTCACAATCCTTGCAAAATTCATAAAAAAAATAAAACATCGCATGAAAAACGATACAAGACGCCGTGCATATTTTTTAAATCGTTGTTTAGAAAAAAGGAATAAGCGCATTGGCGGAAAAACTGTGAATACCATAATCAGGGAAAAAAGACCAAAAATAAAAAAAGAAAACCACTTCATTAAAACACGATAAACATATAGAACGCGGTTTGACACTGGAGGCAGTTCAGGAGGAAACATTAATTACCTTGGAAAGAAAAAGTGATTTGAGAAATTCAGCCGGACAATCCTCCCATTTGTTCAGGGATAAGAGAGGAAGAGCTCCGGAGCATGGTTTTTTAGCAAGAAGGAAGCTGAAGGCGAAAGGGGGAAGGCACTTGGATAAAAGAGGTGTATATTCCGGCGGCACTTCCTCGTCTGCATAAACAATGGCGAGTTCTTCTGATTCTCCGGTAAGAAGCGCTGCCTTTGCAGCAACGAATCCATTGAGAAAAGAATCTCCCCCTGGGTAAAGAGCAGAGTATCCCCCCTTGAGACCAAGGGCAATTGAAGCCAGTGCCGGAGGAGCATTAAAAACCGAAAGAGAAAAAGCCGCGGGCATAAGGGTATTTTCCTCAATCTGCATTTTATTAATTTTATATTGTTTTGAGAGTTCTCCGCGAAAAGAGACAAAAACCATTTTTGTTTTTTCACTTATAGGCAGAAGATCGTGAGTAACCTGTATAGTCATTTTGGAAATTTGACCCAACCGGCGGCGAAACATGGAGTCGGTAAAAGTAATTTCAGGGGCTTCGGCACTGCAAAGCATTTCGCGTTTGCCTAGCGCCCATTCATCCCATTCAGCAGCGCCCTTTATGCCAGGTGCCCATGCAGAAAAACGGGTAATATAAAGTTCGTTTTTAATCATAGTGTTCTCCGGCAGCGAAGGAGCGAGTAACTATTGGAACCAAGATTGTGCCAGGCATCAGCAATTTCAAAACCTGCTTTTTCTATTGTTCCGGCAAGTTCCTTATAACGGTACATCTTGCTGTTTCCGTTGGCCATACAGGTAAAATAAAGAGATGTGGCTTGAAGTGAAAAAGCCGCGGCTTCAAAACGTTGTTTGTCCCAGAAAGGTTCCAGTATATAAACATCCGTAGCAGGTGCCGATGCAGCCCTGATTTTCTTCATAATATGTTCAACTTCTTCAAGAGAAAAACAGTCTAAAAACTGACTCATCCAGAATACATCTGCTCCGGCAGGGAAAGTAGTTTTTTCATCCAGTACATTGCGCGGCAGAGTTTTAATTCTATCAGAAAAACCAGTTGAAGCAATTTCCTTTTCCGCCATTGCAGTTTGTCCCGGCAGATCAACAATGAGCAGTTCAACCTGCGGATCGTAGCGGCAGCAACAGATCGCCCACTTTGCGGTATTTCCTCCTATGTCTATGATCTTTTTTGGTTGACCGGAAAATACAATAGGGAGGGCTTCTTTAAAACCAATGTCAGAATAAAAATGATCAAAGGCGAACCAACTTTCCTTTACTCTCTGAGGCAGGGAAGAAAGAGCTTCGTAGATGGTTTTCCATTCGCTGCCGAAGACTTCAAGCCCCAGAGGCTTTCCGGTTTTCACAGAGCGTTCAAGTTCAAAGGCCCCTTTATAACAAACATCATTTACAAAATTGAAATTTACCTTAGTCATTTCATCTTCTAAAAGAAACCAGCCAATCTTCCCTAGAACATAGCGTTCTTCTTCGCTGTCTGGCACTATTTTAATTATGTTCATACCCAAGGCGATTTCCAGCAGGACTTTTGCTCCGTATATGGAAATACCCGCTGCTTTCGCAGCATCTTCAAGGCTAAGCCCTTTTTCGCCGGAGTCAAAAATAAGCTTTAAAAGCTCTAACTCCAAAAGAGCTTTTACTGCCTGAAAAACAAGAGGGGAAAACGCGATTTTTTGAGCTTCATATTTTGCGTCCACAGCTTTGATTTTGTCTTTTGTATAATTACTGTATATATATTCTGACATCAATTTAGTATAGAGATTATTCAAGAAGTTAGCAAGAGATGATTTTTATTTGTCGACAGCGCGAGGGTCGCTGCAGGCTATGCTTGCTACACAAGGTCGCTTTGCGCGCCTTTCAGTTGATTATTACATTTTTTCTATCTGTGTATTTACCGCTCAGAACCTAAATCGTACAGAGGCTGTAAATTCCAAATCCGTTATGTTTGTGCCGGAAGTGCGCGGCGGCATTGTTGCAGGCAAATTGTGCCTTTCGGAAGGTCGTTGATAATTGCGAATATGCACATAGTAAATATCCGAAGTAACAGATATTCTTTCTGTAATCTGTTTTCTGCCATGCAGCCCTACTACCAGACTTCTTTCAACTATGCCGGAAAGAAGTCCAACAGCATCAGCGCCAGGACCTGTATCGTAAGTGCCTGCATAGTCCAGCGAATTATTCATTCCTCCCATAAGTGCATATCTTGCGCTTATACCAGCCAGAAAGCGACCTGGTTTTTCATATTTAGCAGCTGCATATAGAATAACAGAGTCCGGTCCATGCCTGTAGCCGATTGGTTTATTTAGAAAATAATGTGTATCGAGGCTGTAAGACCATATTCTTCTTCTATTTGTAAACCTTGTATTTGGATGCCATCTGTTGTACATATAAGGCTCTACAACCGCTGCTTCGAGATTAAATGTCAAAAAACCTTCCGCGGCTGGTCTTATATAAGTAATTCCGGCAAGATATCCCCAGGCGCGAGGTCTGTTATTAAAACCATCTTCGGCAGTCAAAACCTCATCCATTGCAAGCTGGAGATAAATGTTAAAGCCTCTGAATGGAGTAAAATCTAATTCAAGCCCCAGCATCACATTGGAATATTCGGCTGTAAAAAGATTGTGATAAATCATCATAGGATTTAATTCTGTAATATTTATATACCTATTTCCGAACATGGATGTTTCGCTTATAGCAAATGAAAGGTTGTCCAATATTCTGAATTCTACTCTATGTCCTGCAAGCGCTTTAAACCCTTCGTTGAAATCCCAGCTTTCTCTCCCGGCCCATCTGTCGGGATAAGTATTTCTAAACTCTTTTTCTGCCGGCGTGAGCCATGCCTCAAGCCCCATGTAGATAGCTGTAAATTTAAATCTGCGCCAGTAAGTTGTAAATCTTATAATATTAAAAAAATCAGAGTAGTCGGAAATCTGTATGTTACCAGTAACGCCCGCTCCCCAGCTTACCTGGTCTCTTCCTAGCTGGAGATTCCAGCGCTCGCCGCCAATAGACATGAATGCCCTAAATGGAAAATACCAGTCAAATTCCAGAGGGTTGATATTAAAAAAACTAGTATTAGCTGAATTTACAACCAAATAGTCCTGTTTAAAAGTAATTTCCATATTCATGTAAAAGTTTCTGAAAAACCACCACTCAAGCGGCATATGCAGCAAAGGAGCCCTGTCTTCATAACCATGCTCCCACTCTTTTCTCTCATTGTTTGTTTTGACATGAGCAGCTATATTGATCTCCGGAGAAATTCTGAAAGACATTTTTTGCGCGCCTGTGTTTTCATTTCCGAATCCAATTTCTCTTTTAATTATTGCTACAGATGCCGGCACAGAATCCAAAAAATTTTCAGGAAGGGCCTCGAAGATTTTTTTTGCTTCATCGGCAGACCAGGGCCGCGCTAACGACGGGCGGCTTTTTCTGGCTAACAGATAAAGCCTGTCCATTTCCCTGTAAAGAGGAGATGAAAGAGGTATTATTCTTTGATAATTTCTTCTTGTTCTGGCAGCGCAGAAGCAGCAATTAGCGCAATTTGTTTGCGCTGCTAATAAAGGAGTATAAAAAAACGCAATAACAAATAATACTGCAAGCGCCATGAAAAAAGTTTTTTTCATGTTAGAATGCCTGCCATCTTGCTGCTAGTGTAAGAAAATGCCTCCAATTGCTGCCCCTGTTTTCATCTATAAATCTCCTGTCGTCCATGTCCCTATTCCAATCCCTATGACCGCCTGTATTATGAGTGAATTGAGTTGATAACGCAGCAAAAAGCCTTACTCCGTGGTGCGGTATTCTGTATTCAGCATAGAGTGTAAAATCAATATTTGTTTCCAGATTAAATTCTCTTTTACCAAAATCAAGAAATCTGTAATTAACGTTTCTTGGACCTCCGCTGTAGATTCCTTTTATATCCCATCCCATTCCATCTCTTGCATTTGCATTTATGCTTCCAAAGCCGCTTTGCGTAAGCCAGAAGGAAAGCCCATAAGTTAATCTAAGGGAGTGGTCATATCTAAAATCTAAATAAATCATATAAGAATTTGGACCAAGAACATGTCCAAGGTGCGAACCAAAGTGTGTATAGTTTCTGCTTATACCATCCTCTCTTAATGGGTGTGTGTACATCCAGTGTGTTAAATAGGTAAATTCAGCAGTTATTGTAAGCCCGGGGATAAGATCATAATGCCGTATTCCGAGTGTTGTTATTAACTGGTTATTGTAAAACCGGGGATTAAAAAGTTCTCCGAAATTCCAGTCATCAAAATAGACTGACCAATATACTACTACCGGAGCAAAGCGGAATACAAAACCAAAACCGCCAAGTTTGTTATCATAGTCTCCTGTAGTAATCCCGCTTATGTAGTAAAGTGCAAAAGGATTTAAGTATGCAAGTTCAAATCTTGGGGCATAGACTACTGCTTCAAAAATGGAAAACATTAACCATCTTGTTATCTGAAACTCAAGCTTATGAGCTGTTATAAGCTTTCTTCCGTCTATCTCGGCTCTTAGAGGCATTCTGTCTCTAAGGAACCCTGTCATCCATGTAAAAGATATTCTGTTTCCAAAAGGCAAATCAAGCAAAAAATATTCATAAGGCTTTGATGTGTGCGAAAGAATATTATTGGAAAACTGGCTTGGTCCCCACGAAAGAGAATTTTTTCCGAATGAAAATGTTGCAAGATTAAGGTCTATTGTCATCTGGTTAAGCTGGTTCATTCTTATTGAAAGTTCGGTATCTCCTTCTGAACGGAGTTGATTTTCATTCCACCACTCTGTCCCTCTGCTAAGGTTGAAAGTGAACATATTCCAATCAGCGTAATGAGGACTATGAAATTTTCTGTGCGGAGAGTTTCTTCCTGTTTCAAGTACAAGGTGCTGATCTGCTCTTAGCCCAAGATAAAGTCTGTCGGCAAGAGTAAAGTCTACAACTAAATCCGCGCCAAGAGTTGTTGCAGTATCCCTGGGAGTATCAAGCGCCATGTTAAAACCAAGATTAGGAGCTATGTTAAGATCTGCCGAGAAATTATCATCTCCTATGCTAAATAACGAAAATCTGTTTCCCTCAATCCTGCTCATGTGGGACTTGAGTTCCTCAATATCGCGCGGCAAAAATTTTTCCGGCGATGTCATAAACTCAAACATAACTTCGCTAAGCAAAGTATGCACTCTTTGCTCTGTAAAGGGTCTGGTGGTTGGCAAAAAGAGTATCCATCCTCTTGCATAAGCTCTGTCGAGAAACCGATAAACAGGATCGCCATGCGGAACATGTTTAAGAGTTTGAGCGTGCATTTGCGCGTTTAACGAAACAACAAGAACTGCTGCTGCCAGTAAAATTATCACCCTTTTAGATTTTGCCAACATTCCTAAAATCCTTTTAGCGGAGCCGATGATTAAATTGACTCTAATCACCGGCTCCATATTGTTTTTCTCGTTTTCACTGCGAAAAACGATAATAAAGAAATGTTGATATATTCTCGATTGAATATATCAACAAGATTTTAAATATTTTTCTGTTTTTTCAATTGCAGCCAATATAGCCTGATCCATATTATAGTATTTATATTCAGCAAGTCTACCTGTAAAAATAAACTTTCCATTTTTCTCAAGAGCTTTAACATCTGCCATGTATAGCTCTCTTTTTTTTGTATTGCTTTCTGTGATAACCACATAATACGGAATCCCTTTATCCCTGGGATATTCCATACAAATTACAGTTTTATCCGACCTTTCGCCGGTCATGTGTTTGAACTCTGTAATTCTTGTAAAATCATAATCATTAGGGTAATTTACAACAGCAGCGTTTTGATACCACTCCTGCTCGATTGTTTTAAATTCAATATGAAGCGATCTGTACTCAAGCTCACCATATTTGTAGTCAAAAAATTTATCCAGCTCGCCTGTGTAAATCGTAAGCCCTTTTTCTTCATCCAGAAAAGCAGATGCCAAATTCCCAAGCTTGAAATAATCCGCACCAAATAATATGGAAATATTCTCATGGTTAAGCATATTGTCCACCATTTTTGTATATCCTTCCGAAGGAATACCCTGATACTGATCCGAAAAATACCTGCCGTCTCTGTTTGTTCTAACAGGAATTCTTTTTGCAATTTCTGCAGAAAGCTCTTCGGGCTGGCGCCCCCACTGTTTTATTGTGTAATTTTTAAAGAAAAGATTGTATAATCTTTCACCAACCTGGGAAACAACAGCATCTCTGAAATTCAGAGGCGGGTTTGCAAAAGAAGCTTTTTTTACCTCTTTTTCAAGAAAAGAAAATACATCTTCTGTTGTAATCGATGTGTTAAAAACCATATTTATTGTATCTGTATTAATTGGGAAAGGAATAAGAAGCCCATCTGCAAAACTTAGCACTCTATGCTGAAAAAAGCGAAATTCTGTAAACCTGTTTAAAAAATCCCAAACCTGTTTATTATTTGTATGAAAAATATGAGGTCCGTGAGTATGAACAGTAATCCCTTCTTTGGAAAGGTAATCGTGGCAATTCCCGGCGCTGTTCTTCTGTTTTTCAATTACAAGCACTTTTCTGCCGGTTTCTGCAAGAATTCTGGCGCAAGTAGCTCCTGAAATTCCTGCACCAACAACAAGACAATTGAATTTCATTTTAGACTCCTCTTGGGAAAACAGGTTAACATTAATTAAATTATTTTTAAAGCTAGATAGCGTATATATTTATAATTGATGGAATAGTTCTTATGATTTTTACAGCTTTTACAAAATCCTCATCTTTATCAATTTCCAGTGTAAAAAAACCAATTGACCTTTCATTATCACTTTCTGCAAGAGTTCCTTCTATAATGCGTCCGTTGTATTCTTTTATTGCCCCTTCAATCTCCGAGAATAAATCTTCTGTTTTTCTTGCTACTACTTTGAATTTTTTTGCTGCTTTTTTAACAATGCAATCTTTTTCAATTCCCTTTTCTTTTTTAATTTTTTTTTCTTCGGCAAGTTTCTTTTTATAATTTTTTATTTCGTTTTTATAGTTTAAAACTGTTTCCCGGTTGTTTTTAAGCCAATGCCTTATTCTTGACCTTGCCTTGCTTGTTTTTACGACTTTGAGCCAATACGGAGCAGGGTGCGCATTTTTATTTGTTATAACTTCTATAACCTGGGTATTTCTCAGCTCGGCATTTAAAGGTATTGTATATCCATCTGCTTTTGCTTCTGCGATATGGTTCCCGACATCTGTATGTATGTAATATGCAAAGTCTATAGGAGTAGAGCCTCCGGGCAGCTCAAGGATGTCGCCATCAGGAGTAAAAACAGTTACTGTATCCTTGAGTATCTCTTTTTTTAAATCCTTAAGAAAATTTGTCTCGTAATTTTCAAGGTGATTCCACTGTTTTAACTTGTTGGCAAGAGAAGTATCCTGGGGATTTAATTTGCGGGTTGTTATCCCTTTTTTATGCAGCCAATGCGCTGCAATGCCGTAATCAGCGGTTTTATGCATTCCAAATGTGCATATCTGAATATCAAGCGTTTTTCCGTTATCTGTTATTACCGACGTGTGAAGGCTTCTGTATTTATTTGCTTTTGGAACCGCGATATAGTCCTTAAATCTTCTTTCTATGGGTATCCACAATTTGTGCACCATTCCAAGCATCGCATAACAATCATTTGCAGAGTCGCAAAGCACCCTTATCCAGGGGCCGTTATATACTTCTTCAATCGGCTTTTTCTTGACCAGCATTTTTTTGTAAAAAGAATATAAGCTTTTTTCCTTTACAACTATTTCAATTTCCATTTCTTCTTTTTGAGCTATCTGTTTAAGCTTTTTTTCAATGCTTTTACAATACTCTTCGTCTGTTTTTTTGGCAGCAAGAAAGTCTGATATTTGTTCATAAACTTCTGGATTTATATATTTCAGGGAAAGATCTTCAAGTTCTGTTTTGATCAAAGATATTCCAAGGTGACCTGCTATTGGCACATATATTTCAAGGCAGTCTTTGGCGAAAATTTTCTGCTTTTCTCTCTTTAGATGGGTAAGCGTTCTCATGTTATGCACTTTGTCTGCCAGTTTTATCATTATAACTCGTATGTCTTTTACCATAGCAATAAGCATTTTTCTGAGAGTTTCCGCTTCCTGCACAGATTTATTTTCAACATCTACAAGCTCAATTTTTGTTACGCTGTCGACAAGCTGGGCAACCTCTGTGCCAAAATTGGTTTCTATTATGCTGTAGTCTGCGTCTGTGTCTTCTACAGTGTCGTGAAGAACAGCAGCAGTTACTGCAGATTTGTTAAGCCCAAATTCCACAAGAATTTTGGCAACCGCAATAGGGTGGATAAAATATGGTTCGCCGCTTTTTCTTTTTTGGCCGCGGTGCATTTCTTCGCCATAATAGGCAGCTTTCATTACTTCTGCGATGTCTTCTTCTGAGTATTGTTTTAGCTCAAGATATTTTTTTAATGATTCTATTTCTGATTTAACAATGTCTACTTCTTCCATGCGCTTATTACTCTTTTTCTTTGTGCCATATCTCTCTTTATTGAAACATCACTAAAATTATTCTTAATTAAAATCTCCTGAATAATATCCATCTGGGAAGGCTCTGCTTCCATGCAAATTAAGCCCTCGTCCTCAAGGTGCTTTACAGATATTTCGACTATTTCCCTAATAAAATCAAGCCCGTCGTCTCCTCCTCTTAATGCTATTTCCGGCTCAGGCCATTGATTGGAAATCATTTCATCAACATGAATATTTCTAAGATACGGAGGATTTGAAACGATTATATTATACTTGCTTTTTATGGAATTAAAAAGATTACTTTTATGAAAAGGGAGTTTTTTTCCCAGTATATTTTCGCAGTTTTTATAAAAAACTGTTTCTGCTTCTGCGGATATATCAGATGCTTCCACCACTGCGCGCCCGCCAAGCTCATGCTGCAACGCGATTGCTACACAACCGCTGCCCGTGCAAAGATCAAGTATTCTTACCGGCAGCAAAGCAGAATCCCCAACTGCAAGCGTTTCCGCTCCCCAAAGTTTTTGCGCTTCTTCGAGAACCAGCTCGACAAGCGTTTCCGTGTCCCGGCGCGGAATAAGAACATTTTCATTAACAAAAAAAGAGAGCCCGAAAAACTCCTTTTCTCCGGTTATATAAGCCACAGGAAACCCGGCGCAACGCTTGTCGACCATCCTGTCAAAATCCCCAAGAATCTTTTCCCCAACATCGCAGTTGTAGGAAGCAAGAAGCGCTTCTTTTGTCATTCCCGCTGCTTTTTGAAACAATACCTGCGCATCAAGAAGCGGGGTTTCCGCCCATCTTTTTGAGATTTTACAGGATGCTTGTTTTAGCGCTTCTTTTATCTTCATTGGTTGTGCTGCTTACTATGGCCTCTCGGCTTGAATCCGCGCTCGCTCATGCTCCGCTTCGCTTCGAAATCGCGTGCGCGTCTTACGCCTGCGGCCAACCAGACTGCGTTTCGCATTTCTGCCTCCAGCCTTCCGGGTGATCGCTACCTAATTTGTATAACCGCAGGCGTAAGACGCGAGCGCGGATTCGCTGGAAACTTCGTTGCGACGTGCGAAGCGAAGCATGAGCGAGCGCGGATTCGCTAGAAACTTCGTTGCGACGTGAAGCCGAGAGGCCATAGTAAGCAGCACATCACACAAGCCCATCATATTTTCTGGAGCAGTTTTTCCTTTGCGCTGAACTTAAGCGTCTCGACAGTTTCGTTAAGGTCTCCTTCCATTATTAACTCAAGCTTATAAAGAGTAAGATTAATTCTGTGGTCTGTAAGCCGGTTTTGCGGAAAATTATAAGTTCTTATTCTTTCCGACCTGTCGCCCGATCCCACCTGAGTTTTTCTTGCCTCTGCCCGCTCCTTCTGCTTTTTATCTTCCTCGATTTCGTAAAGCCTTGCCCTTAGTACCCGCAGCGCCTTTGCCTTATTTTTAATCTGGGATTTTTCATCCTGACACGTTACCACAAGACCAGTAGGAATATGAGTAATTCTTACCGCAGAGTCCGTAGTATTTACGCTCTGCCCGCCCGGACCCGATGACCTGTAAACATCAACCTTTAAGTCATCCTGATTTATCTCAATATCTGTTTCCTCTGCTTCAGGCAAAACCGCAACAGTTACCGCAGATGTGTGAACCCTGCCCTGAGATTCTGTTTCCGGCACCCGCTGAACCCTGTGCACACCGCTCTCATACCGCAAATTCTCATACACATTTTTTCCTGTAACAGAAAAAATTACTTCCTTAAAACCGCCAAGCCCAATCTCATTCGAAGACAAAATTTCTATTTTCCATTTTTTTAATTCCGCAAACTTGGAGTACATTCTGTAAAGATTAGCTGCAAAAAGCGCAGCCTCATCGCCGCCGGTGCCAGCCCGAATTTCCATAATGATATTTTTCATATCAAGCGGATCCGGCGGGATAAGAAGCTGTTTAAGATTTGCAAGCAGCTTTTCCTGTTCTTCTTCCAGCGATTTTATCTCTTCTTTTGCCATCTCCTTAAGCTGCGCATCTTTTTCTTCCTGTGCAATCACTTTTGCTTCTTCAATTTGAGCAGTTGTTTTTTTATACTTTTTGTCTGCCTCAGCAACCTCTTGCAGATAGGAGTGCTCCTGCATAAGTTCTTTATATTTTTTCTGATCTTTTACGATATCTGCATCAGAAAGCTTTTCTTCAAGTTCCTGATACCTTGCCAAAAGCCCTTCAATTTTATCAAACATTTTTTACCCCGGTAAACATCAGTATAATATTTTTCATTATCTTTACACAATCCCTTTTCAAGCTCTGGTTCTATAGCTTTTGCGGGGGGAGCGCAGTTGAACGTCTTGATAAGCTTTGACAGCTAACGTATGTGTTTTTTTCGCTGCTTGCCCTGCGGCCGCTTTGCGCGTGCTTTGCACGTAATACCTTTTATTCCGGCACCCTCGCTTTATTTACCGACGAAGCGAGAACCGCGGACAAGCTGCCTGGCGCTTTATCGCGACATCCGTGTCGCTGCGCCAGACGCAACGTCCATGTTGCAGAGCTTG
>JGI20163J26743_11538499_pt1 | contig 30165 bp, 33 predicted proteins | sample TergutCu122P1_FD_26743 | JGI IMG/M metagenome (IMG submission 26743) | reverse complement strand
ACCGCCAAAGGCTTGTACCTGTAGCTCAGCTGGATAGAGCAACGGCCTTCTAAGCCGTGGGTCAGGGGTTCGAATCCCTTCAGGTACGATATTTGTGGACGCTTACGTCCACTCCGAAGGAAATGTAGCAGGATTTACTCCTGCGAAACGGCGGGGTATGGGGCAGAGTCCCATTTAAATGGAGGGTATAGCTCAGTTGGTTAGAGCGCCAGATTGTGGCTCTGGAGGCCGTGGGTTCGAATCCCATTACTCTCCCTAGGCCGTTATTTACAACATGTGGATAGCGGCTATACGATTCGCTAGCTCAGCGGTAGAGCATCTGACTTTTAATCAGAGGGTCCTGGGTTCGAGACCCAGGCGAATCAATAAATTAGAAAACGCCTTTTAGGGCGTTTTTTGGCATTGGAGAAGGTGATTTCAGAATGTATGATTTATTTTATCACGCAGGCAATATGTCGGCGATGTTAAAGTAATTTGTTACGAATCGCTTTCAAGTGGAGCAAGGGCTGGAATTACAGAGAAATGGAAGAATGTTATACTCAAGCAAAATTTTTGGAATGACAATGTACAAAAAGCCAAGTTTTTTGCAGAAAATTTTCTGCAGGCGTGGAAAGCTGCCAAGGAGGAAGGAAAATTATTATGATAGACCCAAAAAAGATGCACATTATTGCAAAAAAGTATGAAGACGAAAACATTGCGTTTAGGGCGTTCTTAAAAGGACATGCTGATGAAGACGAGTTAGATTCGCAATTTTTGCAACTTCACAACGAGTTGTTTGCAGGCTATGATTGCTGTAAGTGTGCCAATTGCTGCCAGGCTTACGCGGCTACATTAAATGAATCCGATGTAGACGCTATTTCTGAATATATTGGGCAGGATAAAAACGATTTTATCGCAAAATATTTGAAAAAGTCTGAATATGACACGAGCAGTTATACAATTAAACCGGAGCCTTGCATCTTTCTGTGTGACCCGGGAAATTCGCATTATGACGAATTGAGTGCTAAGATTGCGCCGGGTAGCTTGCCGACTCATGATGGCAAGTGTATGATTTACGATGTTAGACCGGCTGAATGCAAAGGATTTCCATTTACAGATAGGCCGGAAAGGTTGTGGCATTTGCTTGGTGTTATCAGCTTTGCTGATGTGTGCCCGGTTGTCTTCGAGATATTGCAGAGACTAAAAAAGATATACAAGTTTAGATACAGGTAAGAGATTAATTGTCCCCAAAAATGGTCATGCCTCATATGATAATAGCACGAAGCTTATCATAGGAGGCATGTTTTTATGCGTAGGTTCCACCGCAGGCCAAGACGGCCAATTCAGCATCATCCGCCTATTCATCCAATACCCCCCATTCCACCCCATTCCCCGCATCCGCCGCGTCGGCCGAGTCCATCGCCGCCAAGTGGTTACACAGACCATGGCAGACGCCCTTATGTAGTTGATATTAACCGCGCGACAGTGGGCAACCCCAATTTTCGTACAACATTATGGACAGGAAAAAACCTCCAGTTAACCTTGATGTCTATCCCGGTTGGCGGGGATATTGGGCTGGAAATCCACCCGGATAACGATCAATTTCTACGTATCGAGCAGGGGCAGGGTATTGTGCAAATGGGAAGGGACAGAAACAACTTAAATTTCCGCCAGACAGTTTTTAATGATTTTGCGGTATTTGTGCCTGCAGGTACGTGGCATAACATTACAAACATTGGCAATGTCCCTTTGAGGTTATATTCAATTTACGCGCCGCCGCACCACCCGCCGAGTACAGTTCATGCGACAAAAGCTATTGCCGAAATGATGGGCGATTAATTTTACCCCCTGATATCACATTGGCCAACGTGATATCAGGGGGTAATTTCTATAAACTCGGCATTTTCCCTTGCGTTTACTAACATTTGTGGCTATAATAATCCAAAGGAGGTCATACGTATGAAACTGGTAATGGCTATTATTCATGACGAAGATGCTTTTCACATTATGGATCATTTAAGCACTAAAGGTTTTAGTGTTACAAAACTTGCTACAACAGGTGGTTTCTTGCGTTCGGGCAATACTACATTAATATGCGGTGCCCCGGAGGAACGTATCCCCGAACTTATTGAAATCATAGAGCAAAAATGCAAAAGCCGTAAACAAATCACATCTGTAAACACAATGAATGTAAGTGCAAATGAAAGCTTCGCGCCTTATCCGGTGGAAGTTACGATTGGTGGCGCAACCATTTTTGTGTTGGGTGTTGAAGAGTTTAAACGGGTTTAGTAATGTAAGGATATTAGCCGGGAGGCGAATATAAAACGTGAGTCACGCCCAAATATTAGTAGGGGAGCCGGGCAATGTCCGCGCCTTAGCTAAAAAGATAGCCAAGGGTATAAACTGTATTAATGCAGGCGTACAGGGTTCCAATATGGAGGAGCCCTGCGGGCAATGCATTTCGTGCAGAGTTTTTGAAACGGGAAACCATCCCGATACTTTTTATGTAAAAAAAACAAAGCAAAACAGTATTGGTGTAGATGATGTGCGGGAGCAAATTATACAGCCAATGTCCACAAAGCCGTTTGGTTATAAATATAAAGTTTTTATTATTGATAAAGCAGAGACCCTTACCCCTGCGGCGCAGAGTGCCTTGTTAAAGACCATCGAGGAACCTGCGCCATATGGTTTTTTTTTGTTTACTGCGCCACACACACACAATTTTTTACCTACGATACTGTCACGCTGTCATTTGCGCAAAACCTACGGTAAGGTTGATCAAAACCCACAGCTGCAAGCTGCGGCAAAGGAAATAGTGGATGCCGTCGATAATTTAGATATTACGGAAGCATTTGCGCTGTATCGTAAATTTGAACCTTTTAAAGAGTCTAAGGAAGCATTATTGGAATTTTTAGACTCCATTTATTATGCCTACGGAGAAAAAATATCAAATATAAGCAGGGCTGGGCAAATACCGCCCGAAAGGTGGCTGAACGCCATTTCTGCAATTACTCATACAAAAAATGTGCTTTCCCAAAACGGGAACACTCAGCTTGCGATAGAATTAATGTTAGCAAAGTTGTCCGGAAAGGGGCAGGTGCAGTGACAGTAGTTGGAATAAAATTTAAAGACGCGGGAAGAATTTATTATTTTAGTGCCGGTGATGTAGGCGAGAAGGAACTGGTACAAGGTACTCCCGTAATAGTAGAAACAGGTCGCGGTTTAGAGTATGGCATAGTGGCCATAGAGCGCAGAGAGGTGGAATCTCAAAGTTTAAACCAGCCGGTGCGCAGGGTGGTGCGTATTGCAACCCCGGAAGATACAATGCAGGAAGAGGCGAACCGCCAATTTGAAGCGGACGCCAGGCCAATATGGATGGAGAAAACTACGAACCATGGGCTTGACATGTATCTGGTGGATGTAGATTTAGCTTTTGACAACAGTAAGATAATCTTTTGCTACACCGCAGACGGGCGGGTAGACTTTAGAGAGTTGTTGAAAGACCTTGCGGCTACCTTCCGTACCCGTATAGAATTGCGTCAAATTGGTGTCCGTGACGAAGCAAAAATGCTTAATGGTATGGGCATTTGCGGGCGTACTTTGTGCTGCGCTACATTTCTGGACGAATTCCAGCCAATTTCAATAAAATCTGCTAAGGATCAGGGCTTAAGCCTAAACCCTACAAAAATTTCCGGCATATGCGGCAAGTTGATGTGCTGCCTTAAATATGAGGAAGAAACCTATGAAGAGTTAAACAAAGGTATGCCCGGTGTGGGCGATAAAGTACAAACCCCCGATGGCGACGGCATTGTGTTAAGCGTAAATATACTCCGCCAAACCGCCAGAGTGGCTGTTCAGGTAAAAAACCAGGATGACACAAAGGCAGATACCTACCAAGCGGCGGATATGGTTATTCTTCAGCGTAATGTAAGCTGTGACAGGGGCTGTAACTGCGGCAATTGCAGAAAACACTAAAAGGAGAAAATTATGGACTCACTTAAAATGATTAAAGAACTTTCATTAGCGTTTGGCGTATCCGGTTTTGAAGACGACGTGTTGGAAGTGGCAAAAAAATATGTACCTTCCGGTTATTCTTCCCGCCGTGACAGTCTTTTGAATTTCTATATGGAAAGAGAAAACCCATCGTTGCTGCCAACGGTAATGCTGGATGCACATTCCGATGAAATTGGGTTAATGGTACACGGAATAAAGCCTGACGGCACATTGGTGTTTACAACCCTTGGCGGATGGGTTCCCGCCGCGTTGTACGCGCAAAAAATGATTGTAAAAAATTTATCAGGCGATTTAATATCCGGCGTAATAGTAGCCACAATGCCGCATTTTGGCGGTGGGGCAAACACTAACCCGTCTATAGAAAGTATGTCATTGGATATTGGCGCGTCGTCTAAGCAAGAAGTGACCGAAAAATATAAAATAGCTCCCGGCTGCCCAATTGTTCCTGCTTCAGACTTTGAACACCGCGACGGCATTATGATCTCTAAAGCTTTTGACTGCCGAATTGGGTGTGCCGCGGTAATAGATGTGCTTAACAAGGTAAAAGATATTAAACTTGACGTTAACCCGGTAGGTGTACTTACCGCCCAAGAAGAGGTGGGTATGCGCGGTGCCAGAGTAGTTGCAAACCAAGTAAAGCCGCAGGTTGCCATATGTTTTGAGGGTGCGCCCGCAGACGATACACTGGTGGCACTGTACATGGTGCAAACATCCCTTGGCAAGGGCCCCATGCTGCGTCACATAGATGGCGGCATGATTACAAACCCGCGCTTCTTGCGCTTCGCCTTGGATCTTGCCCATGAGAAAAACATACCGGTACAGGAGTCTGTGCGTACAAAAGGCTCTACAAACGGCGCAAATTTTTCACTTTCCAATAATGGTGTACCGACAATTGTAATAGGCTGTCCGGTTCGTTATGCACACAGTCATAACTCTATTACATCCGTCAGCGATTATGAAAATGCTGTTAATTTGGCTGTGGAAGTTGTAAAGGCATTAAATTCAGAAATAATAGGTAAATTTTAGTTCCGGTATAGCCAATTTTTGCTTGCTGTGATATACTAAGGTTTGCGCAAAAAATCAAATGTAAAGATATGGAGTGTACCGTAATGAGTTCAGTACAAAAATTTTCAAGCACAGTAGAGAGTCTTGATTCAACAAAACATAAAATAACCATTAATGTCAGCCCGGAAGGCTTTCGGGAAGGGCTGGTAACAGCTTATAACAAAAACAAGCACCACTTTAACGTTCAAGGTTTTCGCAAGGGTAAGGCCCCTCGCAAAATGATAGAGCAAGCATATGGCCGCGAAATTTTTTATGAAGATGCGATGAATTTCATTTTACCGGATGCCTATGAGGCCGCATTAGACGAGCATGAAATTGAGCCGGTTTATCGTCCGGAAATAGAGCTGGGCCCGGTAAGTGAAGCCGAAGGTGCGATTTTTTACGCCACAGTTTATACTCGCCCGGAAGCAGAAATTGACGGATACTATGGTTTAACATATCCAAAATCCGACCCGGAACCTACTGAAGATGAAATCTTACAAGCCATTCGCGCAGAGCAGGAAAAAAACTCTACACAGTCAAGCGTAGACCGCCCTGCGGAAATGGGTGACATTGTAACTATAAACTTTAAAGGCTATTTTGACGGTGTGCCGTTTGAAGGCGGCGAAGGTAAAGATTATGAATTTACTCTGGGTTCTAAGCAATTTATTGATACATTCGAAGAGCAATTGGTTGGGCATACCCCCGGAGACGATGTCGTGATAAGTGTAACGTTCCCGGAAGAATATCACCACCCGGATTATGCGGGCAAAGTTGCTACTTTTGAAGTAGAAATTTTGGACGTTCAAACAAAAAACCTGCCGGAAATTGATGATGAGTTTGCCGGTAACGTATCAGATTTTGACACCTTGGCAGAATATCGCGAAGATGTTGCCAACAATATCCGTGAATACAAAGAATTAAACATAGAACACAACAAGCGTAATTATGTTATGAGGCAGTTGGTTGACAAAGCAGTAATGGAAGTACCGGAAGCTATGTACTTGGCCCGTGTGGACGAAATAATAGAAATGTTTACGCAGCGGCTTAAAAGCCAAGGTATGGATATGGAAATGTATTTGCGCTATTCCCAGCAAACACTGGAAACCCTTAGGGCAAGTTCGCGTCTGCAAGCAATAACAGAAGTAAGAAACACGTTGGCACTTGAAGCTGTAGCCAGAAAAGAGAATTTTACCATTAGCGATGACGAATTTGCGGAATACGTTGGCAAAATCACATCCAAAGAAGGCGAAGAACTGGTGAAAATAGTTGAGTCATTACCGGCATTCCGACGCAAAGAACTTGTTCGCTCTGCCCTTTGCGAAAAGGCGATGGATTTTGTTTTAGAGAAAGCTGTTGCCACAGACGAACCAATGCCCGAAATTTCGGCAGCAGCATTGTCTGCCGCAGACAAAGACGAACAATAGGAGGGTTTAATATGGCAAATTTAGTACCGTATGTAATAGAGCAAACCAGCCGGGGAGAGCGTTCTTACGACATTTACTCCCGTCTGTTAAAAGACCGCATTGTGTTCCTTGGCGACGAAGTCAGCGATGTTAGCGCAAGCTTAATAGTTGCTCAGCTGCTGTTTTTGGAATCTGAAGACGCAGATGCAGACATTAGTTTGTACATTAACAGCCCGGGCGGTTCTGTAACCGCCGGTCTGGCAATTTATGATACAATGCAGCATATAAAATGTGACGTATCTACTTTATGTATCGGCATGGCCGCAAGTATGGGTGCGTTTTTGCTGGCCGGCGGCACAAAAGGTAAACGTTTTGCAATGCCAAACGCGGAAATCATGATCCACCAGCCATCGGGCGGTGCCCGTGGGCAAGCTACGGACATACAAATTCAAGCAGAACGCATTATTCAAATGAAGCAGAAGCTTAACCAAATGCTTGCAGAAAATACAGGCCAGCCGTTAAGCAAAATTGCAGAAGATACAGAGCGGGACAACTTTATGTCCAGTCAAGAAGCCCTTGATTATGGCCTAATAGACAGAATTATGATCCGTAAGGAGAATGCCTGATGACGGTATCTCTGATAAATAAAAAGTGGGGAGAATTTTAAATGGCTAAAAGACCAGAAACCAGGGATGTAACAAGATGTTCATTTTGCGGCCGTACGCCGGATAATGTAGGAACTCTTGTTGCGGGCCCCAATGTGTATATTTGTGCAGAATGTGTGGACAGATGCTGTGGGATTTTGGACGAGGGCGAAGAGTTTGCAATGCAGAGCCACGGCTCGCTTAATTTACCAAAACCGCAGGAAATACGGGCTTACTTGGACGAGCATGTAATTGGGCAAGATCAGGCAAAAATTTCACTTAGTGTTGCAGTTTACAATCATTACAAACGCATTGCTATGGATCACATGCGCACTGCGGATATAGAAGTGCAAAAAAGTAATGTACTTCTAATTGGGCCGACGGGTGTAGGTAAAACTTATTTGGCGCAAACATTGGCAAAATTTTTGCAAGTTCCTATTGCCATTGCCGATGCAACAAGCTTAACCGAAGCAGGTTATGTTGGTGAAGACGTAGAAAATATTTTGCTAAAGCTTATCCAAGCGGCAGATTTTGACATAGAGCGTGCAGAACGCGGTATAATTTATATTGATGAAATTGACAAAGTTTCCCGTCGCGGCGATAATCCTTCCATTACAAGGGATGTAAGCGGCGAGGGCGTTCAACAGGCATTACTAAAAATATTGGAAGGTACGGTAGCTTCCGTTCCGCCACAGGGCGGACGTAAGCATCCGCATCAGGATTTTATTCAAATTGATACGTCAAATATTCTTTTCATATGCGGCGGTGCGTTCAGCGGCCTTGAAAAAGTGATAGAGCAGCGCATGAATAAAAAAGTCATTGGTTTTGGTGCGGAAGTTAAAACAAAAGAAGAAAAGCGCGACGACGAAGTTTTTAAACATGTGCAACCAATGGATTTGCATAAATACGGGCTTATTCCGGAGCTGATAGGCCGTTTGCCTGTTATTGTAACCTTGGATAATTTGGATGAGGATACACTGCTGAACATTCTAACCCAGCCGCAAAACGCATTGACAAAGCAATACCAATACATGCTAGAACTTGACAATGTGTATCTGGATTTTGAAGAGGAAGCATTGCGTGCCATTGCACAACTGGCATTGGTTAGGGAAACCGGGGCCAGGGGGCTTAGGGCAATTGTTGAAGGCATTCTAATGGACGTAATGTACGATGTCCCGTCGGATGAAACTATTGAGAGATGTATAATTACCCGTGAAACAGTGGAAGAGGGTAAGCCGCCGGTTATCATAAAAAATGAAAACCGCGTACCGATATTCCGCAAACCACCACCGCGCAGGCGGCCTAAGAGAAGGGCCTCTGTTGGTTGATAAAGTTAAAAATATATGGTTGTCGGATATTCGAAAACGATATTTTCCCTAACGCTTTAAATCGATGATTGCCTTCGGCACTAATCGATAGTCGCTATAGGGAAAATATCGTTTTCTTGTACTATATGAAACGCGCGCGCAAGCGCGCTTTATTTCTAAATTTTTACATATAAAGGAGCAGAGACAATGAGCGCAGACCACGGTGAAACAATAATGCAAAAACCAATTGGCGAGTACGCAAAATTCTTGAAAAGTTTACTGCCTGCAAACATACCGGAAAATTACGTGCTAAAGCCCTTGTTTGAAAAAATCGCAAGCCAAGAGAATATATGTAAGGGTGTTGCAGCCTTCCGGGATTTTTTATATGTATTTTACGACTGTCTAATTACGGGCGGGGATTTGTATGCCAAGCCAAGAAAAATAAAAAACCTTACGGACTATCCATTTTTGCATTTCATTAACCATCTGCTAATTGACTTCGGTTACTACGGTAAGTTATCGGAGAGTGGCGAATCATTAATTATAGCAGAAATACCGTCATTTGCGGCCTCTAAGCCCAAAATCCCTGTTAGTAAACAGATGGAGTGTTTGCGGCTATTAGCACTATGCGGTTTTACTTTTGGCGGCATTAAATTGGAAGCAAAAACGTTTGATATGCCAGAAAAATTTATGGAAATATCTTATCCCGGTAATCCTGTATTGCTTGCCGGGTTAAGGGCCCTGGCAGTTGCGGATATAGAATTGCGGACAAGAAGATATAATAACGACGATAATCTTCTGCGATGTGATTACAGGCTACTAAAAGTAGAAGACACAGACCTGTTGGATATTCTCGTAGATTATTTACAGCCTTTACCGGCTGAACTTCAAAAGTTTGCCATAGAATTACACCGGCGTTACATTGATATGGGTATGACCTGTGTGTTGATTATTGACGACCAGTATCATTTCGCCTATGCCTGTGTAAAAAACAGAAAGCGGGCATTATCCCCCCGGGACATGTATCAGCAAAGGGTATGGGAGCTTGCTATATCCATGAAATATGGATACTGCCTGGCCGTAAGGGCCAAAAAAACCGAGAAGTATGCGGATGTAATCGAAAAATTTCCACCGTATTTGCGGGAGAAAATCACGCAGGGGTATGGCTGTGACAGGAAGCTGCGCAATGAGCCTTGCCAAGGAGGCTGTCAGGGGATTCGCATACCATTAGACAACTCAATACTTGAAATTAAACAGGATATCGTAACATGGCTTGATAATGAGTTATAGCTGTTCCGGTTTTGCCAACGTTTACCCATTCTCGATTGTATTAGTAGTAGTGAAAGGAAAGGAGTTGAGTGTGTGGCAAACCCTTTGTTGCGTACGGACAAAGAGATTGCGGAACTTTATGAACGTCACAATGACATGGTTTATAGGATTTGCTTTGCATATATGAAAAATATTGCCGACACGGAAGATGCAGTACAGGATACTTTTTGTAAGCTGATAACGTCCGGCGTATTTTTTGAAAGCGATGAGCATGAAAAAGCGTGGCTTATTCGGGTTGCTTCAAATTTATGCAAAAACAAATTACGGCATTGGTGGCGCAAACGTGAAAATTTGGAGGATTACGGCACTTTACAAGCCCAAAAGCCTGATATTGACGAGACATTTAGCGTAGTAATGGGGCTGCCGGATAAATATAAAACCGTGGTTTATCTTTACTACTACGAAGGCTATGACAGTGTTGAAATTGCCAAAATCCTGCAAAAGCCCCAATCAACAATCCGTTTCTATCTTTCTAACGCGCGGAAAATGCTTCGCGATAAGCTAACTGATTTGCAATAAATGGAGGTGACATTGGTGAAAAGTGATAAAATAATTAACTCGTGGAATAAAATAAACGCGGACGATGCCGCACATGAACGTATTATGGCAAACATTCTTGAAAATGTACATTCGGCAAAAGTAAGAAAAACACCGTGGAAAGTACTTGCACCTATAGCGGCTTGTATAGCGGCACTTTTGCTTGGGGTGTGGCTGGTGCCAAGGATGGGTGAGACAGGGCGTTCGCCTATAGAGCCGCACGATGTAGTTATGCCGGGGCTTGTGCCGCCAGATTCCGGTAACGCCAGCCAGGCAGCAGAGACTATGCCGGGTATGCCGCCGGACGTGTCTCAAATATATCCGCTAACCCTAAATGAAATGAACGCGCCTATTGAAGCGCGCATTTTTATCCCTCAACATTTTTGGCACGACGCCACACCGGAACAATTACGGGCTATTCTGCCGGATTTAGGCTTTTCGGTAACGGCTACGGTAAGTTATTACGGCGAATACGCCGCGCTGTTTGATGTAAGCATAATTGAAACAGAGCCCTACGGCGGTGAAATTGCCCGGTTTGACGATGTTTTCATCCGCACATGGATGCGGATTGGGCCAAGGCCAATATTTTCCTGTGCCATATTCGATTTCGATCCCGTGGTTTCATATGTACATGGTATTCCCGTTACGGCGGGGGTACATGACCGTATGAGCGACTGGGCCGCCCATGTTGCCATATACATCGCGTATTTTGAAATTAATGGCGTTTTCTATCGGATACAACTTTACGACTACGCGGAAGGCGATGGCGGCGTGAATCGTTTGACGGAGATTGTAAACACCATAATTGTAAACGGCCCGGCAGATTTGAGCGTTTTTGCGGACCCTGTTGTACCGGAACTGCAGGACGACAGAATGACAATTGAAGAAGCCCGTTTAGACCCGGACTTTGGCAGGTTTTTGCCCGTATATGTACCGGAAGGTTTTACCCCGGACGAAGCCAGACGTGTTATTGACCAGCACTTTAACGGCATTTTTGCCCACTGGCATTTGATGGGGGAAATGAGCAGTATAAGCTGGCAGGTTTCACTGGCGGCGGAACATGACATTGCCAATGTTGTTTCCATTAATGAGCGGCAGAAATTCGACTTGTCCCTTTACTCTGTTCCTTTTGCGGAAACTGTACCGGAGCAGTACAGCCAATTTGTTATGAACCCGGTGTTCCTTGCGGAGGAAATAACCCTGGACGCGGTGCAATCCCGTGATTTGTACGGGCGCGGCGGTACCCGGCTAAACTTTGGCGTACTTTTCGGCGATGTGGTTGTAAGCATCAGCGTTATGGATGTAACGCCGGAACAAGTATGGGAAATGCTTTTGACAATAAAATAAGAGGAATAGGAGGAAATTCCGCAATGAAAATCACTAAGAAAACCGTGGCTTTATTATTGTGTCTGGCCATTTTGCTTTCAAGCATAATTCCGCTTGTGGCTCTGGCAAGCCTTGCGTCGCCCCCTGGCGGATCCGCATGGGCGCAAGATTATGTGACCCAAGCAATAGAGGAGGGTCTTGTGCCGGAAGATTTGCAAGGTAATTACACCCAACCCATTACCCGGGCAGAATTTTCCGCTTTGGCAGTCCGTCTGTACGAAATTGTAAAAAGCGAAATTACCGGACGGGTAACATTTACGGACACAAATGACGTAAACGTAGAAAAAATGGCCTATCTGGAAGTTGTAAACGGCGTTGGCAACAACAGATTCGACCCAAACGGCACTTTAACCCGCCAGCAGGCGGCAGTAATGCTAACCCGTTTGGCAGACGTTATGTGGCACCCGTTCCCATCGGGCATGTTAAGGCAAAGGACAATTTTCGATGACATGGACAGCGTTGCCACATGGGCAGTGGAAGGCGTAACGCGGGCACACGCGGCAGGCATTATGGGCGGCGTTGGGGACAATACTTTTGCCCCGGATCTGCCCTACACAAGGGAGCAGAGCATTGTAACAATGATGCGGATGCTGAACATGGTAAACGCCAACAATGCCCCGCTGCCGGAAATACCCGGCGTCACACCTGGCGAAATACCAACCATCCATTCGCCTACCTATGAAGTAGGCAGGGTGTTTGTAGTCTTGAATGGCGTCGAACACGAGCCGTACAGCCATTTCAGCCACGGTGTAACACGGTACATGTCTGCAAGCGGCCCGCCGCTTGTGCTGGAGCGTGTGGCGCAAGAGTTGGAAGAAATTGAGTTTGTAAGCGGCCTGGAAATAGTGGTTTATGGTCAGGACGCAAGTTCCGTATCGTTTACCCTGTTTGACGAAAATTTCCATGCCATTTATGAATTTGAAGACAGCTTTACGCCACCTGCAGAAGCCGGGGTATTCTTCATATGTGTAGACGTGGTGTGGGGCGATGTTCAGCTGGAAGCTACAATGGTGCGGTATGTGTTTAAAGTAAGGGTCGATTAACCGCGAAAATATAGTAATAAAAGAGGCTATCTCGTCAGCCAAGAAAACGATAACTCCCTAATGCTCCGAATCGATTACCCCCTGATATCAGGGGGTAATCGATTGTCGCTACAGGAAATATATCACTTTCTTGGCTGACGAGACAGTCTTTTTTTATTTCACACTTGACAAGTGTAATTAAGTGATGTATAGTGTATATGTTCAATAGATACACTACATCACAGAGCGGGAGCAAAGGAGGTGAGCATCCTGGACATAGTTATTAGCAATAACAGCAGCAAGCCCATTTACGAGCAAATAACAACACAAATTAAGGCGATGATAATGAACGGGGAACTTGTAACCGGCAGCCCAATACCGTCAATACGTTCCCTGGCAAAGTCTGCCCATGTAAGTGTGATAACTGTCCAAAAGGCCTATGACGATTTGCAGCGGGACGGTTTTATCGAAACCACCGTGGGCCGCGGGACGTTTGTATCCGCCATAAACATGGACTTTATCCAAGAAGAGCAGCAGCGCAAAGCAGAAGCGCACCTGCAAGAAGCCGCAGAAATTGGCCGGGCAAGCGGCATTCCGGTTGAGAAACTTATAGAAATCTTAGAGCTGTTTTACGAACAGGAGGAAAAAATATGAACACAATTTTAGAGGTACAAGGGCTGTCGAAACAGTACAAAAAGTCGGATTTTCGCCTAAAGGATGTAACATTTAGCATACCCCGCGGGGCGATAATGGGCTTTGTAGGGGAAAACGGCGCAGGTAAAACTACAACAATAGGCTGCATCCTTAATACGCTTATTAAAGACAGCGGCACTGTCAAAATTTTTGGTAAAGAAATGACCGACGAAGCAATAGACATCCGTGAAGACATCGGCGTTGTTTACGACACAAATCCTTTCCCGGAAAGGTTAACACCGGCGAAAATATCATCTGCCATGCGGCATTTCTACAGAAATTGGGACAGTAACTTGTTCCAAGAATATTTGCGGAAATTCAAGTTGCCGGAAAACGCGAAAATAAAAACATTTTCCCGGGGCATGACTATGAAGTTTGCCGTTGCGGTGGCATTATCCCACCGCCCAAAGCTGCTGATTTTGGACGAAGCCACAAGCGGGCTGGACCCTATCGTCCGTGACGACATATTGGACGTGTTTATGGATTTTGTCCAAGATGAAAACAATTCGATTCTTTTATCGTCGCACATAACAAGCGATTTGGAAAAAATTGCAGATTACATTACTTTTATACATGATGGCAGCATCATCTTCACAGAGAGTAAAGACGCGTTAATATACAGCTACGGTGTAATGCGCTGCAAGCAAGCGCAATTTACGGAACTGGACAAAGAAGATATTCTTGCGTACAGGAAGCACGATTATCAAGTTGATGTGCTGGTTGCCGACAAGCAAGCCGCCGAAAAAAAATATCGTGATGTAGTAATGGATAATGTAAGCATTGAGGAAATTATGCTTATGCTGGTGAAAGGGGAGAAAAATAATGCAAACTAACAAACCAATGGTAGGGCTTTTGACTGTTTCATTTAATTCATCAAAAGGTAATTTGCTGATATACCTTGCAATATTTTTAGCGGCTGTAGTGTTCGTATTTTTTACGGGAGAAATTATGGTTTATGGGATGCTGGGCATTGTAATAATCGTTTTACCCGTTTATTCCCTTGTACTGCAAATGGGGGCGGCAGATAAATGGGAGCGTTTTCAGCTTACAATGCCGCTGCGAAGGATAGATGTAATTAAAGCACAGTTTTTGCAAGTGGGTATTGTATCTATAGCCGGTGTACCATTTTTTATTGCGGCACTGGCAATTTTAGGCACAACTTCCCATGAAACTATTCCTGCTTTTACCGTGGGGTTAACTTTAAGCAGCATTGCGTCACCTTTATTTTCTGCCCTGCTTTATTACGCCATACTTTTCCCATTGGCCTTAACAAGAATAGCAGAAAGCATAATTTCCGGTATTGCTATGGTAGGGATTATCCTTGTTTCTGCAGCCGGTGCCGCCGTGGGGTACGCGCTAAACTGGGCAGAAAACACGTTTGCGATACCCGCTGTAATTTTACCGGTGTTGATTCTTGTTATTGCTTATGCGGTATTTGTGGTGTCGTACTTAATTACCAAGAAAATGTACGCAAAACATAATTTTTAGCAGGTGCGCAGGTATGTAGTTTCGCCAAGGGGCTTGCGAAACAAATGTGTTGAGAGAGTCGTTTGCCTATGGTATAGTTGTTATAGGTGAAGTAGTCTGGCGAACATTATTACATTTAGAGAGGTACATGAAAAATGAATATAGTTGTAATAAACGGCACAGAGCAAAAAGGGTGTACCTTTTCTATGAAAGAGATATTTTTGTCGGCAATGGGAACTGGGCATAACATTAAAGTGCAATCGGTCAGGGCATGAGCAAGACTGCCCGTGACATAAAAGATAGCCTTGATTTTTGGGGTGTCGCTCATACTTATGTCATAAAACAAGCCCTTTTCCAAGCAAAGTGGGATGATGTTGATCAAAAACGAAAATCCGAATTTGAGATACGTTGTAAGCGCATTGCAAAAAAGCTAAAAGCCCGAAAAAATGTGAAGCCGCGGCTTAAAATTAAAGGATTGTTTTTCATAATGAAAATGGCTCAAAATATGATTGATAAATCGGAACGAAAAGCTGGACGTGAACACACAAAAGATTATTTGCACTGGAAAGAAAATGGTTGGCTTAATGGTAAAAAGCCGTGGGTGACTTAAGCGCGGATGAAAATATTCAAAGATATGATGTGCCTTGGATTTGGTGAAGGCACGACAATGGGTTGTTTTGCGAGCCAAAGGCGAAGCAATCCAGCGACTTTAAAGCTGTGTAAAAGTCACTGGATTGCTTTGTCCTTCGTCCTCGCAAAACTTACCTCTTCAAATTTTTATCAATCAACGCAATCCGCTGCTCTACAGAAGCATAGGAGCGCAGCCCGTCACTTGGGGTGTTTAGTACATAATCAAGCAGCCTGTCCACGGTGGTGGTAACTACATGGCAGCGTGTGTCGGAAGAGGCGTAGTAGATGTAAACATCGCCGTTGTCTTTAGTTATCGCGCCGTTGCAGAAAACTACATTGGACACGTCACCAACGCGCTCTTCCCCTTGAGGGGCAAGGAAGTAGCCGCCGGGGGTGTGGGTCACTTTCCACGGTTCGTTTAAATCGCTAAGGAAAACGTAAAGTACATAACGCAGCCCGGCGGCGGTGTTTCTTACGCCGTGGGCAAGGTGCAGCCAGCCTTTTGATGTTTTTATGGGGGCAGGACCCTGGCCGTTTTTGCCTTCGTTAATGGTATGGTATACGCGTTTATTTATGATTTCTTCGTGGTCAACAACGGGGTTTTCCATTGTATCGGAATAGGCCCAGCCAATGCCGCCGCCGGAACCGACGTTTATAAAGTCATCGGAAGGGCGGGTGTAGAAAGCGTATTTACCGTTTACAAATTCCGGGTGAAGCACCACGTTACGCTGCTGGGATACGTTGGTTTTTAGGTCCGGCAGGCGTTCCCAATTTTTAAGGTCTTTTGTGCGGACAATGCCGCATTGGGCAATGGCAGATTGCATGTCGCCCGCAGGGGCGTTGGGGTCTTTGCGCTCTGTGCAGAAAAGGCCGTATATGTAGCCGTCTTCGTGTTTTACAAGGCGCATGTCGTAGACGTTTGTGTCCGGGTTTTCTGTTTCCGGCAGCAAAATTGGATAATCCCAAAAGCGGAAGCCGTCTATGCCGTTGTCGCTTTGCGCAATAGCAAAGAATGACTTACGGTCGTAGCCTTCTACGCGGGCTATAAGCAGGTATTTGCCTTCATGCTCTATTGCACCCGGGTTGAAAACGCAGTTGATTCCCAGACGTTCCATTAGGTATGGGTTGGTTTCGTGGTTAAGGTCGTACTTCCAAAATAGTGGAACGTGGCCCGCGGTTAGTACCGGGTTTTTGTAACGGTCATACCAGCCGTTACCCAAGCCGTTAATTTCGTTTTTACGGTTTACAAGTTCGTCGTGCTCATTGGTTAACAATTCTAAGCGTTTGTCAAATTGTTTTTTGTCCATGGTAGAGTCTCCTTTTACATTATCGTTTCCAACCTTCAATTATCTTCATCAAATCCCGGGCTTCATCTTCATTCCCAACGCCCCACATTTGAATGTACAAGCCTTTGGCGGGCAGGTTGTCCATCAGCAATTGCAAATCCGCCATGTTCGATGGGTAGGCCATAACAGACTTGCCTGCGGCCAGTATCCGTTTAAACACGTCTATCCACGGCTTAACCCACTCTTGTCCGTCGCCGGGTACCCACTGGATGGCGTTTAGCTCTTTGATGCCCAACAGCGTATCCAAGTGCCGCAACGCGCCCGGCCCGTCCAGGTGGTACACGCTTTTGTCATAATGCTTGCATTCCTGCACTAACCCGTCCAGGAAAAATTCCTCAAACATTTTTGTGCTAATCATAATGGAAAAGTCGTTACTGGGGATGTACATACGGGTTTCGGACGGTATGGGTATCCAGGAAGCTATGGGCATCCCACATTGCTTTAACATATCCACAAAATGGTCGTATGCGGGGAAGTATTCCTTGTAGGACTCTGCCAGCTTGGTTTTAACCACGTCCGGGCATTCCAATAAATCTATGGCCAGTTGCGCCGGGTCCCGCAGGGCCGCAAGGTGGTCTGCGCCCGGGTGCAGGTCTGTAAGGCCCACGATAAAGCTGCCCTTTCCCCTTTCCAGCAGCAGGCAGGTGAAATCTTCCAGCTTACGGAAAAGCGGGTGCCCCATGTCGATAACGGCTTTGTCTTTTTCCCAGTCGAACACGCAAGGGTCTGTCCAGGTGGTGGTTTCGCCAAAGTGGTAGGGGCAGCCTGCCCAGGCGGAAATAATTTCCGGCCCCATATTTGGCATGACCACGGGCATGGCTTCCGCGCAAAATACGGTGTTCTCCATCCAGTGGGCCGCTTGTTCCGTGCGGTATTCCAAATCCAGCCATGCTTCTTTTTGTGTGGCGTACTGCTTGTACGGGAAGGGTTTTGCGTTTGGTTTGGGATATGACAAGTTAACCAAGGGGCGGCCTATATCTTCATGTTCCCAAAAGGCGTTAATGTTCTTTTGCGCCTGTTCATAATCCGGTTTGCAAGTAAACATGGCAAAATCCTTTCTGTATTGAACTTGGCTGTTTTTGTCAATTATACACCGCGATTAGGTTTTGACAAGTAAAATTTAAGCTAATTGCATAAACGCCAACCCAATTAATATGGCACCCGCCAGCCATGAAATATTAAATGCCAGTTTATCTGCCGCTTTATTGCCCAGCCAACTACCTAAGAATAGAGCGGCGAATCCGGTGGCCAGCGTGAAAAAGACTAAAGTCAGTCCGTTTACACCAATTATAGCCGCGCTAAGTCCCACTGCAAAACCGTCTAAAGACAGGGAAACTGCCAGTACTGCTGCTTCCCGCGGGGAAATGGATTTAGAAATGTCTACGTCCGCGGCTTCCGGACTGGCGTAAATGCGCATCACCAGTTTAAAATTAAACGCGGACAATTTTATTTCCTTGTTAATTTCCGTGTATTTTTGGATTATGGACTTTGTAATGCTGTCGAACAATTTTGTGATGCCAATCAGAAATAATATAGCAAATGCCAGCCCCGCGGCAAATATTTGCGAAATGTACTGGGCGAGCACGGTGCCAAATAAAAAAGAGGCCCCAATTACCCCGGTGCAAATTAAGTTGACTATAACCAGCGACAGCAATGGAATTGTAATTTTTTTGCATCCGTAAGCAAAAGCGGCAGCCAGCGCGTCTACTGAAATTGAAACCGCGATGGCTGCCGCTTGTATAATGGCAATTGTCCATGTCATATAAAGCCTCCCTCGTTCTATGGTTCACGCTATAATATGAAACACAGGCGGGAGATGTTACATTATTCCGTGCCCATAGGCACAACTTCGCTTATTTTTGGCAGTTTTCTAATGCGAACAGACAGGAACATAAACAGACTGATTACAATGTAGGAAACACCCTGGATTATGAAAACCGTATCAACATTTGGCAAAAGCGAGCCCATTACCCCGCCCAGCAGAGAGCCCAGTGCCGCCGCAACACTAAACAGGCTTGTAAGTATTGTACTAACCCTGCCGATAATTTTCTCCGGAAGGAGTTTTTGTTGCAGCGACTGAAAAAAGATGCCTATTGCCGCGCCAAGCCCCACATACAGGGCCAGTATCCAAATAGAGCGGGTAAAGCTGTCTTGTATTACATAAATAAAAATTATTCGGATTATTCCCATTAACAAAAAGCCTGCGGTAAATATTTTTGACAATTCGTATTTAGCCCCTATGGCCCTGGCAATGTAGCTGCCGATAAGCCCGCCAAGTAAACCAATGACGGATAAAATAATGTATCCGGAAGCTTCGCCAGAGTGTATTTCGGCGAACATGGGCAGGTTTACGTGTGCCATGTGGCCCAAAATACCGGAGAAAATAAACACAAGAACCAAGTGTGCCAAAGCATCGCTTCTTACATAGACTAAACCGGCCTTCAGTTCGGCGAGATAATTCCTTGTATCCTTTTCTTCCGGTTTTTGCGCCACCGCGCTTTTCATTAGTACAGCAAATACTAAACCCAAAAACAATACCGCGGCGTTTACGGCATAGGCTATAGAAAATTCCGTGCCTCTGGCCATTGATAAGTACAAAAAGACACCTATCACAAGGCCTGTAATTGTGGCAGAAATCCTGATAGAGGCATTGGCCTTAATAAGGTCACCGCTGTCTACGATGGTTGGCAGGTATGCGGTTTCCGCAGGGATGCTAATCATGTTAGCAATTTGGAACACCAATATTACAAGAAATAAAACCCACGCCCCAAACGCGTATGTGTTAACAAGTAAAAGCCCCACAACCAAAAGCTGTACAAGGCACATTGCCCTTATAAGCCAGACTTTATTGTGCCTGTCAACGTACGGCCCGGCTATAAAGCCGACAACATTTGGGGCTGCGAACATAAACCCGGCCACCCCTGTGTAAAACGGGTTTTGATATTGAGAATGTACAACCCACATCATAAAAATGGCAAAGATCCCACTGCCTATGCCTTTGAAGCCTTGATACAGCAAAAAATTTCTGAAATTGCGGTTTTCCTTAAATAAATTTAACATGACTTTGCTCCTCCTGAATTTGTTCTTTTCGTTGAATAGGTACGAAGCATATCGCCTGTGGTTTATGAGTTCAACGTGCAAAACAGCGACTTGCTGTATGTTGTGGGTGAAATGCAAAAAAGAGGGGGTAAGTTGCATATATGTAAAACTAAAAATGCCCGGCAGCCACACCCTAATGTAGGGCGCGGTTACCGGGCGCACTGTTTTCATAAAGTTATAATGCTTAAATTTTCTGTCCGCGTATATCCACGGTGGCAAAGGCGGTAATAACTTCGCCGGAAATCATGTCTTCATGTACATTGCAGTCAAATGTGGCGTACACATCGCCCATGGGTAATTTCAAATTAACCTGGAAAGTAAAATTGTTCTCATTTACTTTCACTTTGTCCAGCTCGTAAGTGCGTTCTTCCGTCTTAAGAATACCGGAATGGCCGTCTCCGCCTTCAAAAACAGAAATTTCAAATGTCCTTCTTCCGATTGGTGTGTCTGCCGACACCTTGTAGGTTCCTACTACTGACATAAATAATGCCTCCTTTTATTTTAATGGGATTAGCCCCAAAACTGGCTTTCGGGTTTTACTTATAACGCTCTTTCAATTTCTCGTTTAATTCATCTGCAAGCTTTTTAGACTTGCGCTCGGCCAGCAGGCCTGTAAATACACACATAATTATTACAAGCCCGGTAAGCACAATAATCCGGAACGGCTCTGTCCAAATTATCCAACCCATAATGGTTGCCACCAACAATACAACCACTAAGATTGCCAGGGTATGAATACCTGAGCGTACAAGCATTTGACGCCTGGTTAGTTCTTTTTTAGAGTAGAAAATAAGCGGAAGGAAGCTGGCTAAAATACTTATGGCCAACAACCCTGTAAGGGTGCTTACTTCTATTATGTTACCGCTAAAAACCAGTCTGTCAATATACATGGCCAAAACAGCTACGCCAAATATAAATATTATATTAGTAACCATGCGTTTGAATGTATCCAAATTACTTCCCTCCTATATCCCAAAAATTTTCTTTAACTCGCCTACGTATTGGCGGGAAATAATTACTGATTCATTATTATGCAAAACAGCCTCCAGCCTGCCGGATAGGGCAGGGGAAAGGGACTTGATTTTGCTCAGATTAACGATTACGGATTTGGATATACGCAAAAAATCGCCGTTGGTTAATATTTTTTCCAACTCGTATAGTTTTTGCTTAGACTCGTATACGTCTTTTTCGCAATAAAGGAAGGTTTTGTTGTCTACGGTGTCGATATAAAAAATGTCTTTTGGGGCGACCCGGTGTATTTCGTTGCCCACATAGCCCACCAGCATATTGTCTTGCGCTTTAAACGCATTTAATATGCGCAATAAATCCGGCGGAATGTTGTGACATTTTACTATTATCTGCTCTTCTTCGCCTACACCGGGCGGTTCAATTATAATTTTCACGTTGTCACCACCACTGCATGGGAATGGAGTACTGTGCATAGTGTAACATAAAAGTGATACATTTACAGCTACAAATTGTGTAAATACGTTTAGCGAAAAATATTTAACGATTATCGTTAAAAAATAGTTGACAAACGTGCGGTGACGTGGTAAATTGTGTTTATAAATTTCAGAGAGGTAGATGCGAAATGAAAAATCAAAACGAAATGTCATTAGGCGACATAAGAGGGTTTAGCAAAACCGCCCATAAAATACTGGGAGTGGCAATAGTTACTTATGCGGTTGTTATTGTTCAAACAGTTATAGCGGAGATAATGCTCTTTTAAGCACTGCGGTGGATGTTGTGACAGTAGGATTCCGTCCGCTTGCCTTCGATGTTTATCGGCTGCAAGCAGGTAGTGTTAATGTGTTTCTTCCTATGCTGCCACTGCGCGCGACCACTTTTACTATAACAAATGCTCCTGCAGACTTTTCGCCTGTAGGCAGCTTAGTGCTTGTTTTGTTTGTTGCGGTGGTTGGCGGCTTAATAGCCATAGGTGCTATGCTGTATTTGCGTATGATATTTAAACAGCTTAGAAGTGGGGTATCCCCATTTAGCACAGCAATGGTACGCCGGTTTTTTTATGTTGTAATCTTTTTTACCGTCAACGCGCTTATATCCAATCCCAGTTTTGCAACTATAATGTTGGCGGGCTTTATGTGGCTTATGTACTATGTTTTTGATCATGGACGCGAGTTGCAGCAAGAAAGCGACACAACGCTGTAAAGGGGAAGATCGTATGCCTATAATTTTGCGCCTGGACAGGGTAATGGCCGACAGAAAAATGTCTCTTAATACTCTTGCAGAAAAAGTGGGGATTTCCAATGTAAATTTGTCAAACATAAAAACGGGTAAAATCAGTGCTGTACGTTTTTCAACATTGGAAGCCATATGCGACGTGCTGGACTGTCAACCCGGGGATATTTTGGAGTACCGGAGGGAACCCAAAAATTAACGAGTTAAATCTACCCCTGATATCATATTGGGAACGTGATATCAGGGGGTATTACAGTTGCCATTCTGCCGTACATTTGTTATTCTGTTCAAGCAGTACAATTTACATACAAATAATACGAGGAGCAGACCAATGAACATTCCCATTACAGACCCTACTTTGTATATCAACCGCGAATTAAGCTGGCTGGAGTTTAACGAACGTGTATTGGAAGAAGCCCAGGACAAAACTAATCCCATAATGGAGCGGTTAAAATTTTTAGCAATTTCTGCTTCTAACTTGGACGAATTTTTTATGGTACGGGTTTCGTCTATTTTGCGAAACGAGAGCAACACTCCGGATGCCTCCGGTATGACACCTAAAGAGCAGCTTGCGGCAATTTCTACACGGGTACACGAAATGGTGCAAAAGCAGTATTCATGCTTTACCCGCAGCCTTATCCCGGCAATGGAGAAGGAAAATATTCGCTTTCTTACTTACGCCCAGCTTAACTCCACACAGCGGCGGCAAGTGGATGCTTATTTCAACAGGGTTTTGTTTCAGGTGTTAACGCCAATGGCAATAGACCAAAGCCGCCCGTTTCCCACGTTAAATAATCGAACAATAAATATTTTTGTAGAACTTGCGCCGGACAAAGAGACAACCACCATCCGCACGGTGGAATGGGATACAGAAGAGCTGCGCTGGCGTATAGTAGAAAAAACCACAAAAGGCCCAAAGTATGCTGTGGTACAGGTGCCATCGGTAGTGCCGCGTATTGTCCCAGTGCCAACAGATGACGAAGGGGCGCACCACTATATTTTGCTGGAAAACATCCTGTTGCAGCATATCGGGATGTTGTTTATGGGGCATACAGTAACGCGCACGGCACTGCTGCGCGTTACCCGCAATTCGGATTTGGAAATTGACGAAGAAGAGATAGATGATTTACTGGACGAAGTAACCCGCTCGATAAAGGACAGACGTTGGGGTAACCCTGTGCGGGTGGAAATGACAAAAGGAATAAGCAAGCCGGCTATGAGACTGCTGGAAAAAGCATTGGGGCTTACACATGACAAAGTTTACGAAGTAAGCGGCCCGTTAGATTTTACCGCCTGGATGGGCTTTTCCACATTCCAAGAATTTGCTGATTTACAATACGAACCCGCGCCAATTCGCCCGTCATCGGCGTTTGTAAACCAAGAAAGCATGTTTGACGTAATCCGCAAAGGCGATGTGCTGGTGCATCACCCGTATATGTCCTTCGACTGTGTGGAACGGTTTGTACGGGAAGCCGCCGAAGACCCAAACGTACTGGCAATTAAACAAACATTGTACCGGGTTAGCGGCCAATCACCAATAATAAACGCGCTTATACAAGCGGCAGAAAATGGCAAGCAAGTTTCGGTTTTGGTTGAACTAAAGGCCCGCTTCGACGAGGAAAATAACGTTAACTGGGCAAAATTATTGGAAAAATCCGGCGTTCATGTTGTGTACGGCCTAACGGGGCTGAAAACTCATTGCAAAATTTGCCTTGTTATACGGCGGGAGGGAAACGACGTTATACGCCGCTACATGCACCTTGGTACGGGCAATTACAATGAAGCCACCGCTAAAATTTACACAGATTTTGGCCTGTTTACCAGCAATGAAATCTTTGGTCAAGACGCGTCCGCCCTGTTTATCATGCTTATGGGTTACGCGAAAATCACCGACTGGCATAAATTTGCTGTTGCTCCTGCAACCCTGCGCAGTTCTTTCGAACAGTTAATCTGGCAGGAAACGCAAAACGCGCTGGAAGGCAAGCCCGCCGCCATCACTGCAAAAATGAATTCCCTTTCCGATGTGGCAATGATTCAGCTATTGTACAAAGCTTCCCAAGCCGGGGTTAAAATCCGCTTGCTTGTGCGGGGCATATGCTGCCTGCGGCCGGGCATCCCCGGTATTAGCGACAATATTGAAGTTAGCAGCATCGTTGGCCGCTACCTGGAACATAGCCGTATTTTTATATTCGAAAATGCCGGACAGCCAAAAGTGTTTCTTTCCAGTGCGGATTGGATGGGCCGCAACCTCAACCGCCGTATAGAGTTGGCGTTCCCAATAGATGACCCGGAATTACAACAGGAATTAATAGCACTGATGGAAATTTCTCTAAGCGATAATGTTAAACGCAGGGTGGCAAACCCCAACGGAACGTATCGTAAGCCAAGACACAGGAGAAAGGGGGCTGTGCAGTCACAAGTGGTGCATCATAAAAGGGCTGTGGATAGTTATGACGCGGTGGTGACGCAGTGGTGAAGAAATTATGTAGGGACGACCGACTCGGTCATCTGCAAAATGTGTTTTTATCAAAAGTATGTAATTACGCAAATTTGATGTATAATAAACACAGACCACGCTGGTAACGTCGTCTGTGTGAATAATCCGTACTTTAGTAGTTGTTCACGAAATTTTATCTTTTTTGATGTTTGCGCCGTTTTCCTGGCTGGGGGCGGCATTTTCCATTGTTGTCGCGCTCGTTTTTTCTGCAGGTACATTTACGAGACGCAATGTACAAAGAGACTAAAGATATTATTAATGTTAAAAATTCATAGAGTTCTATGATAATCACCTCCTGACGTATTGAATGTAACTATTACTGAGACGAATCAACCGCTACAACGTTTACAAACTCCTACTTTGTGGGCGTAATATATTGCATGGTGTTTTCACATCTTAAGCCATAACTGGCAATTCATTCTCTACTATAAGAATATAATGGGGTATGTAATCTAAATGGATATGGATATTTAGTATTAACATCATAGCTTTCGATTACTGGAATGGTTAGAAATAGTTGCACGACTTCATTTGTCAATAAAGTTAACTAGGACAATGCCATCATATGCAAATAAATTGCAAAAACTGGAAATTCAAAAAATGGAGTTGATTTTACTAATCAAATGTGATAATGTGCTTTCGTATTTTTTTGAGACACTCAAGGTGTATTGTTGCTAATATTCGAATGGTATGTGTTGGAATAATGGGGCTAAGGCTTACCATCCTGCTTCACGCATAGAGAATGCGGACCCAGTGCTTGGCTCGGCACACCGTGAACTTGACGGGAATGTGTCTATGGCGTAGCTATGCTTAAATGAGGGCTGACAGTGTTAAATAAAAAAGAAAAGCAGACGTTATCTAAATGGTCTACAAGTGACATAAACTGGTTTGCTCTTTTTGTGGAAACATATAAGGAAAGACAAGTGGCCAAAAGCCTACAAACCTTGTGTGATTTTAAAAGTGCCGGAAATTATTTTGTATTTGTGCCAACAAGAGATTATTGCCACCAGCATAAAGGTGTGACTACGGTGCGAAAGGTTCCGTGGCTTAACGGCTATGTTTTTATTGCGACATATGAAAGTGCAAGTGATTGTAAAAAAATGGTCGAAATGTTGATGGTCAACGAGACGGTCATTTTTAGGTTGCTTTCCTATGATGGAACACGCGGAGCAACAGCTATGACTGATGAAGATAAAATTTTGTTTAATGCTGTCCTTGACGAGGATTTTCACGTTTCGGCTATAAAAGCAGAAATTTCCGATGACAACAAAGTAGTAATTAAAGAAAATTCGCTTGAATCAAATGGCGGTAGAGTCGTGAAGGTTGACCGTCGCAATAAAAGTGTGCTGCTTGAGATGAACATTTTGCAAAAGCTATTAAGATATGAAGTCGCGTTAGAATTTCTGATACCGGAAAATATGCAAAGGGTGAAAAAACATGAGACCAAAATACATTGGTGACATTACGCAACGTGCGTATAATGGGTTTGAAGAACGCCTCACCTATGATGAGATGCTGGAATTTCTTAAAAACCCTCTAAATTTCATGACCGTTGGCGAAGGCTTGAAACGTGACTTGTTAGAAAATTTGGATTTCCAATGTGATGAAAGTGAGGCGATTTCTACCTTCAAAGCAGTTGTTCGTGAGTATGGATTTACAGCTTCGGAGATGCAAAATTTCGATATAAAAGTTCACGAATGGTTTAATGGTAATAAACGTCCAAAAATCGGTTGGGCCGTCAGACTATGTTTTGCATTTAAATTGAACGAAGAACAAGCAGGGCACTTTCTTTGGAAAGTTTGTCGACTAAATGGCTTTTGTTATCGTAATGCGATAGATGTTATTTGTTGCTACTGTTTGGCAAATGAAAAATCTTATAGAGACGCTAGGGTATTTATAGATAGGTTTAAAGCTAATCTGCGTTATTCCGATGTTAATGAATATAAGAAGATTGTCCTTAACCGTATAAAAAAAGGAATATCTGACTACACAGAAAGCACTCAAACAATTATTGATACATTCAAGAATTTGAAAGGTATGAGCGAATCTGATTTTGAGGATAAGTTGTTTTCGCTTTCTAAGTATTTTTTAGATTACAGCATTTCAGCCCATGATGGAATTGTAGCCCAATACACAGCAGTAAAAGAGCAATTAAAAAAGGATAGGCCGGTTGACATCGGTTTATCGGACACGATACAAAGAGAGCAAGTTAAAGACGGAAAAATATATACAACATACTCCATAGAGTCGTTGTCCAAAGAAGGTACTTATAAAAAAGTGGATGGCAACAACATTGAGCCAATCAAGTTTGATGGGCAATATGAATTGAGTTACAGTTTTGTTTGGAATGAATTGTCCAAAAGAAATAAACTCATATTTGGAACAGAAGACCATGAAATAAGGCCTACAAGGCCTATTACAGAGGTTTGCGACCATGTTCAAGAGTTAGTTATGGCATTACCAACTGTAGATAGATTAATAACATTTATGAAGGACAGCCGACCGCAAAGTGCTACGGAAAAAGAGCTTTGTTCCGCACGGAATGTGTTTGTATTCCTTTTCTTTGCGCAATATGTTTTACGATGGGAGCGGTATCTCTATGACATAACAACAACAGACGAATCGCCGGAGGAATTTTTTAGCGACTTTTACGAAAGTCTAAACAATGCATTAGAAAACTGTGGTTATGGCTACCTTTATTACGCCAACCCCTTTGATTGGCATATTTTAAGTTGTGTCCGTTTGCTGGATATTAATTCAGGAGAAGATGATGAAATGAGCGCACTTACTCAATTTAATGAAGCATTGGCGCAATTGGCGGAGGATTGATGGGTAATGGGTGATGTACGGGTGAGACTTGACCACGGAACAATAATCACGATAGGTGGCAATGATTACTGTGTCACTGGTTTTTTGAGCAGTGATGGGGCAAGTTGTCTTGTATATACCGCAAAACGTATACCAACGGAGTTTGAAAAGCATATTGGAATGCCACATATTCCAGCTATCATCAAAGAGTTTTACCCTAAGGTATTGGCAGAGAAGGAAGCCATATCTCGCCATCTGTTGGATTTAGTCCCGGCTCCGGCAAACAAGTATGAGTTTGACAAATTTATGCAGCAGTTTTTACAGGGAGCAGTTAAACAAGTACAATTTTATGGTGAAGGCAGTATCCATTCGCTTGCACCGTCAAGGGTGGGATATGCAAATAACACGGTTTATACAGCTGTCGATTCGGCAATTGGCACTCCATTAAGCATAGTTGAGAAGCAATTGACGGTAGAAGGGGTTGCGCAGGTTATAGCTTCACTTTGTGAAGCGGTAAAAGAACTTCACGATAGAGAGTTGCTTCACCTTGATATTAAGCCCTCAAACATCTTTCTGTTTTCAAATAATGGAATTTTGTCTAATCGTGTGGCGTTATTTGATTTCGATACAGTTATGTCAATTGAAGAAGCACAGAGCGGTGATGCAAATATTAGCTTTAGCCCTGGGTGGAGCGCACCAGAACAAGGAACTAATACCAACCGCCCGCAGTATAAAAATATTTCAACGGCAACGGATGTTTTTACAATTGGTGCGGTTTTATACTGGGCTATAACTGGAAATAAAGTAACAGATGATTTGCTAACGAAGATTAAGTTGCGTGAACATGATTTTTTAAATGGCATCCATGATATTCCTTCTCGTGAGGGAATCCGGTGTTTTCTAGAAAAGACATTGCAAAGAGACCCACGTAAGCGTGCCAGGATCACAGGAGGGTGATGTAAATATGAAATATGAAGGAGATATGAAAAATGTGCAAGCATTACTGGATGTTACCGACAGAAACCCTACGATGGTAAGCTTGCAAAATGAAACAAACGAAAAAGTGGACAATGTGCAAACAACTGCTGATAATATAGAAAATAAAGTAAGTGATGTTAATGCTAAAGTCGTTGAGATAGTTAATGTACAACAACAGATAATTGATAAGTTAAGCGATACAAATAAAAACTGGTCAAGCAAGGAAGACGCTGCAAAAGAAAAGCAGCAGACTAAGGCTTCTATTGAAAATACTACAAATGTTTCAGGCAATCAGCAAAATATACAGAACATACATAATTATTATGGCCCACATCATTTGATGGTAAGAGAAGTCATGGTTAATACCGCTAAAACAGATGCCGAAACTAAGATTTATGATTTAACGAATGCAGAAAATTTTGCAGAATTTGGAGAACAATATAAAGCGGGAGAACTCTTTGCTTTCGCAATTATTCTTTCAGTTTTTGACTATGTAGAACTAGACGATTTAGGAAATTTAAAAGCTAGTTTAATGCGCGAGATGCCAAAAATTACTGATGAGAAAGGAAAAGAAATAGCGATAAACCAAGACCCATATTTTTCTACGAACCGCTTGATAAAGACAATAAATGGTAAGTTCTATGAAAATGATTTAGGAGAAAAATGTGTTGGACTTGGTGAAGGCCGAGAGAAAGCTTTAAAAAATTTATGGGAACAATTTCCTTCGTTAAGAAATTGTATTTCAAAGTGGCTCCTTAGCATAAGTGACACATATGAAAATCTAACCAATTTCGAGGCATATCAAATATCGGCGGCCTTCGTAAACATAATAAAAATGGATTTCACTTCAGGTGAACGCCATATTTTTGGACGCATTAATGAAAGAAACGCATGGTTACTTGGCGTAATAGTACTTAAGCTATACGAGGACACGAGTTATAGCGATAGAATTCTTTCTATTGTTAAGGTGTGGATATCTTCTAAGGAATGGCATTGGAAGCCTGCGTATTATTTTTATGCATATGTAGAATTGAGAAATGAAGACGATTTACATGAATTCGAATTTAAAAAGGTACTAGGGAATAGAGTAAGCAGATTACTTACTCGTGGCGGTGATATTTTTTCTATACTTGATATTTTGTATATTAGTCAGTTTTTAATCTATTCTGAAAGAGCGCGAACATTGGTTGCTTCAATAATGAATAGCCTTGAAAAAAGCCACACAAAGTATCAGGCAAAAATGTTTTGGGCTGAAATATATTTTATACTGCTTAAAGAATGTTATATGGATGTTTCAGATAAATACCCTTTGCTGCCGCTTGTCGCTTGTGACAAACGAGACCAGCTGCTAAATATTTTGCCATTGGCGTCAAAGTCGTTAGAACGATATGATATAAAACGTCCGTTGTTCATCCTTTTAGGAGCATACTTAACTGAAGTTTCTGATTACACAATAACCGAAGATGATGTTAAACGTATCACAGCTTTTTTTGTAATGTTGGTAAATAAAAACAAACAGCACGCTTGCGACATTTTGACTATGCTCAAGAATTGCAAATGCAGATTAGCAGATGATGTAATTAATTCAATAAAAATAAAACTACACCCAATAGGGATAACTTGATTCCAAATTCCAAAGAAAGAGCAGAAAAAGAAGAAGTTATCCACAGGTGGGCCAGAAAATGTGCATAGAAAAGCAAGGCAATAAGAGAATCCGTTGAAGATGTGGATAACTTATGCCGCATGGAGCACTTTTTTAACATTTCTCATATATGAAGGC
>JGI20163J26743_11538500_pt1 | contig 30237 bp, 25 predicted proteins | sample TergutCu122P1_FD_26743 | JGI IMG/M metagenome (IMG submission 26743) | reverse complement strand
CCGGCGGGTTGAGGTAGCCTCCCAGGTTATGGGCCCCCAATATACATTGAGTGCTCCATTGCCGATGATGTATACACCTTCAAGAATAAGTAGGGCATAAATGCCGTCTACATCCAGTACTTGCCAATTGTAATCACCGAACTCAATGATGTCGCCGACGTTGACATTGGCAGTCTGATTGCTTTTTGCATCACTACAACTAGTCAAAGCTAATAGAAGAGTTACCAATACCAAGAGTGCGAGAATCCTTTTTTTATCCTTTATTATAATCATTGTGTGGGTTCCTTTCCACTGAGTTTACAGGCGCCTTGGTGTGCTGGAGCGAGATTTGCTCACTGATACACAGCTCTACAGCTTTGTTGCCAATCTGTGGTTTGCATTGTTTACGCCCACCATGCATCCACAGGCTTTTCATTTATCATAACTGACTTTAGGTTATCTACTGCTCGATTAAACCCTTCTTCAATAGACATAAGAGCATCTTCATGCTCAATACTAATTGCATGGTCATATCCACAGACTCTAAGGGCACTTATTATATCAGACCACACCTTCAAATCATGTCCGCAGCCTACCGAACGGAAATACCAAGAGCGATTAACACAGTCTCCAAGAGATTGGAGATCTAAAACACCGTGCATATTTGTATTGTCCACGTCAATGTAAGTATCTTTTGCATGGAAATGATGAATGGCATTTTCTTTGCCAAGGATTTTAATTGCCGCCACAGGGTCAATACCTTGCCACCACAAGTGACTAGGGTCTAGATTGGCCCCAATGGCATCACAGGTGGCTTCTCTAAGCTTTAGCATAGTGTATGGAGAATGGACCAAAAAGCCGCCATGAAGCTCTAGGGCCATTTTTACATTATTTTCTTTGGCAAGTTGTCCGATTTCTTTCCAGTATGGAATTAGTCTTTCCTCCCATTGCCACTTGGCTATGTCTGGATATTCACTTGGCCATGCAATTACTGGCCAGTTGGGATACTTAGAGCCACTGGGGTCTCCTGGAGTTCCAGAAAAGCAATTTACCACTGGAACATTACATAAACCAGCAAGTTTAATGGCTTTTCGCAAGTCTCTATCATGAGAAGATGCCATATCTGGATCTGGAGAAAGTGGATTTCCGTGGCAGCTAAAGCCACTAATAATTAATCCTCTATCAGCAATCTTTTGCAAATATTCTTTTCTTTTTTCTTCGCATTCAAGAAGTTCATCTACAGGACAATGGTCATTGCCTGGAAAGGCACCTGCCCCTATTTCTACTGCTTTTAATCCAGCAGCAGCCACTTTGTCTAACATATCTTCAAATGATAATTCCCTAAATAGTACAGTAAATACTCCTAATTTCATTATAAATCCTCCCTCTCTAGTTAAAATATACAGGTTTCTTAGTTTTGGCAGATTCGTAAATTGCTTCTAATATTTCAGTAACAACTAGGGCTTCTTCTGGCTTAACTACAGGGTCTGTGTCATTAATTATACAATCAATCCACTCCCTTGCCTCAATAATTTCTGCAGGTTCTTCATTGCCATCGAAAAAGGCTACCCCTTTAGCATCTATTAAAATGTGTTTTTCGAACAATCGACTATGGGCCTCGCCGTTAACGGTTAGGCCATTTCTCATATCAGCGCCCCCTTTAGTGCCACAAAGAGTAGTTTTACCTTCTCCTTCATCCAAAGTATTAAGGGCCCAGCTAGATTCAAGAATAATGGTGGCTCCGTTTTCCATGGTAATGAATCCAAAAGCCGCATCCTCTACATTAAACTCTTTGGGATCCCAAGATCCAAAAGCATTAGCAGCATCTTTAGTATCAGAAAGCTTGTGATAAATATTACCAACGGCATATTTAGGCTTGTAGTTATTCATCATCCAAAGAGTCAGATCCAGGGCATGAGTTCCGATATCAATTAATGGTCCTCCTCCTTGCTCCTCTTCGTTTAAAAAGACTCCCCAGGTGGGAACAGCCCGCCTTCTAACGGCATGAGCTTTAGCAAAATAAATCTCTCCAAGCTCATTATTTTCGCATAGCTTTTTTAGGTACAATGAGTCACCCCGAAAACGATTTTGGTAAGCTATGGATAGTTTTTTTCCAGTTCTTTTAGCGGCCTCAACCATAGCTTTAGCTTCGGCAGCAGTTTTAGCCATTGGCTTTTCGCACATAACATGTTTTCCACTTTCTAGGGCATCGATTGTTATGTTAGAGTGAGACTTGTTTGGGGTGCAAACATGAACGGCTACAATAGAACTGTCTTTTAATAGTTCCTTATAATCAGTATATGTTTTTGAATTTGCATCACCAAATTTTTCTTTTGCCACTTGGGCTCTTTCTAATGTAGTGTCACAAAAAGCCACGATTTCAACATTACCTAAAGCAGATAATGCTGGTAGATGCTTTTGCATGGCTATGCCTCCACAACCGACGATTCCAACTTTTACTTTCATATGTATTCTCCTTTACCATTAGCTATTGTTCACCGCCCATACAAAGCCCTTATCATTTTGTAAGCTCTTACTAAATTACATTGGTGTGAACAATAGCGTTTATTATAGTGCTTTGTAACCCTTGCTTCATCATTATTTAGGTCGTATAATAAACATGTTGTTAATTAAGATTGGCAAGACGATTCTTTATTAATATAATAGCTACATTAGAAATTTATGTAAAGGACAAAATAGGATAATTGTAAAGAAAAATCTTTAGGAATTCTATATTAATAAAAGAAAGGATGATTATGAAAATGGATAAAATCAAATTAGGTATTGTAGGTTATGGTAACATTGGCAAAGGAGCAGAGCTTGCCATAGAACAAAATGATGATATGGAACTTGTAGTTGTATTCACAAGGAGGGCTCCTGAAAGTGTGAAGCTATTAGATGAGAGCGTCCCTGTTATTCATTATGATAATATTTTGGAATGGAAAGATAAAGTGGATGTAATGATTTTGTGTGGAGGGTCGGCTACAGATTTACCTGTTATGGGGCCTGAACTAGCAAGAGATTTTAATGTTATAGATAGTTATGACAACCACACCAATATTCCTAAGTATTATGCTGATGTTAATGAAGCGGCAAAAGAAAGGGATACTTTAGGCATAATTTCTGTAGGCTGGGATCCAGGCTTGTTTTCTTTGAATCGTTTATATGGAGAGGTGGTACTGCCAAAGGGCGAGACATTTACGTTTTGGGGTGAGGGAGTTAGCCAAGGCCATTCAGATGCCATTAGAAGAATCGACGGAGTAAAAAACGCAGTTCAGTATACAATTCCTATAAAAGAGGCAGTAGATAAGGTGCGTAGTGGAGAAGATGTGGAGCTTTCTACTAGAGACAAGCATTTTAGAGACTGTTATGTTGTTGCAAAAGAGGGGGCGGATTTGGCGCTGATTGAAGAAACCATTAAGAATATTCCATATTATTTTGCTGATAATGATACTAAGGTTACTTTCATTAGCGAAGAAGAGTTAATTAAGAATCACAGCAAAATGCCTCATGGCGGATTCGTCATAAGAAGTGGGAAAACAGGAAGGGAAGACAATAAGGAGATAATTGAGTACTCCTTAAAAATAGATTCTAATCCTGAGTTTACATCTGCGGTGTTAATCTGCTACGCTCGGGCCGCCTATCGATTGGCAAAAAAGGGAGAAACAGGGGCAAGAACAGTTTTTGATATTGCACCAGGACTTCTATCTATAAAAAGCCCAGAGGAGCTACGGAAGGTTCTTTTGTAACAAAGAATGAGATATCTTCACTAATATTTAGTAAAGATAATATATATTTTCGAGAGAAAATATCCAAGTTTACTTTTCTCTATATAAAAAGCGATGGAAATTAACAATAAATTAATAAATAAATCAAGAACCACTTGCAAAAAATGTAATTTATCGATATAATGTCACTTAAGTTTTATTTTATCCGTGTGACAGCGAATAAGTAAAATGTTTTCAGTATGTCAACGTATATAAATAAAATTAAAAAATAAAACTAAAATAAATTTTAGGAGGAAGTATTATGTTTAAGAAATCGAAACTTAGTGTACTAATGGCTCTTCTTATCGCAATGGTTATGGTTGTATCTGCCTGCGGTAATGGTGGAGGCGACGATGAAGATGCACCAGCTGATCCACCAACAGTGGTTGATGATGACGACAATGGTGATGAAGGTGATGATGATGTTCCAGAAGATCCACCAGAAGCAGCAGCATTTGACACATTAACAGTTGTTGTTACTACTGACGCTATTAGTCTTGACCCACACAGAACCAATGACGTACCATCGGCAATCGCCATGGCACACATTTATAACACCTTAGTATACATGGATTATACTACTTTGGAAATTCATCCAAGTCTAGCAGTAAGCTGGGTACCTTATGATGAAAGAACTTATGAGTTTACCTTAAGAGATGACGTTCTTTTCCACAATGGTGATCTTATGACTGCTCATGATGTTGCTTTTACAATTGCAAGATCAGTAGCACCAGGATCTGAAACAATCGCTCCAATCGTTGGAATGTTTGACCCAGACACAATTTATGTTGTAGATGACTTTACAGTACGTATTGGTACTTATGAGCCTTTTGCACCATTCTTAGCTCACTTAGCTCACGGAGCTGCTGCTATCTTAAATGAAAGAGCAGTTACTGAAGGCGGCGAAGACTATGGAACTTTAGTACCACCTGTAGGAACAGGACCTTTCCAACTTGCTGATTGGGTTATGCAAGTAAGTATGGACCTTGTAAGATTTGACGACCACTGGGCTGAAACATCAGTATATGAAAACTTAGTATTCATTCCTGTTGTTGATGGTGCGCAACGTACTATCCAAGCTGAAACAGGCGCTGCAGATATCGTAATGGGCCCTCCAGCTCCAGACTTTGCTCGTATCGAAGCAAATGATGATATCGTATTAATTTTAGAGCCTGCTTTAACAACATTCTTCTTACCGATGAACAACAATGTAGAGCCTCTTGATGATGTTCGTGTTCGTCGTGCTATTACCCACGCAATTGACATGGAATCACTAGTAATGGCAATTACAGAAGGAACAGGAACTGTAGCTACTAGCCCAACACCACCAGACGTATTTGGTGCTACTCAAGAAGATATGAGATTATGGCACTTTGATCCTGACAGAGCTCGTGAATTAATGGAAGAAGCAGGACATGCTGATGGATTCTCTATCCAATTCTTATCAACAGATGCTCCAACTAATATTCAAATTGCTACTATGGTTCAAGCTTTCTTAGCTGATATTAATATTGAAGTTGAGATCGTAACTCATGAGTGGGCTGTTTTCATTGAGCAATTAGACGATGGCGTTCATGATATGGCTGTTACAGGATGGGTAGCTGTTACTGGAGATGCAGATTATAACTTATTCCCAATCTACCACTCTAGCCAACATGGTACACCAGGAAACCGTTCATTCTTTGATAATGCAGAGCTTGACGCATTATTAGATGCTGCTAGAACAAGTATCGATCCTGCTGAGCGTTTAGCACTTTATCGCGAAGCTCAAGAAATCATTATGTACTATGCACCTCAAGTATTTGTAAACTTTGCAAATAACGGAGTTATATTACAAGATAATGTTCGTGGATTCGTTATGAGACCTAACAACATACACATGTTTACACATATAACATTAGACTAGTTACCTTTGTAAAGCCAAAGTAACGAGATACTGTTATTTAAAGGATAAACAAATTTGGTGGAAGCACTTAGGTGCTTCCGCCGAATATTTGTAAATGTTGTTGGTTTTTGACGTTATTATAAAATATAGTTGGAGATATTCTGTGCAAGACAACCCCATCTCACCGATATTTATAGACATAAGTACTTTAAGTTGAGGAATGTTTAGATGGCTTATGTGTGCAGGTATTGGTAAATAAAACTGATGGGGATAAGTTTAACTCCTCCATCCATAAATGTTATGTATTATATTTCGATTAAAAGCAGGAGTGCCTAAGAACATTCCTAGCATTTAAACAGGTTGTGGATTTAATACGTCCACAATTTATATATCTAAGGAGGACTTTTGCTATGCATAAGTACATATTAAAAAGACTGATACAAATGATACCAGTTTTACTTGGTGTTACATTCATTATTGCTTTATTAATGTATGTAGCACCTGGATGCCCAGCCAGAGTTGCACTGGGGGACGGAGCCCCAGAGGAGGCACTGATTGCAAAAAGAGCAGAACTAGGGGTAGATAGACCTTTTATTGTTCAGTATGGGGATTTTCTCTATCAGCTAGTAGTTCACCAAGATTTGGGACGCTCAATTAGAACCAATAGAGTAATCATTACGGAAATTATGGATAGATTTCCAACTACCGCCGAACTTGCTGCGGCATCAACATTAATAGCTATTCTTATTGGTATTCCAGTAGGTATTATTGCTGCTGTTAAACCCTACTCGTTGTTTGATAATATCACCATGGTCCTAACCTTGGCCATGATGGCCATGCCCATATTTTGGATGGCTCTTCTTATGATACTGTTATTCTCAGTACAGTTAGGATGGCTCCCACCGCTGGGATGGGGATCATGGGAGTATATGATTATGCCTGCCTTTGCAATTGGAAGTGGGTCTGCTGCTGGTATAGCCCGTATGACTCGTTCCAGTATGTTAGAAGTTATTAGGCAGGACTACATAAGAACAGCTCGTGCCAAGGGGCAAATGGAGCGTGTGATTATTGTAAAACATGCTTTCAAAAATGCCTTGATTCCTATTATCACTATAATAGGCCTTATGTTTGGGGGATTACTTGGAGGTGCGGTTCTAACCGAGTTTATTTTTAGTATTAATGGTGTTGGGGGCTTTGTAATGGACGGCATTAGAATGAGAGAGGCTGATATAGTTCAAGGTGGCGTACTCTTAATGGCCTTTGCATTTAGTATAATTAATCTAGCAGTGGATGTAATATATGCCTTTGTTGATCCACGTATTAAATCTCAATATAGATAAAATGATAGAAGGAAGGTATGTTTCATGACTGGTACAAATGAAAAAAAAGAAAAAGTAGAAAACACATCATCAGTTAAGAAAAGTAGTCTATGGCTTGATGCGTGGAGACGACTTAAGAAAAATAAATCGGCAATGGTAGGACTTGCCGTAGTGATAATTCTGTTTCTAACAGCTATATTTGCAGACTTTATCGCTCCCTATCATTATGCGGAGATGGATCTAAGTAGACGACTGCAGGGTGTAAGTGCGGAGAACTGGCTTGGCACAGATGATTATGGACGAGATATTTTTAGCCGTATTGTATACGGAAGTAGGATTTCATTATTCGTAGGTTTCATTACTATAACCATAGCGGTATTTGCTGGAGGGCTATTAGGTGCTGTAGCAGGATATGCTGGTAAGTGGATAGACCATGTTATTATGCGTCTTATGGACGTTTTATTAGCTGTTCCTAACATTTTGTTAGCCATTGTTATTGTTGCAACTTTAGGGGCTGGGCTTCGAAATACCATGATTGCCATTAGTATTGGCTCAATACCAGCTTATGCTCGTATCTTTAGAGCGTCGGTATTAAGCCTTAGGGACCAAGAGTTTATTGAGGCTGCTAGAGCCAGTGGAGCAGGAGATGGTAGAATTATCTTTAGACATATTGTTCCAAACTGCCTGGCACCTATAATTGTTCAAGCTACCCTAGGAGTAGCTGGGGCGATTCTTGCTGCTGCAGCTTTATCCTTTATTGGACTAGGTCTTCAGCCGCCGTCGCCTGAGTGGGGGGCAATGCTTTCATCAGGGCGTCAATTCTTACGTGATACACCTCACTTAACCACCTTCCCTGGTTTAGCCATTATGATTGTTATTTTAGGCTTGAACCTTTTTGGAGATGGACTTAGAGATGCTTTGGATCCGAAGTTGAAAAATTAGACTATTGATAATAGATAGGAGTGAACAATGGAAGAAAGAAAAATAGAATTGGAAATACGAGATCTTACCATCCACTATGTTACTGAGGATGGAACAGTTCGGGCAGTAAATAATCTGAGTCTGGAAATTGCTGAAGGAGAAACATTAGGGCTAGTAGGAGAAACTGGAGCTGGAAAAACCACAACAGCTTTAGGGATTTTACAAATTGTTCCTGATCCACCTGGAAAGATTATCGGTGGGGAAATTATATTTGAAGGGGAGGATTTGCTGAAAAAGTCTGCCCAAGAAATGCGTGATATTCGCGGAAATCAAATATCCATGATATTCCAAGACCCAATGACTGCGCTAAACCCTGTTTTAACTATAGGAGATCAGATTAGTGAAGTTATCATACTCCACAGAGGAGTTGGTAAAAAAGAGAGTTTAAGACAAGCTCAAGATATTCTTGAAAAGGTTGGAATTCCAGGAACACGTCACAATGAATATCCCCATCAGTTTTCAGGGGGAATGCGCCAACGTGTGGTTATCGCCATTGCCTTAGCATGTAATCCAAACCTGCTAATTGCTGATGAGCCAACAACAGCTCTTGACGTTACCATCCAGGCTCAAGTTTTAACCCTTATGAAAGAGTTAAAAACAGAATTTAAAACATCTATGCTTTTAATTACCCACGACCTTGGGGTAGTGGCTGATGTTTGTGATAGAGTAGCTATTATGTATGCTGGAAATATAGTTGAATCCACTACAAAAGAAATTTTGTATACAGAGCCAAAACATCCATATACAATAGGCCTTTTTGGTTCTATCCCAAGCCCTGACGCTGATGAAGAAAGACTAACACCCATAGAGGGGTTAATGCCTGACCCATCAAACTTGCCGACAGGCTGTACATTCCACCCACGTTGTCCAAAGGCTATGCCAGAGTGTTCGGATGTTGAACCTGAAAGCGTGGAAGTAACACCAGGCCATTATGTAAAGTGCTTGCTATACAGCCAAGGAAATAAGTAGGAGGGGAAGAAAATGGCAGAAAAATTATTAGAAGTTCGAAATTTAAAGAAATATTTTAAAACTGCAAGAGGAATGCTTCATGCAGTTGATGATATTGATTTTTATATCAACAAAGGTGAAACTCTAGGACTTGTTGGGGAGTCAGGTTGTGGTAAATCAACAACAGGACGTGTTTTATTACGTTTAATTGAACCAACAGGAGGAGAGGTTATTTTTGAGGGCAAAGATGTTCTTAAAATGAGGAAAGGTGAAATGCGTGAAATGCGTAAGGAAATGCAAATCGTATTTCAAGACCCATATGCATCTTTGAATCCAAGGATGAGTGTGTCTGAAACCATTGCTGAGCCTCTTATCATCAACAAAGTATTTAATACAAAAGCAGAAATGCACAATAGAGTTAGAGAATTAATGGAAGTAGTTGGGCTGGCGGAAAGATTAAAGAACTCTTATCCTCATGAGTTAGATGGTGGTCGCCGTCAAAGAATTGGAGTTGCTAGAGCTTTGGCTCTTAATCCGAAGTTTATTGTTCAGGATGAGCCAGTGTCAGCACTTGATGTATCTATTCAAGCACAGATACTTAACCTAATGGCTGATCTTCAAAAAGAGTTTGGATTAACATACTTATTTATATCTCATGACTTAAGTGTTGTTAAACATGTATCTAGCCGAATTGCAGTTATGTACTTAGGTAAGATTGTAGAGCTGACGGATTATAAGAGAATATTTGATAATCCGTTACACCCATATACAAAAGCTTTACTTTCAGCCATACCAGTACCATCAATTACTTACGAACGTGAGCAGATTATTCTTGAAGGTGATGTTCCAAGTCCAATTGAACCACCAGAAGGATGTCGTTTCTACGGTCGTTGCCCGTGGCGTCAAGATGATTGTAAGGACAGGACACCTGAGTTAAGAGAAATTGATCCAGAACACTTTGTGGCATGCCACTATGCAGAGGTCAAGAGAGGATAAAAGTTATTGACATCTATTAAGGTTGTGCTATAATAGTTGAGTGGCTATTTTGCCACACAGGATAGATTTTATCTATCTTATGCATAGGGGATTGGTCAAGTGGTATGATAGGGGTCTCCAAAACCTTTGGCAACAGTTCGATTCTGTTATCCCCTGCCAGTCTATACCTAGCCGAACACTATTCTATCATCTGGGTGGGTTCGTGGCTAGTTTTGGATATAATGCAGAAAAAGACGTTATGTAACGTCTTTTTCTGTTTAAATCCTATTTATTAAATCTTGATCTGCGCAAGAACTATCTCCCGTCTATTGGAGTATCACCTGCATATGAATGATTTTTAGCAATACTTCTGTGTCCAGCGATTTACAATTCTAGCAATCTTATCCGCAAAAGCTTCTTCCCCAAAGGTGTTTATTTTGAAGAATACAGCTTGGCTTCCACCTGAGGTAATAACGGATAAATGAAGCTCATCACCAACACCAAGTAAGGTAATATTTGCAGCTAAGCGGTTGCTGCCTATTACGCTATAGCGTTCGTAGACCCGCACAGCACAACGGACACCCTCCACATTGAAGTCACTACCACCTTGAAAAGATGCTGAAATGCTCCCGCTTAATACTGATTTATGTATATAATTTAGAAACTTGTCATAATCACCTGTAAGGCGACGTTCAAATTTTGCCATAATAATCTCCATTCCGTTACTTCGAAGTAACATAACTAATTCTGCGAATTATAAGTATCCCATATCTTTCATGGCTTTCTTTAGAATCTCTAAGTTTTGGGGTTCCATTGTCGTAAGGGGTGGGCGAGGAGGGCCAACATCTTTCCCCATTAGGTTTAATGCTGCTTTAACGGGGATGGGACTTACCTCACAGAACAAAGCATCGCAAAGTGGAATAACGTCCACTTGCATTTTACCTGCAGTAGCCACATCACCTTCTAGATATTTCATTACCATATCATGAACATACTTTGGAGCCATGTTGGACAGTACCGAGATAGTTCCAATGCCTCCTAATGACAGTAAAGGAACCACTTGATTGTCGTTTCCAGAATATAAATCAATGTTGCCGTCACAGTAATTCATAATTTTAGCAACATTTACAATGTCATTAGTAGATTCTTTTAAAGCAACAATGTTGTCAACATTTTTAACCAGGTGAGCCATAGTTTGAGGGGCAATGGTCATTCCAGTTCGCGCTGGTACATCGTATAAGATTTGCGGTATCTTCACGCTATTTGCAATAGCAGTAAAGTGGGAGATAAGTCCTGCCTGGGTTGCCTTGTTGTAGTATGGTGTTACCACCAAAGCTGCATCGGCACCTCTTTCTTCAGCACCTTCTGACAATTTAATTGCGTTGTGGGTTGAAGTAGAACCTGTTCCGGCAATTACAGGAATCCTCCCTTTAACTCTTTCTACGGTAAAACCGATAAGCTCAAGTATCATATCACCACTTAATGTGGGAGCTTCGCCAGTCGTACCGCAAATAATAATAGCATCAGTACCTTCAGCAATTTGGAACTCAATAAGTTCGTCAAGTCTGTCAAAGTTAACAGAAAAGTCGTTGTTCATAGGTGTGACAATAGCTACACCGGCTCCTTTGTAAATAGCCATTTAATATCCTCCTTATAAAATAGGAAACGACTAACTAATTGCCGTTTCCCATATACATTGTAGTCACTAAAAAAAATATAGCATTACTTGGATATAATGTCAATGTAATGGGCATAAACAGTTAGAAATTTGACAAAACTTGTCTAAATAATAAACCTACAAATCTTGAATATAAAGATATATTATGTTAGTATAATTAATATAGAATCAAAACTTGGGCGGAACCGCTTCACCGCCCTTGTATAATGTTGTGACATGTTTACAGTTGTTTGAAAGGCGATACTAATGGTCAAAAAGAAAAGCAAGAAAGTGCATAGTAGCAAACAAAAAAGAAAATCACCTATAGTTGAAGTGAGCAAAAAGAATACCCAGGTGAAAGAACTAGTAGTTAAAGATATAAGTAGGAAGCCTGGAAAGAATAGAGTAGTTAAAGAGGAAGTGGCTAAAGAAGAGCTAGCTAAAGAAGAAGTAGCCAAAAAAGAGCAAGCTGAAATTAGTGACGCTAAAATTGATACAGCTGACACAAATAAAGCTGAAATTGTTGGAGCAACAGAGAAGGCTGATGCAACTAAAGTCCAAATTGATGAAGTGATTGATAAGGCCGTAGATATAGCTGACACTAGTAGAGGTGAAGTAGATGATAAGGACGTAGATAAAATTGGCTCTAGTATGGCTAAAGCAGATGAAGAAGCTGATAAGGATGCAGATAAAGCTGACACTAGTATAGCTGAAGCAGACGGAAAAGCTGATAAGGATGCAGATACAACGGTCACTAGTATGGCTGAAGTAGGTGAAGAAGCTGATACAAATAAAACTAACACAAGTAATGTCGAAACATTGGAAGCAACAAATGGGGTTAACGAAAATGAGGCTGAGACAAATGCAACTGATGTAGCTAAATCTGACACTGATAAAACAAAGGGTGATAGCCTCGTTAAGAAGGGCATAGGCATTCTCAAGAAGAGCAAAGACGTTATCAAGAAGGTTCGAGTAGCAACTGTCATGATGATATTAGGAGTAATAGTTGCCATTGCTTGTGTCGCTGCATATATAAGTATATCCATGTTTTTCGAAGACGTGTTTTTTGATAATACCTTTATTAACGGATATGATTTTTCAAGAACTGCTCCTAGTGAATTTATGCAGATTATCGATAGAGATGCTAATAGCTATGTTTTAAAGGTAGTTGATAATGGTGGCGTAAGTGAAATAATTACTGGACCTGAAGTGGGTTTTACCTTAAGTGATAATAATAAAGTTGCAGACATCTTTGAGCAGCAGAATCCTTGGGCATGGCCAACAATGATGTTTAGGGAAGCTAATCACGTAATTGAATTTGAGATTAGTTACTGTGATGCCTTGATTTCTGAAAGAGTAGCGGAGTTGGTCTTTACTAATAATCAAGTTATGGCGGAACCTGTAGATGCCAAGATTGACTTTGATGGCGAAAGATTTTTTGTTCAAGAAGAAGTTATGGGAGCTCTTGTAAATGAGAGGATTTTTACACATCATGTACGAGATGCTATTTCTGTAGGTGCCAGCTCTATAAACGTAGATGATTTTGATGTTCGCATTAGGCCTAATATAACTAGTGATAAGCAAGAGATGATAGATGCTGTTAACCAGTTGAATAATTACTTAAGTGCTCGCATTACTTATGATTTGAACCCTAAGCAAGTCGTTGTGGATGATCAACAGATTATTGATTGGATTAGTTATGACGATGATTTTGTTGTGACTTTTCATGAATACAGGGCAAGGGAATTCATGAGTGAGTTCATAGCAACATATTCAACATATGGAACAGTTAGAACATTTACGAACCCTCTAGGTAGAGAGGCACAAGTAAGTAGTTGGGGCTTTGGTTGGTCTTTGGATGAAGAAACAGAGGTTGAGGCATTTTTAGCAGATATTAGAAATGGAGAAGTTGCTTATAGAGAACCAGCTCATTTCCAAAGAGGTACTTTTTATGAGACTGGGGAATGGGGTGATACTTATATTCAGATAGATCTATCTAGTCAGCACATGTGGTATTTTGTGAATGGCGAGTTGGTGCTAGAAAGCCCAATTGTTACTGGAATGGCAGGGAGATCCCAAACACCTGCAGGCATATTTTACATTCAGATAATGCTTAGCCCAACGATTCTAAGAGGCCCATGGGATCCAGAGGAAGAAGAGTATGAATGGGAGTCTCCAGTTTCCTATTGGATGCAAATTACTTGGTCAGGCATTGGACTTCACGATGCAACATGGCAACCGTATTTTGGCGGTAGGAGATGGACATATGGAGGGTCTCGTGGATGTATTAATTTGCCATTGGATAGGGCAGGGCAACTGTATAGAATGGTTGCACATGGAACGAGAGTAATTATTCATTATTGACAAAAGTGATGTATTGTTATATACTTAAATTCGTTGTAAACCGCAAGGTTTATCTGTGTGGCTAGCTCAGCTGGATAGAGCGCTTGGCTACGGACCAAGAGGTCGGGGGTTCGAATCCTCTGCCGCACGTACAACCCCTTGAAATGGAAGTTTTGAGGGGTTTTTTGTTAATGTTGTCATCAGTTAACTTATAATCAATGTACATGGAACATCTAAGAGGGAGACAAGATGCTTAATTATTACGAACGACTCGGTGTAAGTAAGGATGCAACTAACGATGAAATTAACAGTGCATTTAGACGTAATGCACGCAAATTCCATGCAGACAGCAATGATGGAATTAATGCTGATGCCCTTATGAGAGAGCTTATCCACATAAGAGATACATTATTGGATAAAGATAAAAGGCGTCAATATGATGCTACTTTAGGAAATGCCAATTCCAAAAATAACACAAATAAGGAAAAAGAGGATTTAAGAAGGCAAGCTGAGGAATTATTTAGAGAAAAGGAAGCGTATAAATGGAAGGCGGAGCAATTGAAGCGAGAAAGAGACAATAACATTCCGCCCAATGTTCATGTTGTCGAAAAGACAGTCGTAAAAGTTGTAAGAAGAGGAGGCTGCATTTCTAGAACAATCTCTACAATTGTATTCATTTTTGTAATTACGTTGTTTGTATTAAATTGGGTTACGTCAAGGGAGTTAACAAGGGAAAGAGAAGCAGAAAGAGAGCAAGAGCGCATTGAGTACATTACTGGCATAGCCGAGACATATCAGATATCCTTTGAAGAAGCTGAACAAAAATTGGCAGAAATGGAAAAACTAGAAAACGCTATTATTGGATTCTGGCGAGCATCAGGCGATGGATTCCCCATAATATTTACGGAAGATGGTGAATTTATCTTTTATGAAAATGGTGTGAAACAAACACATAGCTTTGAGGTAGTTGACAGTAATGTATATATTGTTAATGAAGATGGAGATGTACGAACTATTAGAGCATCTGTTACCTCACGTGTTAATCTAAGATTTGATGGAGATCACTTTACAAAAGCTACTTTATTAGAGGCGACAAATGAGTCCATTGTGGGAAAGTGGAACAGACCCATAGCTTTTCCAATTGAGTTTGATGGTGGTAGCACTATGATTCGGCATGAAGGATGGAGAGAACTGTTTTTCACATACGTTGTCACAAATGATAATATGTTGATTGTTACTGATAAAGATGGAAATATTGAATTTGAGTCCATGATATTCTTAATTGAAACTGCTGATGAAGAGCAGCTATTAGGCAGGTCTGTTCTGGATTCTTTGGGAAGGAAGTTAGTTGATTTCTATCATCGAGTTGAGTGATATTTATACTGACTTGTCTTCATAATATTTTACAAATGTTTCATCTGGCAATTCGTTCCATTCAGGAATTGGGAGCACTCTAAACTCATTGTTTTCTAAAATAGCAACACCAGTGTTTTTGGCTCTAGGGTAATAGTAGGGCCAAAACATTGTGGGAGTGAGGGTAAAGGTATCAACTGCGACCAACTCTGCATTACCTTGAGTGAATTTAGTGATTTTAGGTACAGGTCTATGGCCGACACATTGTTTTAAGTAATTGCTACTTGGATAGTAAGGAAACTCTTCAATAGCATCTGCCCAGACAGGACTACCATAATGATTGTTTCCGCCTCTACAAAACCCAGCTTCATGTACTAGATGTCTCAAATGCATCCACAGGTTATAGTTCTTATTATAATTTCTAAAGTTTTCAGGCAGTGGCTCTTGATGCCAGGTTTCAACTTGGTAATCTCCAAGGTAACCTCCATGACTTATCAAAAAATCCTCAGCCCAACAAGAGATTTGTGGCTTTAATCTCAGCAATAGTTTTTGGACTTGCATTTGATTTTTGTTTTGTTGTAACGAATAGTGCACAGGTTTTTTCACGAGATAAGGAATATCGTGATTTCCCAGCAAACAAGTTACCTGGATGCCTTGAGCTTCTTTACTTGTTTTCCACTCATATAAATAATTCAAGTCCTTAAAATAGAGGGTTGGATTATTGTTTTGACCCCACTGATCAGTGTAATCCCCCGTAAATACAATGTGCTCTATATTTTCATTTTGGATATGTTTATCTATTATAGGTAGGATTAATCCGGCCATTAAGTGGATATCCCCTATTACAAGTGTTCCCAATGACTTCTCCTCCCCGCCTTGTTTTGGTGATTATATAATTAATTGATTACTCATAATGGATAAGAACGCAATTGTTCTATCGACTGCATTAAAAGCCGCTAAAACGGCTGCAAATGGTTGCCAGGAAAGCTGAGGCTTACTTGAATATATTATACTTTATTTTACGCTAATTTTCTAGACTAGTGGTCAAGAAGTTGACAGTAACGGCCAGATTGTGAGACAATACCAATCGTGAAGTAGTTCACAGAGGAGGTTCCCATGAACGCAGATTTACGCAGAAAAAAAATATTGAATATTATCAGCCACCAGAAGGGTCCTTCTAGTGCTTCTCTACTTGCGGAAAAAATGAATGTAAGTCGGCAGATTATAGTAGGCGATGTGGCGTTATTAAGGGCTCAAGGATATGATATCATTGCTACCGCAAGAGGGTACATCATTCCTAAACCTAGCGAAATGAATCATTACATTGGGAAAGTGGTTTGTCAACATTCCCCCAAAGATACGAAAGATGAGCTTTATAAAATTGTTGATTTGGAGGCCAGGGTATTGGATGTTATTGTAGAGCACAATCTATACGGAGAAATTAGGGGTGGTCTTAATCTTTCAAGCCGAAAAGAAGTAGATGAATTTACTAGGAAAGTAGATAATTCTGAAATTAAATTACTGTTGGAACTAACTCAGGGAATTCATACCCATACAATTGGGTGTCGTAACAAAGAGCATTTTGAGGAAGTTTTAAATGAGTTAGATAAGAGTGGCTACTTATATCACAGTGTGAGATAACTCCCACCTCTAAAGGGCATAGACGCCGATTTGTACTTGACAAGATGAACATATTGCCATATACTTTACAGGTGTCATGACATATATTGGGTAAGTGGAGTTGGCTACAATGCCTAAACTACCAAAGCACACTTGAACAACAGGTTTGCATTGCACAACTTGGACATAGACATCATAGAAAAAATGCAGGAGGATTTGTGAATGCTAGGCATTAATATTATATTCGCAGGATTTACTTTGACATTAAACGGAGTTAGTTACTTTGTAAATGTCGACAACAAAGCAAAAGGAATAGCCAATCTTATTACAGGATTGATTATTGGATTTAATTCCATGGTTCAAACAGCAGGGGCTACAGACCATGTAGGATTCGCAATTGCCGCTGCCATGTGGTTGTTCTCTGTAAACTACCTTATGATTGGTGCCCATACTCTTTTGGGATGTGAAAACTGGAAGGTGTTTGGTTTGTACAGTTTGTTTGCTTCTATTGCTTCTTTTGTTTTCGCTGGAGAGGTAATTGTGGTTGGTGCACCTTTAGTATTAACATACTTGTGGGGCATGTGGGGGATTCTATGGCTTCAAAGCTTTTTAGCAATTTTCCTGGAAATCAAAAAAGTCGATAAATATACACCACATATATTGATTATTAATGGAATCGCCAGCACATTTGTGCCTGGACTACTTATTTTATTGGGGGTAATACTATGAGAATATTAGTTGTTATTGATATGCAAAATGATTTTATAAATGGTGCACTAGGAACACCTGAAGCAATGGGCATTGTGGATAATGTTGTTAAGCGAATAGAAGACTCTGAGGGTGAGGTTATTCTTTTTACAAAAGATACTCATCAAGATGATTACTTAGATACTCCAGAAGGTAAAAAGTTGCCAGTTGTTCATTGTATCGAAGGAACAGATGGATGGGAGATAAATGATAAGATATTAGCGGCTTGGCGAGAGCACAATAATACTATTGTTTTTCCTGGACTACAGGATAATACTTTTAACAAACCTGTTTTTGGTAGTGTTGATTTGGTGAATTTTTTAAAAACCCGAGAAGCCGAAATTACAGAGATTGAATTATTAGGAGTGTGTACGGATATTTGTGTAATATCTAATGGAATAATGATTAAAAACACATTGCCAGATGTAAAGCTTAGTGTAAATTCGGCATGTTGTGCAGGAGTTACCCCTGAAAGTCACACCAAAGCCCTTAATGTTATGGAGATGTGCCAGATTGACATCATATAAATATCACATAGACAGAGAAGAGACTTGTAAATTATCCGAAATATACATTAGCTTCATAGGGCTGCAATCTATCTTTTGCCTTTTGGTAATTGGATAACAATAGCTGATGTTTTGTGGCAGTTACTTTTCTAGTGACTGCTTCATCTCCTAGATTACATTCTATTGTGAAAATCTCTTCACCTAGTATGCGCTTATAAACAAAATAGTCTTTCCTTTTCTCGTAGAGGAATTCAACCTCCCCATACACCAGGGCCTGATGTTGTTTTCGAAGCTGAATAAGCTGCTTGTAGAAATTCAGTGTAGAGTTATCTTCTTGTGATTGATTCTCAACATTATAGATTAGGTAATCGTCATCTCCAACTATCCATGGAGTGGCGGTTGAAAATCCGGCATGCCTTTCATCACTCCACTGAATGGGGGTGCGAGCGTGGTCTCGGCTGCCAGCTAGGATTTTGGCAAAAGCGTCTCTTTCTGACATAGTCTCTATTAATTCTTGGTACATATTTAAACTTTCAACATCTCTTAGGTCAGAAATAGAAGAGAAGTGTTGGTTAACCATTCCTATTTCTTGACCTTGGTAGATAAAGGGTGTTCCTTTGGATGTTAATTGAATAACCCCCAATAATTTAGCTATTTTGTCTCTGTATAGAGGATGCTCATTTACTTTGGAAACCATCCGAGGATTATCATGATTATCATAAAATAGGGACATCCAGCAATAATTTGGATATTCTCTAGTCCACTTGATTAAGTATTGCTTTAGATAATTTAAGTCATAGTCATAATCATCATATCTAACTTTGCCTGGTGTCTCAAGATGGTCAAAAGAGAAAATCATATCCAATTCCCCACGATATTCTGCCGTAAGTAGTTTGCCCATTTCCATTCCTACACCTGGAGTTTCACCAACAGCAAAGGCATCATATGGAACAAAGGCTTCTTGTTTAAGCTGGTGTAAATACTTATGGAGATTTGGACCATAAAAGTAATGCTCGATACCACAATACCCCATTAGCTGGTAAATAGCTTCATTTCCAGGTGGTAGATTGGAAGCTTTAGAAATATAGTTGATTACATCTAGGCGAAAGCCATCTACACCCTTTTCTAGCCACCAGCCAACCATATCACATACCTCTTGTCTAACCTCTGGATTGTCCCAATTTAAATCCATTTGCTTTTTGGAAAAAAGATGTAAAGCCCAAACATCTTCTCCTGGATAATGATTCCACGCAGAGCCACTAAAAAAGGAGGTCCAATTGTTTGGAGGATTTCCATCTTTTGATTTTTTGAAAAAGTAGTAGTCGCGATATTTAGAAGTAGGGTCATTTAATGCTTTTTTAAACCACGGATGTTCATCAGAAGTGTGATTTACTACCAAGTCCATAATTAGTCGCATATCCCTTTTATGGATTTCATCTAATAGATAGTCGAAGTCACTCATAGTGCCAAACTCTTCCATGATTTCTTTGTAATTTCGAATATCATAACCATTGTCGTCATTTGGGGAATCATAAATAGGAGATAGCCAAATGGCATCAATGCCAAGATCCTTTAAATAATCGAGCTTTTCTACAATACCTCCTAAATCACCAATACCATCATTGTTGGAGTCTTTAAAGCTTCGAGGATATATTTGATAAAAAACAGCTTCCTTCCACCATTTTTTGCTTATTTCATGGATATCTGGAGCAGGGCGATCCATTTCGCTGTTTAGTAAATCAAGTAACACCTGGGAGAAGTCACCGCCAAGAAATTTTCTTGCCGCGGGGGCAATGGTTTTTAATTGCATATTTCCAACTAAAGGATTAAGAAGCCATTTTTCACTTTTACCCATTTGGAGAAGTATCTTTGAGAGAACGTCTTTTCCAATGGGATTGGCATATAGCTCTTTTATTTTGCTGTTCATTGTAAGTTTAGATGATTCTTTATTCATATTTTTTATTTCTCCTATTTACAACATGGTTTCTTTAGTGTATTATGGCATTAACTTTACCGATAAATGGCAAAATATGCAAGAAAAATAACCGAAAGGCGGTAATTTTATGTTTTTACAATCAAATCTTGACAAGCTAAAAGCTCGGAAAAAAGAGCTTAAATTAACCAACCAAGAACTATCTGAGAAATCTGGAGTGCCTCTAGGTACCATCAATAAGATTTTTAGTGGAGCAACTATCTATCCTAGAAGGGCTACTGTAGAAGCCTTAGCGGTAGCTATGGACCCTCTTGTTAGAGCCATGGATCTTGATTACTTCAAAATCAAAAGTTACGAAGAAAGTACCCCTGTTATTAGAGGGGCCTCAGCCGCCTATGGATTCTCTGCTATGGAGGATGGCAGAGCCACTTTAGAAGATTACTACGCTCTACCTCCTGACAGGAGAGCGGAGTTAATTGATGGAGAAATCATTGAAATGAGTGCTCCGTCAGCCAATCATCAATTAGTGTTACTGGAATTAGCAGTGCTAATCCGAAAATATCTTGATAAAGTAGATTCAAAGTGTCGCGTATTTATTGCCCCCTACGATGTCCAGCTTGATAGGGATGAGTTTACCATGGTGCAACCTGATGTTATGATTATATGCGACAAGGATAAATATGAAAATGGCAAGCACTGTTATGGCCCCCCTGATTTTATAATTGAGATTGTATCACCATCCAACCCAGAACATGACTATTTTCTAAAGTCCTATAAGTACTGTGAAGCTGGTGTTGGAGAATATTGGATTGTTGATCTCATTAAAAAGCGAGTTTTGGTTTACGCTTTTGAAACTGATGAGATTCCTACCATATATACTTTTAATGATTTGGTGAAGTCAAAGCTCTTTTCGGGTTTGGAGATTGATTTTGGTGCAATTGAGAGCATATTAGTCTAGGGGTAGTTTACCATAGCAGAATATCCTTTCTAGAGAAGGTGAAGAGAATAAAGAATCGAACGCCCCAAGGGTTCCTTGTGACACCCGATTCTTAATATGTGTATGCGGATGATATTTATTTTATCGGCCCAATCAAATGACGTGGTAAGCCCTCTACCATAACAGGTGGCAACTCACCTTGGATTAATGGGCGAGCGTAGGAAATAAACTCCTCTGTTACATAAGTGCCACACTCAGTTATCCACTCAAGTGGAACCATTTTTTCAGCGTTAGCAACCTTGTCAACATCGCTTATTTCAGTGTCACATAAGTATGGGCTGTTGGAAATACGGTTAAAGATAACCATCTTGCCTGTTTGCCCTTCATCAGCAGCTCTGATAGTGGCAGCTCCAGCTTGGAAAGCCTCTGAAATATCAGTTCCTGATGCAATGTGAGAACCAGCACGTTGTAGAGTACTTAACTCGATAGCGCGAGTTTTACAGCCAAGTTGGCCTGCAATGTAGCCTGCTAAGTAAGAAGCAGTTCCTGATAATTGCTTATGCCCAAAAGCATCTACAAAATCAACACTGTTTCCAAGTTCGCATACATAACGACCATCAGCTAGGCTGATTCCCTCTGAAACAGCCACAACAACTGCCAATTGCTTCTCTAGAAGTGATTTAACAGTTTCTTTAAACTTTTCTAAGTCAAAAGGAACTTCTGGTAAGTAGATTAAGTCAGGTCCAGCACAATCTTCTCCTTTCGAAAGGGCGGCAGCACCTGTTAACCATCCTGCGTTTCTACCCATAATCTCTACGATAGTTACCATTCCTTTTTTAAGTTCGATACATTTCCCGTCTCTAATAACTTCTTTTAATGATGTGCCAATGTACTTAGCAGCACTTCCAAATCCAGGGGTATGATCAGTCACTGGTAAATCATTGTCAACAGTTTTTGGGCAGCCCATAAAACGGATTGGAGACCCCTTTTCACCTGCGTAAATAGACAGCTTATTTATTGTATCCATAGAGTCATTACCGCCAATATATACAAAAACTTCAATATCTAGCTTTTTCAGTATATCGAGAATCTTATCATACACTTCAGGAGCATCTGCTATACTAGGTAATTTATAACGGCAAGATCCAATAAAAGCAGCTGGAGTACGTTTAAGCATTTCAATATCCAAATCATCCTTAATATAGTCTTCTAAGTCCACATAGCGTTCCTCTAAAAGTCCCTGAATACCATTAAGCATACCGTATACAGTTTTGGCACCTCTCTTTTTTGCTGTGTGAAAAATACCTGCTAAACTTGAGTTAATTACTGCTGTTGGGCCTCCAGATTGCCCTACTATTACATTTCCTTTCATTTCAAAAACCTCCATCTTTATTTTAAGCACTTATGCTTGCTTTCTTTTACTAGTTTAGTTGAAAAAACAGGTTTTGTAAATGAATAAAATGATTTTCGTTAATATGTAAACAATTAGGGGTTTTTGGGGATGAATCATGGTGAAAATGGGGAAAACAGCATGGGAAAATGGGGGAAATTGTATAGTGGAATTAAAGATAATAGCATGTGTAAATATAGATATTATTTTGCTTGCTTTTTTTATTTCTGTATTGTAAGATATTTATTAATCTAATTGTTCAAATCTAAAATTTAGATATCTATTGAATCAATCATTTTTTCTCTTTGCCACTGGTTCGTGGCTAGAATCATTTTAAACTTTGAACACTTTTTAGTTAATACTACTCTTCGCCATTGGTTCGTGGTTAGTTTTTGAACATTATTAGTCTATTCTACTGATTTGCGGTTGGAAACAATTGCACATTTTACTTACTACTAATCTTTGCTACTAATTCGTGGCTGAAACTATTTTCACATTTTTCATTTAAGACTTTGGTGCTAGTCTAAGGCTACTTTCTATTTCCTCACGTTTTAAGTGGTGTCAAGGGATTTACAAATCTGGTGGCAAGAAAGCTTGTTTTGGGTCTTGGCAATTACAAATATTTACTTTGATAGGAGAGATGTTACATGGAAAAAACATATTATGAAATAATTAAATTTACTAGTCGAGGCAATATCTGCCGAACAACAATGGATTATGTTCAGGGAGACTTGCTTTATGATTTAGTAAAAAGGGATACCTATATCTCTAAGGAAGAGGTGTTTTATTGGTTTAGTAGTTTAATTGAGCAATTAGTTCAATACCACAAATTTAGCAAAAATCGTTGTTATCGATATTTATATCCCCTTAGCATCTGCATTACTAGAGATAATGAGTTGTATTTATTGGATTTGGAAGCCACAAATAATGACTTTGTCTTAAAAAATATTCAAACTCGTTCTATGCGGCAGCACTTCATAAAGCCAAAAAGGTCCTCTTCTTATGAATGTAAAATATCTCAAGATTTGTACGGGCTTGGAAAAACAATGCAGTTTGTATTGGCTCATTGTACTGTGATGCCAGATTTAACTAGGAGTGAAGAAAACAAATTACATAGCATAATCGACAAATGTATAGGAGAAGAGCCCAAAAAGCAATACCAAGATTTCAGCCAAATCCAAAAGGAAACCAAATTTTTGAAAACGAATAGTAAACAAGGTGCTCCTTTAACAAGTTACAAAAAGATTGCTGTGCTGGCCGGTCTTACTGGTGTGATAATTATGGGAGGTATGACTGCCAAAGCATTAACGTCGGGAGGGGTGGATATCAGTGGAGATGGCCTAAGTGAGATTAATGGTATTGAAGCAAGTGAAGAGATTGGCAAAGATCTTTTTGAAGCTGAAGGAGAGAGTAATTCTATTGATGACGAGAACAATGGTCATTATGGGGAGGAGGCTAGAGGAGATGCTGAAAGTAAAGATAATGAAAACAATGAACAGGGTGACGAAAATAAGGATGAGAATGAGAGTGATAAAGATGATGCATATGGGGAGAGGGCTTCCAATGGAATGAATGGAAGTGTAGATTTAAATGAGGCAATTAAAGAAATGGAAGATGAGATTGCTGAATTGGCTTACTTTCTTCATGAAAACAGTTCTATATCCAATCGAATGATGATTAGTAGAGGGATAGAAATGGAGCTTAACCTCCTTAGGGCATTGGCACTGGCTTATGAGAGAGAAGGATTTTATAAGGATGCAATTATGGCCTATGCTAGGCTGGTGGAAATAGAAGTGAAGGATGAAAATAAGGAAGAGGCTTTCATAAGAAAAATGAAAATAGAAGCGGAGCTTGGGCTATTTGAGCAAGCTTTAGAGACAGGAAGAATAGGGCTTGAGCAAATAGATGATAGTCTAAGTATTGTTAGGACATATTTTGAAATAATGATAGAATGCGGCATTTATGATGCCGATGAAGTTATTGGAGAGTATGAAAGGATATGCAAAGACAATCCTAAGGCGAAAACGGATGGTTACTTGCTGAAGTTAATAAGTAGCCTTGATTGAAAGCATGAGACGAGGTTGTTTCGAGTTCATGGGAGGTCGTTCTTTTTCACAAAAAAATACCCCATAAATGGGAGGATGCCAGACTGTCATATTGATAGTCTGGCAAGTATTATGAAAAAGTTATAAGATTATCCTAATATCTAATTCAATATCAGCAGCGGCCTTAAATTGGATGTGCTCTTTGCTGATAAACCAAGTATATAGCACAAACATGAAGAAAAATGGTTATTAAAGTAAATGTTTTTTTAAGGATAAATGAACAAATTGTGAACAAGTGTATGGTTTTAGTGGGTGAACGCAAAAAATGCTATCGGCACTTGGAAGAAAAATGTGATTGTGTTATTCTATATATATCACAGAGTGTGAGATGACTCCCGGCGCATTTGAGTTACGCCTTTGTGGGCATCAGAAGGAGAAAGAGAATGACACGAGATAGTTTTATGCAACAGCTGGAAGATAAATTGAAAGGTGAGTTGGACCTTACATCTGTAAGGGAACATGTACAATATTACAATAGCTATATTGATGATGAAATCAACAATGGTAAAAGCGAGGTAGAGGTTTTAGAGAGTTTGGGAGACCCCTGGGCAATTGCAAAGTCTATTATTCAAGCACAAGGAATATCCAATGGCTTTAGTGGCGCCACTGTTGTAGACGAACATGGAGATGAGTATACAAGCAACCAAGGCAGAAGAACTTCTGGAATAAGGTTTCACAATTTCGGCATTTCAGGGTGGAAGATATTGTTTTTCTGTATGGCAATATTTTTTGTGATAGTACTGGCTATAGTTATATTCGCAAGAATTGTGATAGCTTTTGCCCCAGTTATAATTATAGGCATCATTATTTTGCTTGCACTTAGATACTTTGGGAACCGGTGAATGCAAATGTCATTAGGGTGAACCAGCTAGAGTGACCAACCATCTTTTCTTAGGGAAAGGTGGTAATTTATTTTGAGTCGGATAAAACAATAGCGGCAAGCTCAAAAGGAGTAACTGCTTTACCATCCTTATAGACCCGCATGTTTCCACCAGATATTTCATCGATTAAAAGAATCTTGCCATTATGATTTCCGAATTCTAATTTTATATCATACAATTCTAAATCATGCTTTGCTAATTCTTCTTTTACAAGGTCGGAGATGATTCTGGTTTGTGCTTCTAAAAAATCGTACTCATGGCAGGTTAGCAGTTTAAGCATCACTAAAGCTTCCTTTGTAATTGGAGGATCACCACGTCTGTCATCTTTTAGAGTGACTTCTACAAGTCCATCTAAAGTTTGCCCCTCCTTTGCATATTGGCCATAGCGCCTGATAAAGCTACCTGTTGCCTTATAACGACAGATAAACTCTATACCATTTCCAAAGGCCTTGCAAGGCAAAACTTCCATTGTGCCATTTTCAAGGTCTGATGCTATATAATGTGTTTGCACATTATTGCTATGAAGTAGTTGGAAGAAATGGGTGGTTAGCTTTAGGCCATTTACTCCCATCCCTTCTATAGAGAGTCCTACAGTGTTAGCACCAGGGTCAAAGACTCCGTTAGTTCCAGTTGCATCATCTTTAAACTTAAGCAAGATGTTTCCATTATCTAAAGTGTAAACGTCCTTGGTTTTACCTTGGTATATACATTTCATGTTGTGTTTTCCTTTCAATTTGCAATGTAACGCTATTTTCTCTCACAAGGAATAGTATCATGGTTTTACCTTAAAGGCAATAAGAAGACTTGCCTAGTCAACAAGTTGACAGTCACTCAGAAGCCGCCCACGCTGCGCCTAGAGACAGGAGGCTTGCTTTGATTGTTAAAGTACAGTGAAAAGGATCTGTAATTGTAACAAAAACTTGATTTTACTTGATAATAATGCATAATTCTGATTTAATATTAATTAGATTTCATTTGCTCCAAAAACCCCTACGGGCTTTTGCTGATTTAGTCGTTTTGCGATAAAAGGATGGTAAAAGACCGATGGGGGAGCCATCGGTCTTTTGAGGGGAGTATAAATAATTAATAAGGGGTTGTAGAAAGTGTCCTTCCTACACATCCAAGTATATTATATGAATCTAAAAAAAGCAAGAAAAAAATAAAAAAAAATACACAAATTTTCAATAGAAATTTAATGAAATTTTATATTATTAGTGAACCCGGCGACGTTCCTGGTGAGAATAAGTTCCACCTCTTTGAATTATTGCAAAATGGATAGGGTCGCTGCCTGATTGATAGGTGGCTATAGTGTAAGGATTTTGATAAAATAGAAAAGGAGAGGCAATGGGTCACGACTCCTAAATATCGTGTATCCTTGTCCAATGAATTATGATAGATAATAACAAAATGAATAATGAAAAAAACAATACGGTGGAAGGGGTTGGCGGTAGAGTCGAACTAATCGCTCCTTGCCATTTTGGGCTGGAGTCAGTGTTAAAACGAGAAATTCTCAATTTGGGATATGAAATCTCTAAGGTAGAAGATGGGAGAGTCACTTTTTGGGGCAATATGGATAGTATTTGTAGGGCAAATATTTTTCTGCGAACAGCCGAAAGAGTTCTTGTGAAAGTAGCTTCCTTTAAAGCAACCACCTTTGATGAATTATTTGAAGAAACAAAAAGCCTACCATGGGAAAAATACATCCCTAAAGATGGTAAGTTTTGGGTTACTAAAGCGGCATCAGTAAAAAGCAAGTTATTTAGTGCTACGGATATCCAGTCAATAATGAAAAAGGCTATGGTGGAGAGGTTAAAGAAGCAATATGGCATTAGCTGGTTTACTGAAGAAGGTTCAGAGTTTCCTATTAGAGTCTTTATCATGAAAGATATAGTTACCATTGGAATTGATAGTACGGGAGTGTCATTACACAAAAGAGGATATCGACAACACACAGTAAGGGCTCCTATATCAGAAACTTTGGCGGCGGCGTTAATAATGCTTACACCATGGAATAAGGATAGAGTTTTAGTGGATCCATTTTGCGGAAGTGGGACTTTTGCCATTGAAGCCGCCATGATGGCGGCAAATATAGCACCAGGTATGAATCGCTCTTTTGTTGGGGAAGGGTGGAAGAACATAGTCCCAATGAAATCATGGTACCAAGCCATTGAGGAGGCGAACGACTTAATAAATGAAGATATAGATGTGGATATTCAAGGGTATGACATAGACTCCGATGCCATAAGAATGGCAAGAAAAAATGCAGCGGAAGCTGGCGTAGAAGAGCTAATTCATCTGCAGCAAAGAGGTGTTGAGGATTTGCGGCATCCAAAAAAATATGGCTTTCTTATTACTAATCCACCTTATGGGGAGAGATTAGAAGAAAGAGAAGCATTACCTGCTTTGTATGGAGAGCTAGGTAAAAGCTTTAGGACTTTGGACAGTTGGTCTGCTTATATTATTACAGGCTATGAAGATGTAGAGCGTTATATTGGGCGAAAAGCAGATAAAAACAGAAAAATATATAATGGCATGCTAAAAACATATTTTTATCAGTTTATGGGACCAAAACCCCCCAGAAAGTAAGAAAAGATATGTTGTGAAATGTTAGGAGCAAAATGGGTAAGAAAATAATATTTGCCACAAATAATAGTGGTAAAATGAAGGAAATAACCGAGATAATGGGAGATTTAAAGATTCCAGTATATTCCATGAGAGATGTTGGAGTGGATATGGATATTGTTGAAGATGGTGAAACCTTTGAAGATAATGCCCTGATAAAAGCCAGAGCATTAGCAAAAATATTTCCCGATGATATAATATTAGCAGATGATTCCGGGTTAGAAGTGGACTACTTGGATAAAGGGCCAGGAGTTCATACGGCTTTATTTGCAGGGCGGGATACACCCTATATGGTTAAGAACCAGGTACTTATTGAAAAACTAAAAGATGCACCTGAAGAAAAACGTACTGCTCGATTTGTTTGTGTAATAGCTGCAATTTTCCCTGATGGTACCATTGAAATAACCAAAGGCAAAATTGAAGGGGAAATAAACAAAGAAATGGCGGGAGATAATGGCTTTGGATATGATCCGATATTTTATGTACCTGAATATGGGTGTACAACCGCCCAAATGTCTAGGTCACTAAAAAATCAATTAAGTCATAGAGGAAAGGCACTTGAAATGATGAAAAAAATAATTAGGGGGAAGGTAAATGAAAATTCTAGTTACGAGTGATACACACGGTAGACATAGTAGTTTAGATATAGCGTTGGAGCAAATGAAGCCAATTGATATGTTTATTCACTTGGGAGATCATGAAGATGGATTGAATTATATAAACGAGGTTGTTGACTGTGAAAAACATATGATAAGGGGGAATAACGACTTTTTCTCTAGGCTCCCTGCGGAAAAGGAGTTTTATATTGGTGAGAAAAAGGTATTTATGACTCATGGACACGTATATAAGACATGGAAAGATATGGATGCCTTGGAAGAGGCAGGAAGAAGCAGAGGAGCTGACATTATTATGTTTGGACATGCTCATATTCCCCATTTAGAAATAAGGCCAGATATTACAATTTTGAACCCAGGGAGCCTGACATATCCTAGGCAGATTGGACGCCTTAGCACCTTTATTTTAATGGAGGTGGATTCAAGTGGCGATATTGACTATAGTGTATATCATTTGGAGCGTAATACAGAGTTTGTGAAAATTGAGGGATTTTGTAGCCAATCTTAGCAGTATTGGACAGGTTATAATACTGAAAAATCCTTTTTAACAATAAAGAAATAAGCTGATGTTTTATAGCAATATTATCTGGTTTTTTAGGCTGTTTATATGTCTTTTTTCAGCACACAATTTGCATAAAAATATTGTTGACATGTATATCATGGTATTATATAATAGTTATTGCGCCACAAATAGAATTTACAAAAGTGACGACTACGGGGTGTAGCTCAGTTTGGCTAGAGTGCCTGGTTTGGGACCAGGAGGCCGCAGGTTCGAATCCTGTCACCCCGATAGCTAGAAACAGCGTTTAACTAAGCAATTATTAATGATTTATTTACTTGGTTGACAAACTTGAAGATATTTCGTGCGGGTGTAGTTCAATGGTAGAACACCAGCCTTCCAAGCTGGATACGTGGGTTCGATTCCCATCACCCGCTTACTTATAGGTATTACTATAAGGAGCATAATAAAGGGGATACTTTTTATGTGAGTCTGTAGCTCAGCTGGATAGAGCAACGGCCTTCTAAGCCGTAGGTCATGGGTTCGAATCCCCTCAGGCTCGTCATGGTGGGTGTGGTGCAGTTGGTTAGCGCGCCAGATTGTGGTTCTGGATATCGCGGGTTCGAGTCCCGTCATCCACCCTTTTAATCTAGTAGAGGCACCTTTTTCTGCCAGATTTTTGTTTTTATTGGGCTATCGCCAAGCGGTAAGGCACAGGACTTTGACTCCTGCATTCGATGGTTCGAATCCATCTAGCCCAGTTCTTTGGTTCAAAAAGCTTCGATGAAACCAAAGGCTCAGTTCTTTGGTTCAAAAAGCTTCGATGAAACCAAAGGCCCAGTTCTTTGGTCTCAAGGTCCAATGAAACCAAAGGCCCAGTTCTTTGGTTTGGAAATTATAACTCAAAGGTTTAAATATGGAGGATTAGCTCAGTTGGTAGAGCACCTGACTTTTAATCAGGTTGTCCGGAGTTCGAGCCTCCGATCCTTCACTTAGATACAATATATTTCTGCGGATGTGGCGGAACTGGCAGACGCGCTAGACTTAGGATCTAGTGGGAGACCGTGGGGGTTCGAGTCCCTTCATCCGCACTCAGAGGAAAATGGGTTAAACGTTGATTTTACGGCGTTTGACCTGTTTTTTTGTTGCCTGAAAATCGATGATTTTCTGGTTCCA
>JGI20163J26743_11538503_pt1 | contig 30659 bp, 23 predicted proteins | sample TergutCu122P1_FD_26743 | JGI IMG/M metagenome (IMG submission 26743) | reverse complement strand
TAACGTGGGGTGTGTTTGTATTATGGACATTCCTGGGCAAAGAAAGGCACCTACCAAGTTTCTGACTTTACCCAAGAATATATATTCCCTCTTTACCTTTTTAGGCAAAGGTTAGGACTGCTTTTATTATACTCCTAACCTGACCGGAATGTAAAGAGGAGGTTGCGGTCAGGGAGAGTGGTGCTTATGATTGTTTGCTTATAATTTCTAAAAATAATATTTATAAGGTGTGATTTAGAAAAATAATTTTATGGGAGGTATTAAAATGAATTTTAAGAAAACGCTTATAATAACGTTTATTATTGTAGCATTTGTATTTGCAATGTCAACAGCTGTATTTGCTAATAATGATGAAGCAAACTTTTCTGATTTTTGTTGGAATGCCAATTTTTCTGATTTAAATCTTGATTGGGTACAGGTATCTAATTTGATACTTGAGTTTGCAGAAAATAACCCTGGTCTAACAGAAGAGCAATTGGAAGGACAGTTGAAGGAATATTTAAAACCGCTTGTTTTATCAGGTTTTATAAGAGAGCAAAGTCTAGAAATAGTACCTTTTAATCAAGGGCGTAGAGTACCACAAAGTCGCAATGACATGGGTCCAGCAACTAGGGCACTATATGATCCTTCGGGTCTTATTTGGCAAACCCATAAAAGAGCCGCCGGAGTGCTTGGGAATGGTGCTAATCAGCGTTGGGGTGACGGACAACTTGTTGATGGTAATGGACATGCTTATAGACATGTTGTATGGAATATGGAACTGGTACGAAGATTAGGCACTGCCAATAGAGGCAGTATTGAAATATATACTAATGCGTGGATTCGCGATAGTAATTTAACAACTGTACAAACTAACATGGATAGATGGAATAATGGTGTTGGCAGAGACCATCCTTCTACAGACCTTGACTTAATACCTGGTGAAGGAATGCGCATGACACGTAATGGATTATTACGTAGAATTGTTAATGGTAGTTTGGTTCCTACAAACAATCAGGGTGAACTAGTACGCCCTTTTAGTAAGGGGCATTTGTACTACTTGAAAAATGAATTGATGTATACAGAGAAATGAAGCAAAACTGAGATTTTTAACAGGGAAACCTAATTTTCGCTTTTATACTAACTCACCCACTTAGTAGGTGAGTTAGTTTTTGCTTTAGCATGAAAAAACCAATGGCTCTGCCGGTAGTGCTGAAGTTTTACTAAAGAAGAATCTTATAAAAACAGATATCGGATAAAGTATTTAAATTATGCCTGCTTAAAGATTAGCTTCGCTTTTCCATAAAAAACATGCAGGAATTTTCATTATTATTTAGAAGAAATTTAATACATAGGAAAAGACACATAAGGAGGATGTAATATGATTAGTGATAATATTGCTAAGAAAAAAGCATCATTATTAAAGAAAATTTTTGCTGCACTGTGCATTGTTGCTATTGGTTTTATTATATGGTCTGGAGTAAATGATGCATTCCGAGATAGCACCTTAAATATAATGGACAATGTAGTTGCTGTTTCAGCTGGAAGCAATCATACAATGGCAATAAGGGTTGATGATAGCCTATGGGCTTGGGGGAGTAATTTTCATGGACAGCTTGGCGTTGGCACAAGTATGAGCCAGAATACTCCTGTCAAAATAATGGACGATGTAGTTGCTGTTTCAGCTGGAAGCAACCATACAATGGCAATAAGGGTTGATGGTAGTCTATGGGCTTGGGGTTGGAATAAATTTGGACAACTTGGTGATGGTACAGTCATAGACCGGCATACTCCTGTAAAAATAATGGATGATGTGATTGCTGTTTCAGCTGGAAACGATTATACAATAGCAATTAAAGCTGATGGTAACCTATGGGCTTGGGGTAGCAACTGGACTGGGCAACTTGGTGATGGTACAGTCAAAGACCGACATTCTCCTATTAAAATAGTAGAAGATGTGATTGCTGTTTCAGCTGGAAGCGATCATACAATGGCAATTAAAACCGACGGTAGCTTATGGGCTTGGGGTAATAATTTTCATGGACAGCTTGGCGATAGTACAATCGTGAGCCGGAATATTCCTGTAAAAATAATGGACGATGTAATTGCTGTTTCAGCTGGAACACTTCATACAATGACAATTAAAGCCGATGGTAGCCTATGGGCTTGGGGTAATAATTGGGCTGGCCAGCTTGGAGACGGTACAACCGTCAGATATAGGCAAGCTCCTGTTAAAATAATGGATAATGTGATTGCTGTTTCGGCAGGGTGGAGTCATACAGCGGCAATAAAAACTGATGGTAGCCTATGGGTCTGGGGTGGTGGTCGTGATAGCACAACAGCTATAGACCAGCTTACTCCTGTCAAAATAATGGACGATGTAGTTGCTGTTTCAGTTAGAAGCAATCATACAATGGCAATTAGAAACGACAATAGCCTTTGGGTTTTAGAACGATAATTTGGCTTGAGGCGATATGGATGATATTTAGAATTATTGTACAAATCAAACCCCGAAAAATCATAGATGATTATGTAATAGAAAGATTATCTTTTACGCATTTTTTACTTAAAAACTCGTGCGGGTTTTTGACCCTTTTTTATGGTTTGCTTACTACCATGGTCTAGATACCCATGGCCATTGAATTCTTGGGGGAAGAAGGCGTATGAATTTGCCATCACCAAGTTGGCCATACCAATTACCTCCCCAAGCCCAAAGACTGCCGTCATTTCTGATTGCCATTGTATGAGCACCGTTGGTAGAAATAGCAGATACATCATCCATTATTTTTACAGGAACATGTCGGTTTGTAGTGGTACCGTCTCCTAATTGGCCAAAGTTATTATTGCCCCAAGCCCAAAGACTATCATCGGTTCTGATTGCCATTGTATGCCAATTCCCGACAAAAATAGTAGCCACACTATCCATTATTTTAATAGGAGTATGTCGGAACGAATAATCACCCCAAGCCCATATGATAAAGCCCATGATAATAAAAACACTGGTTAAAGCAATAAAAATTTTCTTTGATAATGATATTTTTTTCTTGTCAACGTTATCATTAATCATATTGCATCCTACTTCTGCATTTTTTCTTACTATATAAACTTCTTCTAAACTAATGTAAATTCCTGCATATAATAGAGCTTACTTCGGATTAGCTTGGTTTTTATATCTAGACGTTTTTTCCAGATATCTTTTATTTTTTCCGTCCAAAAATCCTCTCCCAAAGTCCTACTTTTGGCGGCTTATCGTCTTTGGTTGTCGCTTCCTCGCCACCGATCGACGGTGATAAAACAAAAAAAATTAAGGAACAGTAAATGCTCCTTAAGTAACAACCTACATTGCTTCATCATATGCTTTTAATACTGCAGACTGGATAGTCTCTCTAGCCATTGAGCAAATTGGATGAGCTATATCTCTAAACTCACCGTCGGGCATTTTACGACTAGGCATTGCAACAAACAAACCATTCTGACCTTCTATAACTTTTACATCATGAATTACAAAAGCTTCATCCAAGGTCACAGATACAATAGCCCTCATCTTGCCATCTTGATTAATCTTTCTAATCCTTACGTCAGTAATATTCAAGCCCTCACCACCCTTCATTTATGCAAAAGACTCATGTAATTATTAATAATTCTTTATCTGTCATAAAATTCCTTCTTATCCACTTATATTTTTGTTATTTTTTTATATTTTAAACATTTTTGTAAAAAAATAACTTATTGTTCATGTTTGCCTTTCTTTAATTACAGTATTTACAAGTTGAAGATCGCTAGGCTTATCTACGTCCATGCCGATTTCCGGATATTGACTAATTACTACCCTACCTTTAGCACCTAATAACTCCGAAAATTTTTCTTCAGCTTCTTTGATAGTTACTTTTTTAGTAATCAGCTTTAAAATAAATCTCCAACCTATCAAACTACTAAGTGCCAAAGGGCTTTTTCTAAGCTTAACAAGTTTTTTAGCTGTTTCGGCACACCTATCTGCTATATTTGGATTAACAAAAAAAGCATTCCCTCCCGTATAGGTTCCATCTTTTATGGTAACATATGTCCTTTTGATGCCGGGGTATTTGGCTTCATTTGCTTCTTTTGGTACTATAGGATAGTAAATATCAATGCTTGGATCCTGGCAGGCTTCCAAAAATCCAGAAATAGCTTCTGAGCTTATCAATGGTATATCCGCAGTTATAATCAAAACCCTATCTTGTGGTTTAAGTAGTCTCAGCCCATTAAGAATACTATCAATAGCACTTTTACCTTCTTCTGCAATAATAAGATTTTCCTTATCCGCAAAAATGTTTTTTAATTCCTTCGGCCCAACTACTGCAATTTTATTTATACCTGGTGTACCCTCTACGGCTTCCATCACATATTCTACCATAACCTTATCACCAATTGGAATCAAAGCCTCTTTAGCCACTTCACTATATTTTCGTAGTTTGTCCGAACTACCTCCTGCTATCACAAGGGCATCTACTTGCATAATTAAGCTCCTTTCAGCAACTCCAAAGTTCGTTCTGTTTATACCTTTAAACGGAAAAAGATTTCTCTTTAAATGCTTCTATCATAGTACCTTCCGCATTTTCTATATGCTCTTTAGCTACCCTCTGTGCTAAGGCAACATCTCTGGTGGAAATAGCATTAAGTAACTCTTGATGCTCTTTTATAGTATCTTTAAACCTTCCCGGTGAAGCCAAAGATGCCGTTCTATATCTTTGAATCTGCTCTCTTAAATTATTTAAAATCTGGATTAGTCTATCATTTCTACTGGCATCATAAATAATTTCATGAAAATCCGTATCAAATTGGATTATACTATCTAAATCTGAACTGTCCTCCATATTTTCAGCTTCGGCCAATTTATGTTCCAAAATTCCCAGCTGTTCATCAGAAATTCTTTGAGCTGCAAGTCCTGCCGCTAATGCCTCCATAGCAGCCCTTACCTCAAAAACTTGAGCAATATCCTTTAAAGAAACATCTGATACATAAGCACCTTTACGTGGAACGATAATTATAAAACCTTCGATTTCCAACTTTCTAATAGCCTCTCTAACAGGTGTTCTACTTACACATAACTCCTCCGCAACCTGTTGTTCCATCAATCTTTCACCCGGCTTTAATTTGCCATTAACAATAGCATCCTTAAGAGCTTCTAGAACAATCTCCCTAAGGGGCTTATAGTTTTCAAGTTGTATAGGCAAGAGTCTTTTTTCCATATCTTAACACCCCTCTTTATCAAATAGTTTTACACAAATATACCTGCTCATAAACATTTTTAAAATATTTTAACATGCTTTCAGCCTTATGACTGCAAGAGCATATTCCAAAGACTGTAGGACCGCTACCACACATAAGAGCACCATCTGCCCCCATTGTAAGCATCATATTTTTAATTTCTAAAATATCTTTAACCATTAAACTTGTTATCGGCTCTAAAACATTACCCATGGAACTGATAAGACCCGGCAAGTCATGATCTTCTATAGATTTAACAGCCTTTTCTATGTTCGGCCTTGAACTTAGGTTCTGAATATCAACGCTGTTGTAAACATCTTTAGTACTAACACCTACATTGGGTTTAACCAGCAAAATATTATATTTCTTTATTGGTGGAAGGATATTAAGTCTATCCCCAATACCTGTAGCTAACACGGTACCACCTACTAAACAAAAAGGAATATCTGCTCCGAGGCTCTTGCCTACATACACCAACTGAGACATTGTTAAGTCTAGTCCATATAAGATATTGAGCCCATGTAAAACAGAAGCAGCATTTGAGCTCCCACCAGCCAAACCGGCAGCTATAGGAATATTTTTTGTAATCCTAATTTGTGCTCCACCTTTAATACCGGCACTTTCAAAAATAGCCTTTGCTGCTTTATATGCCAAGTTTCTTTCATCAAGAGGCAATTCAGGGTGGTCACTTTCTATTTTTATCTCGGTGCCGATTTTTTTTATTTCAATTTGATCAAAAAGATCTAAAGACTGCATAATAGTCCTAAGATTATGATAACCATCCTCTCGTCGATTAACAATATCCAGACATAAATTTATTTTTGCATAGGATTTTAACTTAATTTCATTCACACAATCATTCTCCTTAAAAAGAACACTTTCATATTTTACCTGATTTTTGTAGCTTCCTAAATAAATACTTTTAAAAATTCAAAAATCCTTTTTTAAAAGGTATAAAGTTATCCCATCTTACAAATGTTTTCTTCTCATAACCTATTTATAGACGTATCTAACACTCATCAGACTCTCGATTTACCCCATCAGGTGAAACCTCATTTAACAAAAATTTGCTGATTTCCGAGAGATAATTTGATATAGACACATTTGGTAACGATTCTAAAAAATACTTTCCGTAAGCGTTAAGCTTTATTCTTGTATCAAGCACAACCACAACGCCTTTATCACTTTGAGACCTGATAAGTCTTCCAAACCCTTGTTTAAACTTAATAACCGCCTTGGGAACGGAATATTCCAAAAAGTCATTTTTCCCCAGGTTTTTTAGTTTAACCATTCTTGCAGCTTCTAGAGGATGACTGGGAACCGCAAAAGGAAGCTTAGTAACAATAACACAGGATAGCCTGTCTCCCGGAACATCCATCCCCTCCCAAAAGCTACTGGTACCAAATAACACCGGGTTATCAGCCTGTTTAAACTGCTCCAGAAGCCTAAAAGGTGATATGCCTTTTCCTTGCGCAAGAGGTAATAGCCCTTCTTCTTCCAACCAATCATACATTTTATCATAACAGTAGTTTAATGAACTGTATGATGTAAAAAGAATAAAAGCTCGTCCTTTAGTCTGAGATAATATTTTCTTTGAGCATTCTACAATATAATCATTGTAATCAGCACTTTTTGGATGCAATCCTTTTCTTGGTATAAGCACCAGGCACTGTTTATCATATTCAAAAGGAGACTCGCATATTTTATGAGAGTAACTCTTTACTCCAAGTCTCTCTGCTATATAAGCAAAACTGCCTCCCGCTGTAAGTGTAGCTGATGTAAATAAAGCCTTGGCATTCTCCAAAAGATCCAGTTCCAAAATATTTGCAAGCTCAATAGGACAGGCTTTTAGCCGAGCCGAACCCGCTTCATCTTTTTCAATCCAATATACAAAGTCATCTGATTGTGCAGCAAGCAAAAATTTTAGATCCTCTAAAAGTTCATGACCGGCAGTGATTACGTTTTCTTTCTCACCTTCAGCTTCATAAGAAAGCTCCAGAATATCAGTTACTTCCGGTGCATCTATATATTTGATTAAATTGTTAAGTTTTTCGAGCAAGGCTGTTTCTTTTACATGCTCCGACTTATATGAAAAAGCACCGGTATTTAGTAAAAGGGTTTCCATTTCATTAAAAAAAGTAATACTTTCTTCTTCAAGAAGCCTACGTAGTTCTTTTATATCTTCATAAAAAGTTTCATTTAACCTAACAGCCCGACCAAAACTAGAGTGAGTATTAACTATCAGTTGTGAAAAATTTCTAACCCTAAAGATACTCATTTCCATTGCAAAAGATTCTGCAATAACATCTTCTATATGATGAGCTTCGTCAAATATGACCTTTGTGTACTCAGGTAACAAAGAGTTACCCGAAGGCTTTAATACAAGATCAGCAAAAAATAAAGCATGATTAACAATTAAAATATGAGCATCGGCTTGTTCTTCTTTAGAAATATTAATAAAGCACTGTTTTTTCCATGGACATCTATATTTTAAACAGTTATATCTCTGACTACAGATAGTATCCCATATTAGATTTGTCGAACATTCAATATAGTCTCTTTCCCCTATACCTTTATTAACATACTCAATAATTTCTCTCAGTTGTTGTTTTTTTTCCTGATCATTACCCTCGTCCCAAAGTTTCATCTGATCAGAAACATTAGTATCATGAGCATTACTTACAGCAGCGTTATACCTTCTCACACATATATAATTGCTTCTCCCCTTTGCCATAGCTACTTTTAAAGGCCCTTTGTTTTTAAAAATTTCCTCTACAAGGGGTAAATCTTTTTCTAGCAATTGATTTTGAAGAGCTTTTGAGAAAGTAGAAATCACTACTTTTTGATTGTTTTTTATTGCCCAAAAAGCCGCAGGTATAAGATAAGCTAAAGATTTGCCCACACCTGTACCTGCCTCAATAAAATAATTTTCATGAGAATTAAGAAATTTTTCAACTTCAAATCCCATGGTGAGCTGCCCTTCTCGAACCTCAAAGTCCGGTCGGTGCCTCAACAAGTCTCCCTTGAAAATTTTACTAATTGTCTCCATGTACTATACTATTCCTCCATGCTTTTTCCAAAACTTAAACAATCCCCATTACAGTCTGACTAATACTTACAGAGTGTGAGTTTATCCTTAAAAGAGCATTAATCATATCCAAATATGTAGCACTGCTGCTAATCGCCTTTTCATCTGCTGATGCTATTCTAGAAAAATGATTGAAACGTAGGCTTTTCTCCAGTTTTAAGATTTCAGGCTGGCCTTTTAATACCTCTGCAGCTAATTCATAATTATCTTCAGAAAAAGACTTTATTGATTTAAAGTAGTTTTCTTTTACTTTAATTAACATAGCATTAAAGTCATCTATGTCTGCTTTAGACAAAACAACTCCTTCGTCAAGTGCTCTTTGATATCCATTCGTAACACTATTGATTATGTCTCCTATATGCTCCAAATCGTTAATAACATACAAATATTTTACCTGGAGCTGAGATTGCTCTTCCTGAATATCTCTTTCTGACAAGTTGGTTATATACTTTGATATAGCTACATAAAGATTATCTACTTGGTTCTCTTTTTTAATAAGATAATCAAACTGTTTATCAGTTGGAGTTTCTATATATAAAGGAAGCTTTTCAAGCATATTATCACCAATTAGTTTACCCATCCCCATTATTTCATTCTTTGTCTCCCAAAGAGCTAAATCAGGAAGATCTAATGCATTTTCATCAATAAATTTGGTGATTTTTTTGTTATTTCCTACCTCATCTTCTTTTTCAGGAACAAGTTTGTATATAAGCCAACTAAACCAGCCTATTACCGGAAAAAAGATTAAAGTTATGAAAATATTAAAAAGTGTATGGGCATTAGCTATTTGTCTAGAAATATCCTCACTTGTTGCCAGAACCAAAGAAACAAAAGGCGAAATAAAGGGTATTATTACAATAACCCCTATTACCTTAAAAATAAGAAAAGCAAGGGCAACCCTTTTGGCCTCTCGACTAGATGCCAAGCTGCTAAGAAGAGCAGTTGCTGTTGTTCCTATATTTGCTCCCAGCATAATTGGTATTGAAGCCTCTATTGGAATAATACCTCCTATCGCCAGAGACATTGCTATAGCTAAGGTTGCCGCACTGCTTTGTATTATAGCAGTAAAAATTGTGGCCACCAGCAATAGCAAGAAGGGTCTGTTAGCTAAATCAAGCATCAAATTAGTAAAAGCGAGGTTATCCTCTAATGGACTCATTGCAGTTGCCATAACTCCCATGCCATAAAACACAAGACCAAATCCCAAAATTGCCTGCCCCAAATATTTTGTTTTTCTTTTGCCTGAGAAAATAAAAAAACCGGCCCCGATAGTTACCAGTAACAAGGCATAGTCAGTTAACCTAAAAGCTATTAACTGAACCGTCAGGGTTGTTCCTATAGCTGAGCCCATAATTAAACCTATGGCACTAGGAAAAGACATAAGACCGGCACTCACAAAACCAACTAAAATAACACTGGTTGCTGTGCTGCTCTGAAGCAAAAAAGTAATTATAATACCCATGCCTACTCCCTTGGCAGGAGTCTTGGTTAATTTAGATAACACATCTTTAATTTTATTTGCCGAATATTTTTGCAAGGATTCACTGGCTAAATACATACCATAAAGAAATAAGCCTATGCCTCCCAACAAGCCTAATATAACAAAAAACATTTGTGTATTGTCCCCTTCTAGTTACATAGTGTTTTTTTACCAACTACCATATAGTTAACCATTTCAGCAATATTTTCTGCATGGTCACCTATTCGCTCCAGATCATGAATAATTAAAAGAAATTCACAAAGTTGGTCAATATACTTAGTATCCTTTTTCATGTATTCCATTAATTCACCCTTAAGAAAAGTATACATTTCATCTACATGTTCATCCATTAAACATATTTCTTCCGTTAATGAAATATCCTGATTTCTATACGCTTCCAATGCCTTACAAAGCATATCTATTGTCATCCTATTCATTTTTGGTATATCTATTAATGGTTTAAAGTAATCTCCCATTTTTTCCAGTTTTACAACAGCCTCACCAATATTTACTCCCAAATCTCCAACTCTTTCAAGCTCCTTAATAATTGCCATAAAAGCTGCAAGTTTTCTCAAATCTTCAGGCATGGGCTGTTGCAATGATATTAACTCCAAAGCCTGCATTTCGATATTTTCATTTAGTTTATCTATGGTTTCCTCTAGTTCATAAATATAACTTAATCTAGAAGAGTCTTTATTTACAAGAGCATTTAGAGCTTCTTCCAGCAGTTTTTCCACAGTTGTACCCATTTCTATTACCTGATCCCACAAGCGATTTAATGACTGGTCATAAAAATTTAATCTTTTCATGATAAGCTCTTGCCTCCTGATTTTTTATGCCAATTTGTTATTTGTAACAACAAATTATTACTATTATATTATTATATCATCTAAATCGCCATATATTATATATAAATCTTTTTGATCCTCATAAAAACAAAACTTCTTTACTATGCTTAGAATGATAGAAGCAGCCAAATATCCGTCCGGCTGCCCCTTATTTTTTATTTATCTCATTAATAATGCCAATTGCTATCTCTACTGCCTGTTGGGAATTGGCTCCATATGTATCAGCTCCTACGGCTTCTGCATAATCCCTTGAGAGAGGAACCCCGCCGACCATAACTTTAACAGTATCCCTAAGACCTTCTTTTTTTAAAAACTTAATAGTTTCCGGTATAACAGGCATTGTTGTAGTTAACAGAGCAGACATTGCCAAGATATCCGGTTTATGATTTTTGACTCCCTGAACAAAATCTTCTGGGGAAACATCTATACCCATATCAATAACTTCAAAACCTTTACCTTGTAGCATGATAGTTATCAAGTTTTTTCCTATGTCGTGCAAATCCCCAGCCACTGTGCCAATCAATACTTTACCAACAATGGATATATCCGATTTGGTAAGATATGGTTTGAGAGTATGGATCCCTGCATGCATGGCTCTGGATGATATTAATACTTCAGGAATATATATTTCATTGTTTTTAAACAAGAAGCTGATTTTATCCATACCTTTTAATAAGCCAAGATTTAGAATATCTACAGGATCTTGCCCTTGTAAAAGTAATTCTCCTACCATGTTTCTAACTTTATTAGCATCTCCTTCAACAACTGCCTCAAGAATATATTCATACTCTTTTGTCACAACATAACCCCCATTATAAAGCTTTTCTCTTATACTGACTGGGAGTAACTCCCTCGCTCCTCTTAAATACCTTGGTAAAATAACTGGGATCTTCAAAGCCAATCTCGTTGGCAACCTGCATTATATTGTACTTGGGATTTCTTAGCAACTTTTTTGCTTCTTCTATTCTGACTTTTGTCAAAAACTCCATAATTGTACATCCCAGTTCCTGTTTGAAGATTTTACTTAAATAACAAGGGCTGAGATATACAGCCTGCGAAATATCCTCTATGGTAAGTTTTTTAACAAAGTTTTTCTTCATATGCTCAGCTGCCTTTTGGATAACTTGCAGATTCTTTATACCTGTATCTTCATCAACACTATCTACAAACTTTTGGGTGATTTTTAATAACCACAAGCATAAATCTTCAATATTATCAAGTCTCATCATTTCAGCAATATACCTTGAATTTAAATTAAGGAGGTTTTTTAGATTAGCTCCTCCTTCTACTGCCGCCCTTGACATAACTACCAACAGCTCTAATATTCTGGTTTTTATTTCTTGGATATCACCGGGATATTTTTGCAATATATCTGCCAGCAATTCATTTAATACCCTATATGTACCGTCCCAATCACCATTTCTAACTTTAATTACTAATTCTTGTTCCTTTTCAAGGGCATAAATTTTATAGGAGCGAGACTCTATTTTTCTAAAGGTCTCTTCCAAATGTTTCCTGGCAAACATTTCTTCGCCAAGAAGTGCCTGTTGCTCACTTATTTCCTGTCTTTGCTTAAGTGTTATCAGACTTGCTTTCATTAAGTGATTGGCTACAACAAATAATATATCTGCAGCTCCTTGAACCATCTGAGGAGAAACTACTGCTAAAGATTTTGTTGCTTCAGTTAGTTTTTCTAAATCCACACCTAAACCTGAACTCATTTCCTTAATTTCCTCAAGAAAATAATCTTCCGGTTCCCACATAAGTACTTGTGCACAGATTATTGCCCCTAAGTATTTATCCTCCAGCATTAATGGTGCTGCCCAAGCCACCAGACCAATATGACAACGAAATATATACGGTCCGCCATATTTTGCTGCCTCTATACCTGCCCGTTTATAGGATTTTTGGCATTTTTCAAGACCTTCTGCCGTTTCACGTACAATCTGACACAATTTGCAATCTTCAGGAAATTCTGTGGGAACAATCCGCTCCTCGCCTTTGATATTTACTATCACGGCTCTTACTCCTGTAGCTTTTTTAAAAGATCTTAGTATTTTTTGGAGAACTTCATCACCTATAAGACTTCTTAGCTTTATAGCATGTAGCATCGGCAATGTCCTCCCTTTCTACATTTAATTGCTTATGGTGGATACACCGCCTCTGCATGCAAGTACGCCACAGGCGGTGTATCCTACCATACATATCATTTGTATCATGCTTTAAATATTTGACTAATAAATACTAATAAGATAACATTCTATGTTTATTACAATTTTCCTTCTAGGTAAACAGTCTTGCTCTTAAGTTCACTTAATACCCAAAACCCAGGGCCATCATAAATTCATCTTGAAAGTCAGGTCTGCTTGACAGTTCCAGATATTTGACTTTATCGGCAATATAATCTGCCCGTTTCTTCTCTTTATCAGATGCCAAAACCATCCTTGATCCAACTCCGGCTGCATTTCCTATCTGCTCAACGTCAAGCTCACAAGGCAATAAACCTATTGTTTTAGCACTTTTCACCTGTATATAATTACCGAAAGCCCCTGCCAGCAATACACGATTAATATCCTTAAATTCAACCCCTAACTCTTTAATCAAAATCTTTATAGCTGCATAAATTGCACCTTTAGCAAGCTGAAGTTCTCTAATATCTTTTTGAGTTAAGTTTACATTGTCTGCGGGATTCTCTGCTTTGTAAAGGACAAAGTCAAGACCATGTTGACCTTCGACAATTCTATCTTTTACGGCAGAAGGTAAATCAGGAGCTTCATCCGGGGAAAGCATTCTTCCTCCTTTGTTAATTATCCCAACATTCACTAGTTCAGCAACAGCATCCACTAATCCGGAGCCACAGATACCGATAGGCTTTACATTTCCTATAACCTCAATATATACATCATCAGTAATCTCTACCTTTTCTATGGCACCGTTGGCTGCCCTCATACCCTGTTTGATATGAGCACCTTCAAATGCCGGACCGGCTGCCGCCGAACAAGCTAATATTCGTTCATTATTACCCAGAACTATTTCTCCGTTTGTTCCAATATCAACAGCCAATAAAACATCCTCACTTTTTTCTAAAAAAGCAGCCAAAACAACACCTACTGTATCCGCTCCCACATAACCTGCTATGTTAGGGGTCGTATACAAAAGAGCTTCTCTGTTTACATCAATTCCTAGTGCGTTAGCTTTTAGTTTAAGGGAATCTTGGAAAACAGGTATATAGGGAGACATAGCAATATTAGTTGGGTTTGAACCAACCAAAAGATGCTGCATAACAGTATTACCAACTGTGGCAACGCTATATATACTTTCTTTATTAATTCCGGCATTAGCTGTTAGGTTACTGATTATGCTGTTTAATGTTTCAATAATCTTATTCTTTAAGATATCTAATCCATTTTCATTCTCAGAAACATAGCTTATTCTTGCTATAACGTCTGCCCCAAAATTTCTCTGGGCATTTGCTTCTGCATGAGCAGCTATTACTTGCCCTGTAGTAAGATTTATCAAGGAACCCACAACGGTTGTTGTGCCAACATCAAAAGCAACACCATATATTTCCTTTGAAGTATCTCCTTGTTCAATGTCAATTATCCTTTTGCCATCAATTGTAACTGTAATATTATAATCTGACTGACGAATAATATCAGGTGCTTTTTCTGCTACCTGCAATGAAACATCAAAGTCACTCTCGCCCAGAGCTGTTATGATTCTGCTAGTATCTGATCGCTGATCCTCAAGGTTTGGTTTGTTAATGATCAGATTAACCTTCTTAAAGCTGGTATCTACATCATATTCATCATTACCACTCAGGACCGTTTTTCTATCACCTTCCTCAGCTTTTTGAGGCAGTAAAATTGATAATTGCTCTTCAATAGGAATAAGGCAGGCCAATCTCCAGCCTGCCTCCGTTTCTTCCTTTGAGAGCCTATTGCCTGCTTCTTTAGCTAAAGCCTTTTTTCCGTCTAAGACTTTAACTTTACATTTACCGCAGGTACCTTTTCCTCCACAGGAACCTTCTATATGAATTCCTGCATCTAATAAAGCTGAGTGAAGAGATTTTCCCTCTACTACTTGAATCTTCCTGTTTCCCGGAAGTACAGTAATCTGGAATGATTTCAAAGGTAATCCCTCCATCTCAATTATATTTTATTCCTCATATAACCCATTTCTAAATGCAGTTAAGTAGTTACCACAATAGGGGTCTCTACCTAGTGTAGCCATAGATGCGTAAATAAAGCCCATCATTGTCTTATCAAGAGGATTAAGGATATAAGCATCCATACCCATAGTCATAGTTTGAAGCATAAAAGCTTGGTTTAATACTTTTCTGTTAGGTAATCCAAAGGATATGTTACTTAATCCACAAATTGCATGGACATTTGGATATTTTTCTTTAATATATCTAACAGTTTCCAGAACATCCATACCGGCCTTATCTCCTGTACTTACAGGTTTCACCAAAGGATCAAGATAAATGTCATCTTCTGCTACACCATTGCTTGTAAGGTCTTTAACCAGTTTATCAACAATAGCAATTCTGTCCTTTGCTGATTCTGGCATGCCAGAATCATCCATGCATAAAGCTACTACTTTTGCATCATATTTTTGCACTAAAGGCAATATTATTTCAAACCTTTCTTTTTCTGCAGTTATTGAGTTAACCATAGGTTTTTTAGTTTTCGTTAATGCCAGTCCAGCTTCCAGTGCCTTTTCATTTGGAGTATCAATACATAAAGGAGCATCGGTTACCTCCTGAACTGTTTTAACAAGCCATTCCATAACCTCCGGCTCATTAAATACCTGGGTACCACAGTTTACATCAATATAGTTTGCACCGGCTGCAAGTTGATCTTTAGTAATTTTCTGGATAAATGCCGCATCTTTGTTTTCAACTGCAGGCTTAATATCTTTTCTGCTGGAGTTGATCAATTCACCTACTATTAACATTATATTACCCCCACCTCTATTGAAATTTGCTCAATAAAGCACTTTCGATCTCTTTATTGAAATCAGGATGATAACCTGTCACAAAGTTCAGTTGCGGATGCTGCATCCGGAGCAAATCCATCAGCACCAATTTCATCTGCAAACTCTTGGGAAACCGGAGCTCCACCAATTATACACTTAACTTTATCTTTTAAGCCTTCTTCTTTTAATACTTCAATTGTATCTTTCATAGACAACATAGTAGTTGTTAATAAAGCTGACATAGCTACAAAATTAGGATTATGTTCCTTAACAGCTTCTAAAAACTTTTCTGGAGTAACATCTACTCCCAGGTTAATAACCTGGTATCCAGAACTTTCCATCATCATAGCAACCAAGTTTTTACCAATATCATGCAAGTCACCTTTAACTGTCCCTATTACAATCTTTCCTTTAGTTGGAACATCGCCATCTGCCATTAACGGCTTAACCATGTCCATTCCACCGTGCATTGCTCTGGCTGCCATTAAAACCTCAGGAACAAACATGTCCCCAACTTTAAATCTTGCACCAACAACAGTCATTCCTGCAACTAAGCCCTGGTTAATAATTTCTAGTGGATCCGCACTCTGATCAATTAAACTTTTAGTAAGTTCTTTAACTTTTGCCTCATCACCGCTGATCACTGCATTTGACAGTCCTTCAAAGCTTAACATTACACTTTCCTCCTTTAAATTTTTATTTTGTTTTTATTGGAGTATACATTTTTACTCTGGCGTCCAATTACACCTTACTAACTGTAATTCTTTGTAAGCCTATGATTTCCTCGGTAAAATCTTGTTTTATCCTGCAGAATACAATACTTTTTTTATTTTCTGTATTTTTAGCCAATTTCTCTAGGCATACCTCCAAAGGGTTTCCTTATTTTCCATTGTTTGAAAAAACAGCTTGTCGTCAACGATAAGTAAATTTAAAAATCACTATTTTTTATTGCCCAAACTTGAAACCCTTCTTGTGTAAATAAAATAACATCTGCCGGATCTGCATATCTATAAATTAAAAAACTTGCAACTATGTCCTTTGCAGATAACATTAAGTTAATAATCAAAAAGGTTATCATTCCCACTGTTATAAGCCATGAATTTATTAAAACTATAATTAAAAGTGCTATTAACGTTAAGTCTATAAAAGGTGCCTGGATTATGCCAATACCTTGCCATTTAGTTACGTGATTTTTAATTTCTACTTTTATTTCCGGTTTTTTTATTAAAACACTATCCAATCCCAATAACTTTGACATAAGATATCTGTAGTATTCGTGTAAAAATAGGCCGGCTCCAATACCCAGAGATCCTGAAATAAACACCCCCCCGTAGGAATACGTACGCCAAGAACCGGTCGGCACCCAATTTTGAAATATCCAGAGAGAAGTTAGGCTAATGAACACCAGTAAAAAACCAAGAATTATCGTTGGAGCCGTATTGGCTATAACTATTTCTTTTTTTAAGTGCATGTTTCACTTCTCCCTTCCCATTTCAAAAAATAGGGCTTAATATAAAGGATCATTAAGACCCTTTATATTAGCCCTGTTTTCTATTCAAGCATTATTTAAAAGCTGTTCTTAGTTCAAAATATCCTGTGGGTTAGAGTCAGGTCTTTCTAAGACTACCCAATTTCTAGGAGTTTTAAGTTCTGTCCATCTTTCATGTACTCCGTCATCTTTTCTCTCAAAGTAGTGAGAGTTAGTAGCTTCTTGGATATGTAGATAGAACCATGCATTTCTGTTCATATTATCCGGCCAGGTTATCATGCCCGGTAATAAGTCGTCTACGCTTTCTAACTGACGATTAAGCAAACGGTTAACAATTGCTGCTGCTTCTGCTCTAGTGATATTTTGATTTGGCCTGAAAGTACCGTCTCCATAACCTTCTACCCAACCAAAGTAGCTTACTATATTGATGTATCCTCTTGCCCAATGACCACTAATATCAGTGAATATGTCTGCTCCTGTGTAACCGGGGTTCTCTACAAAACGTGAGATGATAGTTACAAATTCTGCTCTGGTGATTGCTTGGTTTGGTCGGAATGTGCCATCCAAGTAACCTTCTACTATATTAGCATTAGCCATGGTAGATACTGCATTGTTAAACCAGTTAGTCAGAATTACATCCCTAAATGGATTAGTCTGACTCCACATTTGCGTACGGTAATCATCATCTAATAGACGGAAGAAGATTGTTACTACCTCTGCCCTTGTGATGGGACCATGAGGTCTGATAGTACCGTCAGGATAACCTATTAGGTATAACTCATGATCCGGTGAGAATTGTACTACAAAGTTCGGATCACGTGGATCTGTTGGCGGTGGATCAGGGATATTATTACCCGGAGGCGTTCCTCCTCCGCCACCGCCGGGAGCTGTTACCGTTACATTAGCTGTACCTCTGCCTACTTCCGGACGAGTTGTCTCTCTGGGCTCAGTCGGACCATATAGAACCGCTGTATTGCTCAGCACTCCATTTGCAGGTCTTGCTGTAACCGTTACTTCGAAAGTGATAACAGTACTGCTATTTGCAGGTAACCTTTCAAGATCTACTCGAAGTTCTCCTGTTGCAGGATTGCTGTAAACACTTCCTGTTACTGTTACCGGTTGGTTGGTTCCATATACAACAGAAACAACAACACTATTCGGTACAAGTGATACAAGATTTGGATTTAACATGTCTACTACTACAAAGTCATATAACGGGTAGTTATTTGGGTTTGTTATTGTAATAGTATATTGAACTGTATTGCCTACCCTTACTGATGTTGGACTTGCAGTCTTTTCAATTGTTGGTTTTGCTAAGTCTACTACAACTATTGCATAACCACCGCCTGATACGTCTTCCTTATACCTGTCAGTTACTACTGCTGTGTTTCTTACAATTGTGCCACTAGGTGTACCCTCTGCTACTGTTGCAGTATATGTAATCGTTGCAGTTCCACCCGGCGGAAGACTTGCCAGTGTTACAGACAGTATTTGCCCTGTGAACCCATAATTGGTCGAACCTGCAGGAACAACAAGGTTGCTTGGGTTAGTAAGCTGTGGAGGCAAAGTATCTATTACCGTTAAACCGGCAAGTGCTACATCACCTGTGTTGGTTACTACCAAAGTATATGTTACAGTATCACCGGCATTTACTGTTTTAACTGATGCTGTTTTATCTATCGAAACGCTAGGTTCTAAATATTCTTCAGCATCAACAGATATAGTTACAGAGCATTCATCTACAACCGGGCGAACATTTCTGTATTCTCCATATTCATACTTCCACTTACGTTCATATTCACCAAGAAGTTCGGCTTCGTTTATTATATCCGTACCTGCAGCAGCTACTAATACTTTTGCTTGGAATGATACAACTACTTCGCCTGTAGCCGGAATATTTATCAACATGCTGAATTCTTGACCGACGATATCATAATCTGTTGCCGGTGCTGGTGCACCGTTAAGTGTTACACTACCTACAAATTGTAAACTTGCCGGTAGTGTGTCGCGGAGCAAGAAGTTGTCAAGATCTACATAATTACTGTTTGTTACAGTCAGCGTATATGTGATAGTATAGCCTACAACTACTGTTGTTTGGCAAGCCGTTTTTTCAAGGGTTGGAGCAATTGGAGCAGCAGGATCATTTATGTTTACTGTTTCCCTGGCATATCTTCCCTCCGAGCATTCGTCATAAGTAACTCGTGCTGTATTCACTACTTCACCGGGAGCAGTTGCTGTTACTGTTACTGTAAATATTATTGTTTGGTCTACTTCTAAAGTTCCTATATTTGAGGTCAAGTTACCTGTTGCTGTATATGTAAAGTCTATACCTGGCGTGTCTGAAGTAGAACTTACATACGTTACTTCTGCAGGAAGTACGTCTGTTACTACTACGTTATTTGCTAACCCGGGACCTTCGTTTGTCACTGTGATTGTGTAAACGATGTCTTCGCCTACAGCTACATTAGTTTCATCTGCTTCTTTTGTTATAGTTACTACCGGATACTGAGGAATTACCAGATCTTCAATAATGTATACCGGAGCTTCTGCAGGTAGCGTCGGTCCAAAGTTTTCTCCATCTACTATCGCTCTATTCATTGCCGGAGCATCTTCCTCCGTAGCTGCAATTGCTAACACTGTTACTGTAAATGTAACTTCACCACCAGCTGCCAAATTTCCAAGGTACACAGTAAGTGTTCCCCCAAGACCTGCTGGTGAGTATAAGTTTACTGTTGAACCAGGTATTGCAGTTTCTACATCAGTTCCGATAAACATTACTTCTGCAGGAAGTACGTCTGTTACTACTACACCTGTCGCTGCAACCAGGCCTGCATTTGTTACTGTGATTGTGTAAACAATTTGGTATCCTACATATGCTTCGCTTACATTAGCTAATTTTTCTACTGTAACGTCTGGGACACCGACTACAATCGTTTCACTATCTCTTCTTTCAACTTCGTGTTCAAGTTCATTTAGGTAGTTTAATACTACTGTATTAGTAGTTTCTCCTGTACGTGTTACACGCAGAACAAACTCGGCTATTAAAGTGAAACCTCCCGGTAATGCATCAACATCAATTGTAAGCACACCATCTTCATAATGAGAGCTTGGTTGTTGAATGATAACATTCGGGATCTGAGGAACTTCAGCAGGATAAAATCTTAAGAATTCAACAAACTCTAAACCATCCGGAATATTGTCCGTTACAATAATATTGTAAATGTGATGATCAGGGGTTTCGTTAGTTATAACAAGTCTATACGTTAGTTCATCTCCTACACGAATAACGTTTGGTTGATCAACAACATACTTTTCTATGCTCATTTCACGTAAGGTTGGCACAAACATATCATGATTAGTAAATGCATGTCTATAATATGTTACATCATACGGACGTATAACATTTTCATTAATACGTGCAACATGACTATTAATGTTTACACCACGACGTGCGTAATTATCAGTAAATATAAGATTTTCAATGCGTATAAATTGAGCAGGCTCCGGATAAACATTAATTAAGGCTGTATAAATACCGCCACCATTGTTAGCTTCATTATTCGATATTATACCACCATCTATAGTAAGCATTCCCGGTGGATTACCAGGAAGAGCTCCCACTGCAATAGCTCCACCGTTTCTATCCGCTTCATTTCCGGTAATAAGTCCACCATTTATATATACCCTAGGTGTTCCTCGCATATATATAGCACCACCATAGCCAGTAGGTACATACATACCAAATTCAGCACGGAATGGGCAACGATCAGAAGGATGATTAACCGCTCTGTTATATGAAATTGTACCACCATATATATACACATGAGGAGGATACCTAAGAGAGCTCATACCAATTGCACCGCCTAAGAGAGCTTCATTACCATGAATTAATCCACCTCTCATTGTGAAGCGACCCATATCTTGCCCGACAAACACACCGCCACCAGTTCCGTTTAACTCGTTATAAGCAGCAGGATTATCAAGGGTATAGGGGGTATTATCCCAATCACCAAGTGCTCTATTTCTGATTATTTCACCTTCATAGAAATAGAAAGAACCCCATACCGCCACACCACCACCATTTATCCTTGCGGTATTATTCTCAATAGTACCACCTTCCACGGTAAATATACTACCACGATGAACTGCTACGCCTCCACCTTGTGAGCCGGAGTGGTTACCATAAATCAAAGCATCACCGGACATATTAAAACTTGAATTTACATTTACATTATTTACGGTTCCGCCTATGGTTACACCGCCACCGCCATGTCTCCATCTCTGGTTGGCTGTTGTATTTCCTATAATTGTGCCACCGCTCATGTTGAATTCAGCACCGTTGCCAATTACATGAACTCCACCACCTTGGGCGTTTGCACCCGTAACATGATTATTTTTAATATAGCCACCAGTCATATTAAAAATACCATTATCCCCATTTACAAATACACCGCCACCAGTAGTGGAGACCGCATTACCTTGAATACTACCACTATGCATATTAAATGTAGCATTTGGACCAACATACACACCTCTGGATTGACCATTTGTGGTAATAATAGGTCCGTCAAGCGTAAGTGTCGCCCCACCACCAACAATAATAAGACCTAAAGGTTGACCGCTACCATTAAGTGCATAACCACCTGTAAGTGTAATATTTCTACCGGCACCTATTATTAGTGCTAGACCTGCGGGAATGTCGTCTATGTCATTTTCTAACTGTATAACAGTCGTTAGGGGGTTAGCAAGTGCACTTTGAATTTCACTCCAATTCCCAACAGGCACAGCATTAAAAGGTTGTATCCCTTCAAAGCCCATATTATTAACCTGAACAACGGGTTCAATTTCGGCTTTTATAGCATAAAATTTTTCTAAATAACTTGCAATTAGTTGTTCCAATGCATACAACTCTTGTTGCATCAATTCTTCTTTTGTTATTTCTATACCCTCATTAGCACCGGGTCCTGCTGCAAATACTGTTACAGGGCTTAGTACCATTACAAATGCAAGAAAAATCGCAAGTATTCGCTTAATACTTCTTTTTTTATAATCTTTCATATTAAAATAACTCTCCCCTCAGTTCATTATTTTCATTTTTAAAATTTTTTTGTGTCTTATTTGTAAGTATAAATTTGTATAGCTTAAAGTTTATCTGCCGATTTAAAAAACAAAATCTTTTTCTATTCATATTTCATTATTTTTATGTTTTGATATGTTGATATACACCCCTCTCATAGCCCTGTTATCACAGACAAGTAGTCTTAAAAACCTAATTTAACTATTTAATCATACCTGAAACTATATAACCCTCGTTTCAGAAGACCAAAAAAGTTCACCAAAACAGTATACTTTCAGTTTATGTTATATTATAAACCTAAACCCCCAACATAAAGTTCATACCAAGATTAAGTAACCCTTTGATTAGTATAAGTTTAGCATAAAACATACATGTTAAAATTATACCATTTTAATATATATTACGCAAATTAAGTCTACCTTCCCTTCATTTTCTTTCACATATTTAACTGAAAAATAAAATTAATTGTTTAGTTTCAAGAGAAAACATCTTGAAAATCAGGTTGGTTTTTTTGTATACTCGTCTTGATTATGCTTTTTATAGTATCTTAAGAAGATGGCAAGTCCTATAATTGCCGGGATGATAGTCATAAGATACATAAAGGAGTAGCCAAAATAATGAGCAACAACTCCCCAAACTAAAGACCCTAAGCCAATGCCTATATCAAAAGCAGAAAAAAATGTACCATTAGCTGCACCTCTTCTATTTGGGAGAACATTTTTAACAGCAAGGGATTGTAAACTGGGCAGAACAAAACCTATCCCCAGTCCGAAAACAACTGCAGCAATTGCAAATAAAAGTGGGCTTACTGCAATACTGATAATGTACATTCCTACAGCCATACCAAAGGTTCCGGGAATCAAAACTTTATGGTATCCATATTTATCTGCCAGGATACCGCTAAAAGGCCTGCTAAATAATAGAGTAAAGGCATATATTGTAAAGAAAAACCCTATATTCTCTATACCCTGTTCTATAGAATATAATGATATAAATGAAACTACTGCACCAAAGGGCATAATAGCAAAAACCAAAACAAGACTGGGCAAAAAAGCTGCCGGCTCAAAATATTTGTATTCCTTAGTTTCGGCAGCTTTTTCAAAATCAGGTGATTTTATATGGTAACTAGTCAATAAGCCTAAAACAGTTAATCCGGCTGCCACCAGAAAAAGAATACTAAAGTTTGTGCTAAATAACACCATTAAACCTATTGCAGGGGTAACCGCCGTTGCGGCAGAGCTTGTTAACCCAAAAAAGCCCATCCCTTCACCTAATCTTTTAGATGGTATAAGATCAGTAGCAATAGTTCCGGCTGCAGTAGTAGCTATACCAAAACCCACTCCATGTACCAATCTAAGTAACAGCAAAATCATCAACAAACCCGCCAATTGATAGCCAAAAATAGCTATCAATGAAATAACAATTCCTATAATAAATATTTTTTTTCTGCTACCCTGGTCCAAAAATCTACCTGCTATGGGTCTGATAATAACTGAAGATATAGCAAAAACAGCACCCACCATACCAACAGCTACACTACCTCCGCCTAAACTTTCCACATAAAGCGGCAAAGTTGGCATCAAAATTAAAAACCCTGAAAATAATAAGAAGTTTGTCAGGCATATTAAAAAAAAGTCCTTTGTCCATAAAGGTACCTTTGTAAGTTGAATCTCTTCCTTCACCGTGACCTCTCCTTATTTTACACATAATTAATATTTCTTCTATATGGAATGATAACCCAATTAAGACCGGGCTGTAAAGAGAAAAAGCAATTCAAAAAACTCTGGCCTTTTATAAAGGAAAAGCTGACGTAAAAGATTATCACAATCTCTTACATCAGCCTTATTTCTTACTATATCACTTATATTTATAAAATATCTCCCGGTCTGGAATTAGGTCTCTCCAGAACTGTCCAGTTTCTGGGTGCTCTAAGTTCAGTCCATCTCTCATGTACTCCATCAGCTTTCATTTCAAAATCGTGAGTATTGGTAGCTTCCTGGATATCCAGATAGAACCACGCATTTCGGTTCATATTATCAGGCCAAGTTACCATCCCCGGTAATAAGTCCTCTACACTTTCTAGCTGACGGTTAAGCATACGGTTGATAATTGCCGCTACCTCTGCTCGTGTAATACTTTGATTTGGCCCAAAATTACCGTTTTCATAGCCATTTACCAAGTTAGATTGTCCTGCTAAATTGATAGCCTCATTGGCCCAATGACCATAAATATCGTTAAAGAAGTCTTCCCCTGCATAGTCTATTCTATCTAAAAAGCTTGATACCATAGTAACAAATTCTGCTCTTGTCATTGCCTGACTTCCTCGGAAAGTACCATCAGGAAAACCTTCTATTAGATTAGCATTAGCCAAGGTTGATATTGCATTGTTAAACCAATAGTTTGATGTTATATCACTAAATGAATTGCTTTGACTCCATATTTCTGTACGAAACTCATCTGATAATAAGCGGAAGAATATTGTCGCAACTTCAGCCCTTGTAATTGTGCCATGAGGCCTAATTGTACCGTCCGGGAAGCCTACCAAATAAGCTTCGTGTTCCTGTGCAAATTCCACCGGAGGAATTTCAGGTTGAGATATATTTGTTCTGTTACTTCTTCCTCCGCCGGTACGTGCCCACACTCCATAGAATGTAATATTATCTGTGATTACTGTTTCTTCCGGATCGATCACCGTTCCTCCCGGTTCCTTAGACCAACCAATAAACCTGAAACCACTTCTTACTACCTCCGGTGCAATATCACCGACAGGTGTACCATATACTACTCCATATACCCCATATACTACATTTCCTACTCCGTCAACTGTACCGCCACCACTTACAAGATTACCACCCTGGAGATTAAAAATCACGTCAATTCTATTCGTTCCCCACACTGCGTATAAAGTAATATTACTTGTGATCACTGTCTCTTGCAGATCTATTACCGCTCCTCCAGGTGATTTGGACCAACCAAGTAATCTGTAACCATCTTTTTCTACCTCCGGTACAATATCACTGACAGGAGTACCATATACTACTCCATATACCACATATACCACATTACCTACTCCGTCAATTGTACCTCCACCACTTACAAGATCACCACCCTGCAAATTGAAGATTACATCATACTCAGTTCCTGTAATGGCTCCCTGAAACTCCGAGAAAGTTGAGGCAGTAGCAGCGTCTGCCAAAAAAGGAACTACTGTTTGCAGCTCTTTTATGTAGTCTGTTTCATTATTAATAACAACCTCTTCTTTCTTCACAACTAAGTACCCTTTATAATCATACAACTCATCTTGGGTAAGATTTGATCCCGGTATAATATTATTAACTGTGTATCCTTCTGCCATAATCACATCTTTATCGCCGGCTAAAATAGTAGCCGGTGATAATACTGCGAAAAGCATAAAGCATACCAATATTAAACTTAATTTTTTTAACATACCTTTTGTTTTGTGTTTTTTGTCTGATTGTGTTCTATTAAATATCATGTTTTCCTCCTTAGTATTTTAAATTTTAAAACAAGTATATTTTATGAAAAATATAAACTACACAAATTTGCTTTACAAATAATAATACTACAATCAATACGAAAGTGTCCAATAAAAATGCAAAATTTATCATATACTGCATTCAAAAATATAAAAAAATTACAGGAAAATTTCTTTTTACTTTTTGCAATCCCCATGATATAATGTATCAGTGTCGTGGCGGTGTAGCTCAGTTGGCTAGAGCATGCGGTTCATACCCGCAGAGTCGTAGGTTCAAGTCCTACCACCGCTACCATAATTCAGGGGTGTAGCTCAATTGGTAGAGTAGTGGACTCCAAATCCATTGGTTGCGTGTTCGAGTCGCGTCACCCCTGCCAATTAGAATTAAATACGTCCATCAAGCCAATGCTTATTATTGGCAATGTGTTCAATTTTTTATATCACGGAAATAAAATTAAAAGGTAAAGAGTTATCATAAATTAAGATAACCTTTGCCTTTCTTGTTATGGTTTTTTAAAGAAATGTTTACTCTGCAACAACCTTCAGGAAAGACACTGCAGCAATAACATTACCTGCTGGCATCGATAGATACAAACCCACTCTTGTTCAGGCGGATAAAAAATATAAAGAGGGTAAAGGTCACAATACACACTTCCATGACTCTTTACCCTCTTTTTTATATTTCTTTATTTGCCAAAGTGTCTTTTTAATAATCCGGCAAATGCTTGTCCATGGCGAGCTTCATCTTTGCACATTTCATGGACAGTATCATGTATAGCATCATAACCTAGCTGCTTTGCCTTAGAAGCAAGGTCTTTTTTGCCTTGACATGCTCCGTGTTCTGCTTGCACTCTCATCCAAAGGTTAGTTTTTGTATCAGCTGCAACTACCTCTCCTAAAAGTTCAGCAAACTTTGCTGCATGTTCTGCCTCTTCAAAAGCAATTCTTTTATAAGCTTCAGCAACTTCGGGAAAACCCTCTCTATCAGCCTGGCGGCTCATTGCCAAATACATTCCCACTTCTGTACATTCACCCATGAAGTTATCCTTTAGACCTTGAATAACATCCGGATCTATATCTTTTGCAATTCCAATCCTGTGCTCATCAGCATAGACCAGTTCTCCGGTTTCTTGCCTTTCTGTAAATTTTGCACCTGCTGCTCCACACTGTACACATTTTCCCGGTAAACTTTCACCGGCATGAACAAACCCACAAACTGTACAAATAAATTGTTTCATTTTAATACTCCTCCTTGTTTAATTAATTTTTAATTTACAGGGCACTTATTACAAGTACCTTTAAAATAAATGTGGCTTTCTTTGATGGTAAACTCATCCGAATTTTCAAATTCTACATTAGCCATATCCAGCCAAACATCATATACTTTGCCACATTCCAAACACTTAAAATGACCATGAATTGACACATCAGCATCATATCTGTTTTCATTTTCTTCAATGGTAATAAGTTGGACTATATCTTTATCTAAAAAAAGTTTCAGTGTGTTATATACAGTAGTCTTTGACAAGGTAGGTATTTCATCAGCTAGCTCCTGATATATTTCATCTGCCGTTGGGTGACTTTTGTATTTTACCAAGTAGTCATATATCTTCATCCTCTGGTATGATGGTTTAATATTGTGCTTTTTTAAAAATTCCTCTACCCTAAATTCAATGACCCCCATTCCTTCACCACCTTTGTATTAAATTTTATAAAGTAATGAATTCTTATTTGTAGTAATTACAGTTTTATTATAATTGCAAATTATTTGTTTGTCAACAGTTAATCATAAAAAAAACTCCATGGAAACCATAGAGTTTTAAAAGGGGAAAAATATAGGCAATACAAGGATTACTATAATTCCTATAATAAACTGCAGTGGAATGCCTACTTTCATAAAGTCAAAGAAAGTATATTTACCTGCCGCCATAACCATGGCGTTAGGCGGAGTAGACACAGGTGTAGCAAAAGACATACTAGCTGCATATGTTACTGCCATAACCATTGGGAATGGACTGACATTCATTTCCTGAGCAGTTAAAATCGCCACCGGTAAAAACAAAACTGCTGTTGCTGTATTACTTATAAATAAACCAAAAATAGAAGTCATAGCATAAAGACCTGCCAATACAGCTAACGGGCCGACCGCTCCTAAAGAAGCAGTTAAATTATCTGCTATGAAAGCCACGCCACCTGTTTTTTCTAAAGCTGTAGCCATAGGCAACATACAGGCTATAAGTACGACAATCTGCCAACTTACAGAACGATAAGCTTGATCTGTACTTCTGACACTTCCTGTTAAAACCATCAACAAAGCTGCAATTACTACGGTTATTACTACAGGTATCCACTCAAAAACTAACATTATCATCATACATAAAAGAATAACTCCGGCAATTATCCCTCTAAAGGATTGATTTGCTGGTTCAGGAGGATGGGGTGCATGTCTAAGTACAACTATATCATTTTTTTCTTTAGATAGCAGGTCTATGTCTTTCCATTTACCATAAACCAACATTGCATCACCATAACGAAGCTCATCACTCATTGATGGAAGTTTTGGCTTTTGGTACTGACGCTTTATTGATAAAACTGTCATTCCGTATTTGTCTCTAAAGCTAACGTCTTTTAAGGACTGATTAATGAGCCTGGACTGGGGAGTTAAAATAACCTCTGCTATATTTGGTCCCTTAAGCTCCAGTTGTTCCGAGGAAGTTAATTCTATTTTTTCAACTCCTGTTTCTTTAATAAAATTATTATATGAAGCCACATCTGCATAAACAAGTAAAACATCTTCCTCTTCCAGCAAATAGTTAGGGTCTGCTGTCAGTTGACGAGAAACAGTTCCCGGAGAAAAAGGAAAACGAGAAGCTTCCTCATCCTTTTTTAATACCTCAAGAACAGTAATATCATACTTACTGGGCCATTTAAGTTCCTTTAGTTTTTTGCCAATGATGTTATGATTCTTTGGTATCTTTATGTAATGAATATTAGGTTCTATCTGATATTGTCTCAATAATTCGTCAAGATTAAATGTATTTGATGCACTTGGCGTTTTCTCTTGAGGTTTGTCTAGCCATTTTCTCCCAATAAACCACATATAAGTTATCCCTATTAGAAGAATTATTAGACCTACAGGGGTAAAATCAAAAAAAGATAAGCCTTCAAATCCATGAGCGATTAAAGTTTCCCTGGCAATTAGATTTGGTGCTGTCCCAATTAAGGTTAAAGTACCACCCATACTGGCACCAAAAGCAAGAGGCATTAATAATTTTCCCGGATGAATATTCATCTGCATACATAAACTCACAACAACCGGCAATAATATGGCTACTGTTCCGGTATTACTTATAAAGCAACCTAAAGCAGCTACCAGCAGCATAACAAAAACCATCATTTTGAATTCGCTGTTTCCGGTCCATTTAACAAGCAAATTTCCGGCTTTTCCGGCAAGACCTGTTTGAAATATTCCTTCCCCCACAATAAATAATGCTGCTAACATTATTACCACTGTATTAGAAAATCCCGCGAGAGCTTCAGGCAAAGTTAATAACCCTGTTAGATATAGTGCCAATAATGAACATAAGGCAACTAAATCTGATCTAAAGCGAGGTATCGCAAAACATATTGTAGTAACTACCAGAATAAGAAAAACTAATTGCATTTCACTTAACATTAAATTATTAACCTCTCTTTTTTGTTTTGAAACTTTCCCTTTAGCAAATAATCTGCTTTATATTATTTGCTTTTCTGAAAATCTTTATATAAACGAGAATCAAAAAGCAACAATATTATAACACATTATATTTTGGTGCGTTCCTTACTTTAAAATAATAAACTAAAACCCCAATAACAATCAATACTAAGCTAACTACTTGTGCTGTTCTTAAAGGACCAATCATCAAGCTATCCGTTCTAAATGATTCAATTATGATCCTTCCTATAGAATATAGTATAACATAGCTTGTGAACACTTCTCCTTGCTTGGTTTCCGGTTGGTACCTGCGGTATATTAGGTATGCAAAAATACCTATGTTTAATATAGATTCATACAAAAAGGTAGGATGTCTATAAGCTCCGGCAATATACATTGCCCAAGGTACATCAGTGACAAAACCGTATGCTTCTTGGTTAAAGTAATTTCCCCATCTACCAATAGCCTGACCTAATATAATCCCCGGAGCACAAATATCAGCCATTTTCCAAAAGTTTAAATCATATTTTCGGACAACGAAGTAACCGGCAAGGACACCTCCCATTACAGCTCCATGTATCGCTAAGCCACCCTGCCAGACAGCAATTATCTCTTCTGGATGAAATCGATAGTAATCATTCCAGCGGAATATAACATAATAAAGCCTTGAGCAAATAAAAGCTGTAGGTATGGCAAATATAGCAATTGTAAGTATATGCTCAGGGTCGATTTTTTGCCTTGCACATTCCTTATATGCCAACACAATAGCTAACCCAATGCTTATGCTTATCAAAACTCCATACCATCTAACTGCTATTGGCCCTATTTCAAAAGCTATTGGATCCAAAACAAGTAACCTCTTTTCTATATTATACTAACCTTCGATAAAAAGCAGTTAAAAGTATTTTTTATCTAATACATATATACACATATTTTAAAACAGCCTACACAAAAAAACAATGGCCCTACCTTTAATAGGACCCTCCTTAACAGTTAAAATATTAGTTTCTGTTTTACCAGCAAGTGCCCTCGCATTACCTGTACTACTAGTTCATCCAACTCACAGCTCTTTTTATAGACCTCCCTATCTAAAAGATTTTCTTTTTCTTCCACTAATAAGTATAATTCTTTCTTCTTGGTTTCCAATTGAATAATTAAATCCTGCAACGGTTGAGCACCCCTTTCATAATTTAATCTTCACTGTTAATCCGTACCATTTGACTATGGTATTCGACACCTGATTTATTGTTCCTTTATTTTCCAAATTGGCATTTTTGTTTT
>JGI20163J26743_11538504_pt1 | contig 30794 bp, 31 predicted proteins | sample TergutCu122P1_FD_26743 | JGI IMG/M metagenome (IMG submission 26743) | reverse complement strand
CCTAAGCGTGCGAAGGAGATTTTGGATGTTTTTTTTGATTTTATTCCTATGGATCCGTCTTAAAACCTATGGGTTACACTCAACGAGTTACGGTTAAAAAAATGAAAACAAGGGTAAATGCCTGTTTACAAATAAGCTTCCTCAAAACAAAATTTTTAAATTCCCAATAGCACATGGAGACGGACGTTTCATATTTCCAGTTGAAAAAGAAAAGCAATTATTGGAAAGACTAATTGATAATAGACTTCTTGCAAAACTAAGTAGTTACAGTGTTTTTAGTTGTTACTGTATCGCAGAGAATGTTTTTAACCACTCTTAGACACTGACAGTTTTGAAAAAAAGAACAGTTTTACAAGAAGTCTAATGATATGCTTGTTTTCCGTTACTGTGACGAAAACGGCGTATCCGCAAACGGCATTTATCCCACTAATCCCAACGGGGCATATCACGATATTGCAGGTATATGCAACAAAAAAGGTACGATTCTTGGGTTAATGCCACACCCAGAACGCACAATGTACTGGTGGCAAGAACCCGACTGGACAAGCCAAACATACACAAACCCATGCGGCGACGGCAGACTCATCTTTGAAAACATCATAAACAACATAAACAAAAAACAATAACATTTCCATAGATACTGCAAAATCATAGTGAATGCAATTGTAAATTAGAGTTTTACACTTCACATCTGGTTTGGTACACCACTAAAAAGTTAGTATTGATTATCTTAAAGTATTCAATACCCTAATTTTTATGAAAAAACATTAAGCTTAAATCAATTAACCAACGTTTAACAGGTTAAGGAAGTATAAGACATGAAAATTGCGGCCTCATGGAGTGGTGGTAAAGATAGTGCTTTTGCTTTGTATTTAGCAAAGCAGCAAGGGCATGAAGTTGTCAACATTTTAACTATGATGTTGAGTGACGAAAAATCAGTTTTTCATCTTATACGTTCTGCTATGCTAGATGCTCAGGCAGATGCTATGGGTGTTTCTTTAATTAAAAAACAGGTTGGCAATGAAACATATGAATATGACTTCAAAAAAGTTCTCGCTGAACTAAAAGCTAAGGGTGTTGAGGGCTTAGTTACAGGAGACATTTGCGAGGCTACTGGTCATGAGGCTGGTTGGTTGAATCGCGTCTGTGGTGAAATGGGTTTAAAACCCATAAGGCCTTTGTGGATGGGTGATACAAAACAAATTTTTCTTGATTATATACATGCAGGGTTTAAAGCTACAGTTGTTCGTGCCAATTTTGGTAAGCTTGGTATAGAATGGCTTGGGCGTGTGCTTGATCGACAGTTTTATGATGAAATTCTCAAACTGGATAGCGTTGATCCATGTGGTGAGGGTGGGGAATATCATACTGTAGTAACCGATGGACCATACTTTAAGAAAAAAATTGAAATTCTAGAAACCCAGAAGCATATGTTTGATAACAATTTTGGTTATTTAGAAGTTAAAAACTTTGTAGTTAAACCCAAGTGAGGCTAATTTATGAAAACAAATCTTGATGTCATAATAGCGCATAATAAACAAAAAGCAGAAGAGTTCTTATCAAAAATTGAAGGAAAAAATCCTCTTTTTATCACAACTATTGCCACTACAGAAACAGGAAAAATACCTGGTGTATCAGCTGCGGGGCAGAATCCTGATTTTACCGATTTTACACCAGCTGCAGATGCTGAACTACTTCTTTTAGGTAAATGCAAATCCATACAGGGTGTTCCCATAACACCTGATGGCATTCCGACTCCTGGATTAATATCCCTCTCAGCGTTAAAACTTGCTGATATCCCTGTAGTAATAGTAAATGCAGGTTGCAAAGTTAAACCTCAAGTGCCATTCATCGATTTAGGCGGTAACTCGGGTCGTGACATTCGTGTTGGTAATTCAGTTGATAATGTCCAAGAAGTTATTGAACGTGCCAAAGTTGCCGGTGAACAATTTGCCAAAACTTCAGATTACCTTGTAATTGGTGAGAGCATTCCAGGTGGAACTACAACAGCACTTGGCTTACTTTCCGCTTTAGGCGTAAATGCAGATGGTAAAGTAAGCAGTACTCTACCTTTAAATCCACACAATCTGAAAACCGATGTTGTCCAAACAGGCTTACGTGCTGCTGGAGAAAAATTTGGCAGCCTAAATAATAATCCTATAAAAGCAGTTAGTTGTGTGGGTGATCCAATGATGCCTGCTTTAGCTGGGCTAGTTATCGGTGCAGCAAAACATGTGCCTGTTCTTATGGCTGGCGGAACTCAGATGACTGCTGTTTTAGCATTAATTAACGCTCTAAATCCTGAAGCTCTTTGCAATGTTGCAATTGGTACAACACGTTGGGTAATTGACGATGAAACATCCGATATTAGAGGTATTGTTAGTCAATTCTGTGATGTTCCCATTTTAGCAGCTGACCTAAATTTTAGCAAATCTCAATTTTCCGGCCTTCAAATATATGAAACTGGACTTGTTAAGGAAGGTGTCGGAGCTGGCGGGGCTTCAATTGCGGCTATGGCAAAAATGTGTGGATCGGTAAATAAGGATTTGCTTCTTAAAGCGATTGAACGTAATTATTCAGTATTAATGGCAATGAAGTGATTAATGTTTGGTAGTTAAAGCGTTTAAAAATCTTCTTTCTTTCCTTACGGTATTACCAATTAAAATGGACAACAACTTACTATCTGACTGCGCTAGGTACATGTTTGTTTTCCCATTAATTGGTGCCTTTATTGGTTTGTTAGCTGGCGTTTTTGGTTGGGCTGTTTCCATAGTTTTGCCCGGTATTGTGGTTGGTGGTCTGGTTACTGCTGTGTTGTTATGGCTTACGGGTCTTCATCATACTGACGGGTTGCTTGATTTTGGTGACGGTGTTATGGTTCATGGTACTCCAGAACGCAAGATTGAAGTTATGCATGATCAACTTACAGGCGCAGGCGGGTTATCTCTTGGCATTTTAATAATATTAATTACTGCTTTAGCAATTGGACAACTTGCCTCAAATATTCTTCTGCCAGCAGTAATTGTTGTTGAAGTTTCAGCAAAATTCTCTATGGTTGTCATGGCTAGAGCCGGTAGAGCGGTACATCAAGGGATGAATACTTCTTTTCTCTCATTTATGCATGGATCACACGGTACCGTTCGTCTACTGATAGGTTTACTAATTTCGTTAGCTATAGCATTACCCCTCTTACAGTGGACAGGTGTAATAGTTATCTTTGCAGGAATCTTTACTAGTTTGGTAATGACATTTATTGCACATAGAAACTTTAACGGTGTAACAGGTGACGTTTTTGGTGCTACAAACGAGTTGGCACGACTAGTTTCACTAATTACTCTATTGGCGGTGATTTCATGGGCATAACCGCCATAGTTATGGCCGGCGGCAAAGGCTCTCGCATGGGACTGCCTGTTGAAAAACCAATGCTCCCCTTCTTTGGTAAACCCCTAATTGACTACGCTATAGCAGCAATTAGTCAAGCTAAAAACATTACAGACTTTTACATAGTTACGAGCAATAACACACCTAACACAGAGCAACACTGCAAAAATATGAACTGGAAAACCATACACACCAACGCAAAAGGCTATCATGACGATTTAAAACAAGCTGTCCGTAGCACAAAATTAACCGGACCAATTCTAACAATGCCCTCTGACGTGCCAGCTGTTACAGGTGCATTTCTTGACAAAGTCGTCTGTGAATTTGAACAATGCGGAAAAGACTTTTTAGCAGTTTTTGTACCAATAAAAAAACGTCTTGATTTAGGGCTGTCAATTTCCAGCACAGATGAATATAACGGTACATGGTATGCGGTGTCAGGAATTAACATAATTAATGGAGCAATGATTCAAAAAGACGGAAAAATTGAAACCAGTGCGTTAATCACCGAAGAAACAGATGTACTTTTAAATATCAACACCCAAAAAGACGTAGAAATCGCACAAAAAATCTTTTACAATAATACACCCTGATTACACACGGCTTCTTTTTCTTCTCATAAAACTCTGCATTTTCTACAGCTAATAGCAAATTTTAGAATTTAACGATAGTATTAAATTTTCCAAAACTACATACCCATTGAGAATATTAATGATACCTGTCCTACTAAGTGTTTCTGTACTCATATTAGCCATAATTTTAGACCTAATTATCGGCGACCCTTCACCATGGCGGCCATGGAAACGCATTTACAACTTGCATCCCATAGTATGGTTAGGACAATTAACAAAAAAACTTGAAACTTGTTTTAAAACGCAAAATGCCCCTATAGAAAAATTCAACGGTATAATTCTTGCCTTAATAGTCATAAGTGTAATAACCATTCCCACATACATAGGCATATATTACATCCATGTTCTTTTTGGTGCTATTTATGGGGCTATTGTGTACATAATTGTAGCGTTAATACTTTTCAAACTTACAATATGTATAAAACTTGAAACTGATGGAGCAGTAGCAGTGGTAAAAGCTCTTGAGGCAGATGATCTTGTTGAAGCAAAAAAATATGCACATTTTAGTCGACGTGACGCAACAGATCTTACTGGTCCACAAATCAGTTCAGCTGTTATAGAGTCTATGGTTGAAAATCTAACGGACTTTAAACTATCTCCTTTCATTTATTACGCGATTTTTGGTTTGCCGGGTGCTGTGGCTTTTCGAGCTATAAACACTCTTGATGGTATGGTTGGCTACAAAGATAAAGAACACATTAACACCGGTTGGTTTTCAGCAAATCTTGACAACATTGTTAACTACATCCCCGCACGGTTCACTGCGGTGCTTATGATTGCATCATCTGCAATTTTAGGATATGATTATAAGAATGCTTGGAAAATTGCTAAACGCGATCATGCTCGTGTTCAGAGTCGAAATCATGGTTGGCAAATGGCGGCGATTGCAGGTGCTTTACATATCCAACTAGAAAAACCTGGAAAATATACTCTAGGTGACCCGTTAGAAGTGATAACTCCTGATAAAATTTTGAAATCTCTAAAAGTGCGTAATGTATCTATTATATTGTGTATACTTATGGTGATGCCTATTATAGTTGTAATTGGGCTTTATTTGCCATGGCTTTGGGGGCTGTTTCTATAACTTTCTTATGTGAAGCAATCAGTACGGTTTTAGTGGTTTTTTCGAAAACTTTAAACATTTTGTGTTCTGTATTTGCGATAGACATAGTGTAAAGAAGAGAGAGAAAATGGGTCTTAATGTAACTCTTGTAAATCCGCCTTATCGAACTCGGCTTCACCAGCATCCTCCGTTTCCACCGTTAGGTATAGGTTACTTGGCAGCGGTGCTAGAAAAAAACAGTTTCAACGTGGAAATTATTGATTGTCAAGCCTCTAGATATACGTATGATGACTATAAACGCGAAATATCTAAACGAAAACCTGACATTATAGGTGTAACTGCTCCTACAAGATTGTATAATTCTGCTAAAGAAATTCTTAAAATTAGCAAAGAAGTCCACCCTGATGCGGTAACGATGCTTGGTGGCGCACATGTAACTTTTTGGAACGAAAAAGCCCTCCAAGAATGCCCTCAGCTTGATGTTGTTATACGTAAAGAGGGTGAGTACACACTTTTGGAGCTTGCCCAACGATTAGAGGCAGGTAAAGACATAAGTGATGTAACTGGAACAACTCAGCGCAGAGCTAACAGTTTTATTTTTAACGATGATAGACCATATATTGAAAATTTAGACGAGTTACCTTTCCCAGCCCGACACCTTTGGGATCTTGACGCAATTAGACAACAAGAAGACATGTTCTACCTAATAACCTCCCGCGGCTGTACTGCTTGGTGCAACTTTTGTGCCGCCGTTCGCATGTTTGGACAAAAATACCGCATGCGTAGCATCCTAAATGTTGTTGACGAACTTGAATTTCTAAATAAAACATACAACGCAGAAAACTTTACTTTTTGCGATGACGCTTTCACAGTTGACATGAAGCGCACTGAAGAATTATGTGAAGAAATTAATAGACGTAATTTAAAAATTAAATGGAATATGGGTACCCGGGTTGACAGAGTTAGTAAAGAACTTCTTCAAAAAATGAAGACCGCCGGCTGTGTTTCAATGTGGTGTGGTCTTGAATCCGGAACTCAAGAAGTACTAAATGGCATGCGAAAGGGCATTTCAACTGACCAAACAAGAAAAGCGTTAACATGGGTTAGAGAATTAGGCTTAAAACCAACACCCAATGTGCTTTTAGGTTATCCAGGCGAAACCATGGAGTCAGCACTTAAATCTATAAAATTCGCTGAAGAAGTAAGCCCCGACGAAATCGCCTACTACAACATAGCCACCCCATACCCTGGTACACCAATGTATGATGAAGTAATGGAAAACGGTTGGGTACGAAACACAAACTTTGACGACTACGATGCCACACAACCAATTTTTGAAACCCCGCAACTTAGTATGCAAGACCTACAAACACTGTATGAATACGCATTCAAAAGTTTCTACACACGCCCCCGCTATGTCTTACGCATGTGGCGAAAAGGTTTCAGCGCAGGCTACGCAGCAACAAGGCAGTACATATACTTCAAACGTAAGAAAACTACAATAAAAAAATAAACTCTATTTTTTGTAAAATAAGTTAAAGCAAAAAGCTTTGTTCTATATCTATAAACAAAAAAAGAAAAGTGGTTGGTTTTAGTATTGCTTTCTTGCGGTTAGGCCATACCAAGACATAACTTTTGCAATTATGGGTATGATCACACCTAAGAGAATCATCGGTAAGAATGCAAGAGTGAAGGTGTACAGTGGATCCTGTGCCCAGCCATCTCGAGACATCCAACTTACTAGCGAGTGATTGTAAGCTAAGTATTCACTGATTACTGCGACTGTCAATGAAGCTGTTAGACTTGCGCCTATCATTCGGAAAAAGTTCGATGATCCATTACACAATGCGCCTGCCATGTAGCCAATAATTATTCCGTTAACTAGGTAAAAGAGAATGCTTATGTCACCGAAAAAGTTGTAATCGAACACGCCCCATGCCATATAAGAAGCATTAGCATGAGCTGCAGTAGTTATGTAGTATATTCCTCCCATGATAAAGCCTGCCGCACCGCCTGCCCATTTATTCCATGTAAGACCAAGTACCAATGGTACACCTAGCATGATCATCTTTGTGAAGCCCTGTGTCAGAATTATACCGATCGTTTCGCCGATGCTTCCCTCACCGCCAAGCACGCTATATTTCCCAGTTGGATTAACATAGACTGCAAGCACGAAAATTATTAGCGCAAGAAGCAGTGGTATGATAAAACCGTAGAGAATGTCTGATAGTTTAAATCTTTCTGTTTCCAAAGTTTTCACTTTCTTTAATGTTATTTTTAATAAATATTAACATTTAGACATCCTAATAAATTTAATCCCTTCAATTCAAGCTGACATGGCAATTTACCCTAAAAAAGATATCTCTGAGACATGCTTGTCTATTTTTTAGAACAATTAATAACACCACCAGAAACTGTAAAACATACAGAAATGTCAACTATACCTTTAACAGTCACTGATACTGGATCATTTGACAAAACAACCAAATCAGCAAATTTATCCTGTTCAATAGTTCCTTTATTCACAATTTCTAAAGTTGACTGTGCCGCAAACGAAGTATACATTTGCAAAGTCTCAAAAACAGATATTTTCTGCGTACCCTCACGTTTAACTGCCGCTTCAACACCACACAACGGATTCACAGGCTCCATTGGTCCATCAGAACCTGCGGAAATCAAAACACCCTTGCTAAGGAGTTCTTTAACAGGGAACAAGTACCGGACCCGTTTTTCACCCAAACGCTCCTCAACTAACCAAACAGAAAACTCGGAAGCAATTACACAAGGTTGAACCGATACTGAAACATCTAGCTCTTTTATGCGACGTAACAGTTGTTTATTCAAAACCGCGGCTTGTTCTAAACGTGGGCGCGGAACAGCAGAATTTCTAGTAGTGTGTTGTATTATGTTTAATGCCTCTTGAACTGCTTTATCCCCAACAGCATGAATAATAAGTTGTAAACTGGCTTTTTGAATTTTGTCTGCAAGCATAATTCCCTCATTTTGCTGACAAAATATTTTCCCCTCAGTTGAACTATCACTATACGGTTCAAGTAATGCCGCAGTTCTAGATGCTAAATAACCATCTACAAAAATTATCGCCCCCCCAAGCTTGAAGCGATTATTTTCAAGAGGCTTTAACTTTTGTAGAGCCAAATCCAGTAAATTTGTTGGCACAATTAAATAGACTCTTACAGGTAAAAAGTCTGTTTCAATTAGTTTTTGAATTATCGAGATTTCTATTTCTGAAAGTACAATCCAGTGAACGCTTGTTATACCAGCTTGAACAATTTTTTCTAATGCTACTTCTGTGGCTTTGTAAAGTTCTTGTTGTGTAGGTTCAGGAATAACGTTCCATACAAGATTTGTAGCTTGTTCACGTAGAATTCCTGTGGGTTTACCCAATAGGTCTCTTTCGATGCCTGCATTATTTTGCTGATTTATTCTAGCGATTTTGAGTGCTTTGCTGTTAACAACACATATTTGTCCTGACTGACAATAAAGCACTACAGGATTATCAGGTGCTACGTTGTCTAATTCTTGACAGGTAGGTAAACGTTTTTCCAAAAGTCCATCAGGATTCAGTGCTTTACCTAAAACCCATTTATCCGATGTCAGGTCTTTTGTGCGTTCAGTTAATAGGATTTGAACATCTCTAATCGAAAATGCATTTTGCAGATCTATCCATGTCAACATTCTACCATAATCAACAACATGTATATGTGTATCAATAAAACCTGGCATGACAGTTTTGTCGTCAAGATAAATTACGCGTGTTAGCTCACCTATATACTGCTTAACTTCCTGATTACTGCCAACATAAATAATTCTATCCCCCTTAACAGCTATGGCTTGGGCCGATGGCATTTTAGAATTCATTGTTATGGCGTTTCCGTTAAGTAAAACTAGATCTGCAGTGGTCATACAACATGTCTCCAAAGTTTATTATTAATGATAATTTATTGCTTATCAATATACTTTTTTTAAAAACCGCTTTATTGTAAAAATCTTTTTTAGGAACAGGCTTCTAGGTAAAATCATTAACAAATAAAACTAGAGGATGATTTCAGGTGACAAAAAAAGGCCCTTTAATGATGACTTCTTGGAGAACAACTGGTGCTTGTAATGCACGTTGTAGGTATTGTAACGTAGATGCAACAGGTAAAAAAGCTGCTCAGGAATTAACAACTCAAGAAGCGTTAGATTTAGTTGATAAAGTTTATGATTTTGGGGTTAGCTGGTTTGGTCTTAAAGGTGGTGAGCCGCTTCTTCGAAAGGACATTTTTGAAATAGTTGCTTACGCAAAAAGTAAGGGACTCAATGTGTGTCTTTTGACTAATGGTTGTTTTGTTGATGGAGAAATATATGATAATCTTGTTAAGCATCAGGTTTGGGGGTCTGTAAGTATAGATGGGCCAGAAGAAATTAATGATCAGCTTCGTGGTGTGGGTTCATATCAGAAAGCGTTGGCTGCTATTGAAAAGCTTTCGGCAGGGAAAATTCTTAATGGCCTTGCTGCTGCTATAACTTTGATAAACTATAACAAGTTGGATCATGTTTGTGAGCTTGCTGCAAAATATGGTGCTAATTTTGTTTGGTTTAATCATTTAGTGCCTAGCGGTCGGGCTAAAGATCAAGTAGATGATTTAAGTCCTACACCTGAGCAGCTTGAGGAATCCTTGAATCATATTTGGGATTTATCAGTCAAGTACGAAGGTGTGTTTGATATTCATGTGCATTGTCCTCATTTTGCTAGGGTTGTAAAGCAACGTAATATACCTAATTTCGATGAGTGGTATGAGCATAAATTTCATGGTAAATGTACTTATTTTGCGTTTGGTGGTTACATAAGTATTATTGAAAACGGTAATTTGATTCCATGTTTCTATACCGATCTTCGTCCGATGGAACCTATGAACATAGGTAACATTCGTGATGATAAGTCTCTGTTGCAGGTTTGGGAAGAAATGAAAACCTCGCCATATTATAGCAGTTTTCGTGATAGAAATACTCTCAAGGGTAAATGTAACATTTGTGAGTACCGAGAAATTTGTGGCGGCTGTAGGAATCGGGCATATGCTCTAACAGGTGATATTTACGGTCAAGATGATGCATGTGCATACATACCTCAAAGCATGCGTGAAAATTTTGAACTGCAGCAAAAGAAATAACAACTAACAGTTTACATTCTTTTTTCAGTTTTACATAAATACATTTTTATTTATTTAGTGCCACATTTTGTTGATAGAAAGTGACTGTGCTGTCTCTTGTGTCCCAAAAGTGTTGGATGGACGTATCATGAAAAGAAAAACTTTTTGTTTCCTATTGTTGTTGTTTGTTATTATATTCTCTGTATTTGTCGTCATTTCAACTGTGTCATCTCAAACTCAGATGAATTCTTGGCCAATGTTTCATCAAAACTTGCAACGAACTGGTTACATAGATACTGCTTTGCCATTAACTAATGCGACTTTGTGGAAGTTTAACGCTGGTGGCCAAATGGGTTCTCCTGAAGTTCATGATGGCGTTGTATATGGAGGTGGTTATGACAAAAAACTTTATGCTCTTGACGTTAAAACTGGTGAGGTGATTTGGGCGTACCAAACTGGTGGCATTATAGTTTCAAGGCCTGCCATTGTTGATGGTTTAGTTTATGTAGGTTCAGAGGATAATTTTGTTTATGCGTTAGATGCTAAAACGGGTGATTTAGTTTGGCGTTATGAAACGGGATATTATGTAAATTCTGATCCTGCTGTAAGTCGCGGTGTAGTTTATGTGGGTTCTGTGGATCAAAATGTTTACGCTTTAGATGCTAAAACTGGTGTCAAGCTTTGGAATTACACAACTGGCGGTTCTATAATGCTTTCTTCTCCAATTGTAGCTGATGGGTTTGTGTATGTTGGTGTGTTGGATCATAAACTTTATGCTTTGCATGCGCTGAATGGCAGTTTAGCGTGGACATATAAAACTGGTGATAACATTATTTCAACACCCACAGTTTCCGATGGTGTAGTTTATGTGGGATCATTAGATAACAATGTTTATGCTATAGATGCTTACACTGGCTATAAATTATGGTCTTTTAGCACTGGTGATGAAGTGTTTTCTATTCCTGCCGTTTCAGGAGGTGTGGTGTTTGTGGGTTCGAATGATCATAATCTTTATGCATTAAACGCAAAAGATGGTACACTTGTTTGGAATTATAAGACTGGTGATGCTGTTTCTTCTTCTCCACAAGTGACAGATAATGCTGTTTATGTGGGTTCTAATGATGGCAAAATTTATGCGTTTAATAGTAAAACTGGGGATCTTCTTTGGCAATATCGTACAGAGGATATAGTGATTTCTCAACCTGCCGTTGGAAACGGATATGTTTTTGCCGGTGGATGGGATGGTAAACTTTATGCTCTAAATGCTAATAATGGAAATTTAGTTTGGCTCTTTAGAAGCGGTGGAAAAATAGATTCTTCCCCAACGATTATGGATGGTGTCGTTTACATTGGCGCACATAATGGTAAACTATATGCTTTGAACGCTTCTACTGGTATGGCTGGTTACGATTTGGAATCGCACAATACTCCAATTTGGAGTTTTCAAGCCGATAATATGATTATGTTTTCTTCTCCCGCTGTCCACAACGGACTGGTATATGTTGGTTCATACGATGGTAATGTTTATGCCATAAATATTACAACTGGGCAACAGAAGTGGAGTTTTTTGACTGGGCGTGCTGTTGTTTCTTCACCTGCTATTTGTGAAGGTATCGTTTACATAGGCTCACAAGATAAACAATTTTATGCGTTAAATGCTGATAGTGGTACTCTTGTTTGGAATTACACTTTTGGCGGCATGGTTATTACTTCTTCTCCCGCAATTTCAAATGGCAATGTGTACATAGGTTCAATGGATCACAACATATATGCGCTTAATGCTAAAACTGGTACTCAAATCTGGAGTTATACAACTGGCGGTGTTGTGACATCAACTCCTGCGGTTTCAAATGGTTTAGTTTATGTAGGTTCTTATGATGGTAACATTTATGCTCTGAATGCTAAAGATGGCCGTTTAGTATGGAGCTATACAACAGGTGATAGCATAGCCTCCTCTGTTGCTATAGCAAATGGAGTAGCCTATGTAGGTTCTGATGATGGCAAATTATATGCATTAGACGCCACTTCAGGCAGTTTAAAATGGAATTATCAGACCGGTGGTGAAATAGCTTCTGCGCCTGCAATAGCTAAGGACATAGTGTTTTTTGGTTCATATGACAATAAAATTTATGCTCTGAACACAAAGGATGGCAGTCTTGTCTGGAGCTACCTGACTGACGGTTGGGTAGTTTCTTCTCCCGCAATTGTCAATGGTGTTCTATACATTGGTTCTTATGATCATTATGTGTATGCAATTGGTACAATTCAAAACACGCCAAATCCAACAGGTTATAATATAACAACTATTCTGTTAATACTTGGTTTGATTGCACTCTTTCTTATTGGCCTTTTATATTGGCTTAGACGGTCAGTAGACAAATTTTAACGATGGCACTTGCAAAATCTGTTTATGGTGAATATTGATGAACCGCAAAAGCGTTGTCACAATTTTTTTCTGTATGCTTTTACTAGTAGTACTTTTTGTTGGTACTCAAACTTTTTCAAGCAGGAATCGTACTCTATATACTGTGGATATTTATGTGGGTGTTGATGCCGCTTATGATGATATGGTTGAATTAAAAGCGCGTATTGATCAAGTTAAGGATTATACTAACATCTTTATTTTAGGCAGTACAGGTATCACTCTTGACGAGATAAAACTTAACGAAATGTGTGAGTACATTAGTGTGCGTGGTCTTAATTTTGCTACTTATACCCATACCACTGAAAATACTGACATTAATTTCAATCAATCCGCTTGGACAGTTTATGCTAAGCAGCATTGGGGTGATAACTTTTTGGGTCTGTATAGTTATGATGAACCTGGGGGTCACCAAATAGATATGGACCATCCTTATATGATAGTTACTGAAGCAGACAACTACGCCGATGCAGCTAATAGGTACACAACGAATTTACGCAATTACCTCTCCGAGTTTATAGCCTTAGATTCTCAGCTTTTAACTTCTGATTATGTCCTATATGAATACAACTACCGCGCAGGATATGATGTTGTCATGGCAGAGTATGCATGGAATCACAGTCGACCATTAAACACTGCCTTATGCAGAGGGGCAGCTACGATGCACGGTAAAGAATGGGGCGTAATGTTAACTTACACATATGACCATGCTCCATATCTTGCTTCAGGACCTGAACTGTATCAGGATATGGTAACCGCATATCAAAACGGCGCTAAATACATATTAGTCTTTGACTATGCTGCAGAAACTGGCGATAGACCCGCGCATGGAATACTTCAACAAGAACATTTAGATGCACTCAAACAATTCTGGAAATACGTTAAAACTCACCCTAGACCAAGTAACCCTGTTAATGAACGTGTAGCATATGTACTTCCGCCTGACTTCGGTTATGGTTTCCGTGGTCCAAATGATTGGATTTGGGGTCTATGGAAAGATAGTGCTCTTTCAAACCCCATTTGGACTGATGTAAACACTTATTTACAACAGTATGACCAAAAACTTGACATAATATATGCTGATTCTCCCAACTTTGATAATTGGGGTTACAGCAAAATCATATATTGGAATGGTATAGTAAAAACAAAACCATAACTTTTTGGGTTTTAACAACTTCAGCTATCCGACAAGTTAACTGCTTAAGTGAGTGTTTAGCAGAAACTTTATTATGGTAACAAGGACATTTTAAAAAACAATCGAGGCGAAATAAATGAAAACTCTGGCAACTGGACAATCAGGCGTGTATGACCTAAGGACAAATTGGCCGCCCTACACTTACAGGGATTATCCCGATATCAAACCCGAAACGTACAAAGCGTTTCTAGACTTTTTAGATACAGAGAATACATCAAAACGTTTAATGGAACTACAGCCTTGGGTATCTATATGTGACTCTCGCTGTTCATTTTGCTATTTTCCAACTACTGCTACAAGTAAAGCCCGTATAGAACCTTATCTTGCAGCACTTAAAAAAGAGCTTGATATGTACGCTAAAACCCGGTACCTGCAAACAAGCGTTTTCGATGAGCTTGTTCTTGGCGGTGGAACTCCTAGTATTTTAACTGCTGAGCAAATGATTGATATAATAGAATACTGCAAAGTACGATTCAATGTAGCTGATGAATACTTTATAAAAGTTACAGGATCCTCAAAAAGCTTTGACCGCCATAAAATTATAAAACTTGCTGAGTATGGTACTTTTCAAATGGACATGGGTGCCCAAACTTTTGATAACGCTCTCCGCAAAGCCTTCTGTTTGCCTGACCCAGCTGAACAGGTTGAGGAATCAATCAAACTTGCACGCAAACTAGGTATGTGTGTTTGTGCAGATATACTCTACAATTTACCCGGACAAACTATGGACTCTTGGGTAGACACTCTCAAAAAATGCATAGCCTTAGACATAGACGTCGATGTTTACGCTTTAGAAGTTGTACCAGGAACCATTTTAGATATACAAATAAAAGAAGGCAAAATGCCTCCACCAGGCGATGTGGAACATGAAACACAAATGTATCTAACAGCCTATCAAATGTTGACCGATGCAGGTTACAAAGCTGTTGGACATGACAGATTCTCCCGTGAGCCTTGGCACTTCAAAGAATCCTGCCTTAACGGTTGGCCATTTGCAGCACAACTAACCACTGGCGCAGGCTGTTTTATGGGTTATTTTGAAACGTTCTCTTACTCTAACATTGAAGATATAAACCAGTATATGGATGCTGTAAACGCGGGCAGATTACCAATCAATAAAATTAGTGAGTCTACTACAGAGGAAATGATGCGAAAAGTAATGACAAGACTCTATCTCCGTTTGCCAGTTGACAAAATCGAATTCAAAGAAAAATTCGGCAAAAACCCTGAAGAAATCTTTGGTTCACAACTAAATCGTCTTGTCAAAAAAGGTTTGTTAATAATAGATGATAAAGAAATCAAAATTACCAAACTTGGTGATATCTGGAAAGGCAATATTGCATGGGAATTCGCAGACAACCCGCGTGCCAAAAATATGCTCAAATAAACATCTGCTTTTTTTGAACATATCTCTACTTTATTATGGTTCATTTTTTCGGTTTTTGTAGCTTTTATTAGATTGCACTATAACAAAAATATTGGTGGGTGATGCTTTGTGTTTTTGTTAAGTTGTCATGAGTTTTTTTACTGCGTTAACAAGTTTCTGGTTGTCTTTGTCTGAGCGAACAGTTACACGGAAGTATGTGTTATCTAATCCCACAAAGGTGCAGCAGTCTCGGATTAACATACCTAATTTAGCAAGTTCTTCTTTGATTTTAGTTGAAGTAATTTTGTTGTTGATTATTTTTACGAGCAAAAAGTTGGCATCTGAGGGGAAAACTTGTAAACCGGGTATTTCTTTGAGTTGTTCTGTAAATTTGATGCGTTCTTGTGTGATTGTGTATTTGGTGTTTTTTATGAATTCTTTATCGCTGAATGCTGCTAAAGTGACTAATCCTGCGAGGCCGTTTATGCTCCATGGTTGGCGTATGTCTAAAAGTTTGTTTATTAAACTTTTTGCGGCTACTCCATAGCCAAAACGTATGCCTGGCATGCCGTAAAATTTGGTTACTGATCGTATGACAAAGAGGTTTTCGTATTTATTTACGCATCCTGCTAAGGTTTCTGTTTGTTCTCTGTTAGTAAATTCGATATAGTTTTCATCTATGCTAAAAATTACGTCTTTTTTTTGGCAGTATTCTACAAGGTCAAGAACTTCGTTTTTGAGGTATAGTTTGCCTGATGGACTGTGGGGGTTGCATATGGAGACGATTTTGGTGTCAGGGGTTATGGCTTTTTTGATTTTTTCGTTGTCCATACTGAAATCTTGTTGTAATTGTACATAGATTGTTTGTCCCCCTAAACGTAATGCCGCTTTTTCGTATTCGGTAAAGGAGGGTACTGGTACTACTGCTTTAAAGTTAGTTTTTGAAAAAATTTCTGTGATCATGTAAATGAGTTCTATTGAACCGTTGCCTAAAATGATGTTATCGGCGTTTATGCCTGGTTGATTAACATATTCTGCAATGTTTTTGTGTAATTCAACAGGGTTTGGATCAGGATAAAATTTTATGAGTTTAACATTTTTTTCTGCTGCTTCAAGGGCTTTTGGTGAGGGTCCTAAATGGTTAATTGGCCCACTAAAGTCTAGGGCTTCTTCAAGGGGTATATTGTATTTTCTAGAAAAACCCCAGATATCTCCACCATGGCTTACGAATCTACGTTCTCTGCACTCATTACTTGTCAATTTTTCTCCTCCATAAGACTTGAAATTTTTTTCTCTATTTGTACATGCGCTCTATAATGCGCGTTATATTGATTAACTATTTTGTATAGCCAGTAAATTATCCCAAAGCCTAATGTCACTACGGTAATTAGTGCATACGTTTTTATGGGTATCGTTTGTGTCATAAAAATACGTTCTGGGAAGGCGTGAGTAAGAAATTTTTCTTGTTCTGCTTCATGCGTAGCTAAATCTTTAGACAGTAAATATGTGATTATAAACACTGGGATAACCAAAATAATGGCTATGGTCCAAATTTTTGGGTTCCTTTTATGTGGATGATTGCTTGTTTTTAATGGCGTTTTGTTTTGGTCTTGTAGGTGTTTTATTACTTGTTTTTCAAGTGTTTCTTCTTTTTTGAAGTGATAATTCCTGTTTTCTATTAGGCGGTAGAACATGGGAAAAAGTGCTATTCCGAAGGTAATTATTGCTCCTAAAAACCACATGGAGAACCACACTTTTTTGTCGCTTTCTAACTTTGTAATTTTGTGGGGTTCCATGTTAAGCATCATTTCTTCTAAACTGTTAATTATAATGGTTGAGTGGCCAAACTTTATAAGTTCTTCCATTTAGGGTTATAAGTAGAATGAATCTAAACCAAACGCTGATTTCCATAGTAATACCTGTGTATAATGAAGCGCAGACTATAGGATCTGTAATTGAACGTGTTCAAGTAGCCATGAAGCCGTTGGGTTTGAATTATGAAATTATAGTGATTGATGATAGCTCGTTTGATGATTCTCTTAAAGTTGCTAAACGGTATCCTGTGCGGTTGTATAGTTTGACATTACATGGTGGTAAAGGTGTGGGGTTACGTGCAGGTTTTGCTAAAGTTAAGGGTGATATAATAGTAACTATTGACTCAGATGGATCACATAGTCCTGAAGAGTTGCCAAAATTGTTGTATCCTCTTTTAAATAATGAAGCAGATCTTGTTATTGGTTCACGGTATTTACATGCGAAAGGTGTAGCCGCAAAAAAATTGAATGTTTTTGGTGTTAAGCTTTTTAATTTGATTATTCAGACGTTTATAGGTGTTTATGTTACTGATTCTCAGTCTGGTTATCGGGCTATGAAGCGTGAAGTTCTTGATATTCAACATTTGAAGTCGTGTGGTTATGAGATTGAGACGGAAATGTTGGTGAAGACTGCTAAGAGTCGTTTTCGTGTGTTTGAGGTGCCGATAAGTTTTACGCAGCGTACTTATGGTAGTTCAGGTGTGGATCATTTGCATGATGGTTTTAGAATATTTGTTTCAATAGTTTCAGCACGAGTAAGGAAAGTGTAAATTTGTCTGACAGTTTGCCTAAAGTGTCTGTAATTATATCTTCAATGAATAACGAGTCAACTATTGAGGAATGTTTGCAGGCATTATTGGCGCAGAATTATCCTTCGGGTCATGTTGAAATAATTTTAGTGGATGGTGGTTCAAAGGATAGAACCGTGGAACTTGCCGGGAAATATCCTGTTAAAATTTGTCAAACTACTTTAAATTGTCCTGCAGCATATAATTTTGCACAAAAAATTGCGCTTTATCCAATTTTGGGTTTTGTTGATTCTGATGCTAAAGTTGAAGCTGATTGGTTAAAAAAACTTGTACCTCGTATGGACGAGCCTGATGTTGGGGGTGTCAGTGGCTCTATTGATACTTGGAACTCGAATAATCCATGGGCAAGGAGCATAGGATATGAACTTAAAAGCCGTTATCGCCGCATTGGTAAGTACACTAAGCGTATAGCTACAATGAATTTGTTGCTTAAAAAATCCGTTATAGACGAAGTCGGTGGATGGGCTGAGGATATGCCAAGTCAGTATGATACTGAATTCGGTTATAGGTTAACTGCAAAAGGCTACAAAATCGCTTATGAACCCTCTTCAGTATGTTACCATTTCAATCGTCCCACTCTTCAAAAATTTTATCGACAGCAACTTCAATACGGTAAAAACACCTTGCGATTATACTTTAAACATGGTGCTTTAGCAAAAGGTGACGAAATTACTGATGTTGGTATGAATATTCAACCAATTTGGCTTTTAGCGGCAATAACTAGTTTCTTGTTAGGTATTGTGCCACATTTACACTTTTTATGGTACCTAACAGGTGTTTTGTTTTTAGCAATGTTTGTTTACTATGTTTGTTCTGCAGCAAAAATTGCTGTTGAATTCAAAGACAAATCTGCAATGCGCCTAATACTGCTCTATTATGTACGTTCTATAGCATGGTTTAACGGTGCCATAATTACAACAGTAATAACCATAGGAGGTAAACGTGAATGACAAACAGAAATATTTGTTTTATTTCCCCTGAATACTGGCCCCTCTCAGGTGGAACAGGTTCTTACATTTATTATTTATCTAATGAATTAATGAAAAATGGTTACAGTGCCAATATAGTAACGGGGGCAAATCAGAATAAAGATATTCAAGTTAACAGTAAACTTAGAGTGCATTTTCAGAAAATTCCAAAAATTCCCCTAATAAAATCGTTCATGCTTGCAGAAGCTAGTTATCGAAAACTTACAAGCATACGCAACACTGCAAATATTGATATTACCCATCCACAGCTACCCCTAACACCAAGTTTTGCTATTCCACCAAACTTTGGAAAAACCATAGTATGTACCGTTCATTCCACTTGGAAAGGCGAAGCAGAAGCCATACATGGTGAACCATACACCCGTTTAAATGCAAACGAAAAATTCCTCGTAAGCTTTAACTGGTTCCTACGCTTTTTCGAAGTTGGAATGATAAAACGTGCCAGTCATGTTATTGCTGTTAGTGATTTTACGCGGCAAGAACTAAAAAAATACTACAACATACCAGAAAACCGTATTCGCGTTATACACAATGGTGTTGATACCCACAAATTTCAACCGGCTAAAAACAAACAAGCCCTCAAAACCGAACTCGGATTAAACCCTACTGACCTTATAATACTCTCAGTAGGCCGACTATACGCCAGAAAAGGTCTCTTTACCCTAATTGAAGCCATGCCTGCAGTGATTAAGCAGTTCAAAAATGCTAAATTTGTTATTAGTGGCAAAGGCCAAGGTGATGAAATGGCAAAACTCCATGCACACGCCAAACGTTTAGCTGTAGAAAATAATATAATATTCACTGGTTACTATCCTGACCAAAAATTGCCTAAACTTTACCAAGCAGCAGATATCTTTGCATTCTCAACTTATTATGAACATCACCCATTTGCTGTGCTTGAAGCGCTTGCAACAGGATTGCCCGTTGTGACAACAACTGTGGGTGGGATTGCTGAGACAATTCAAACAGGCAAAAACGGTTTACTGGTAAAACCATTTAATTCTAAACAGTTTTCTAATGCAATTTTATATTTACTTGAACATCCAACAGAAGCAGCTGAAATGGGTACAAACGCTCGTAAAACTATTGTCGAACAGTATGACTGGAGCATTTTAGTGAAAAAAGCCATGTCAGTATATGAAGAAGCCTTACGCAGTGCGTAATTCCACAAACTACTGTAATCATTTTTAATCCGGCAGTTCTAACAGTACAGACTAGGCTACTTCTACGGGGTTACCGCGGTAGGTCATTGTTACTTTCTGAAAGAGTTTTACTATATCCAAGGAGCAGAACAGCATTTTGGTGAGGTATTCGTGTTGGTAGATAAATATTTGGATTTTGACGGGTAAATCAATACGTGGTGGTTCAAAGCGATGGGCAACTGTTGAAATTGGTGTGCCTTCTTCTTTGATGTTGTCTTCTTGAAGCATAGTTTTTTTGGCAATATAGTTAAGATATGTTTCTTTCCAGTTGAGTTTCATAATTTTAGCTGCTACAATATCTAATGCAAGAGCATCAGTGCTGCTTAATACAAGATCCATTTTCACTGGTTTGCCTTTCGTTGGACCATTGCCTTCAATACCCACACGGGCATCCATGATTGTTAAGGCTGGTTTAAATAGTGTGTATAGATGGTAAAAAACTTCGGGTAGATAGGGGTGTAGGTAAATGCGTTTGTTGCTGGGTATGCAGCCAAACAAGTTTTTGATTGCGCCGCTATAGGCCATGAATTCATGGGTTTTCATTAATGGTAAATCGATTACTGCGTTTGCGTCTATGATGGTTTTAGGTAAAAATAGTCGTTTTAGAGGTGTGTTGCTGTTGAATTTGACTTCAACGATTTTGTCCTCTGAGAGGTTGATAACTGTTCCACCTGCTTTTTCAACGGCTTTTTGCATGCCTGTTTTATCAAAAGCTGTGTGGCATAGATAATTGAAGCCGTTGGATTCGCCTACTATGACTTCGCTGTTTTTGTCACGTAGTAAGCCTATTAATTCGCTGGTTAATTCTGGGTCTGTAACTACGCCTGGTAAGTATTCTGGATGGCTCAAGTTTGGTTTTATGAAAATCTTTTTTTTGTTTTGCCAGTTCACGTTGGCAACTGCTTCTTTTAGAATGTCTTTTATGGGTGTGTCTTTTGTGTGGTAAATTTTAACTGGTTTTGCGGTTTCTTTTGTCATTGATTTTTTGCTCCCATGATGCATCCGGGGTCACCATTTAATGGGTCGCCCTTGTGGTATGCTGCCGAGCGTGCTCTGCAGCCGCCGCATATAAATTTGTATTTGCATCTGCTACATGAGCCTTTCAAGTTTAAGCGGTTTCGAAAAACGTTAAACAGTGGGGCGTTAAGCCATATGTTTTTGAATGTTTGTGTTTTTAGATTGCCAACGTTTATGGGTAAAAACACGCATGGTCGTACGTCTCCTTGTGGTGAAATTGAGCAGTAAAGTCTGCCTGCGCCGCATCCGCCGATAAACTCGCCTAGAGGCACTGCTTTTTTGGTTACCTTTACTGTTTGCATGTGTGCTAATGCCAATGTAACTTCGCCTGTACCTGATGAGCCTTGACATTGTGCTGCGACACGTGCTAACTGTGGTGCTGTGGCTAAAATCGTAGTTTTACATCCTGAAGACATACGATTAAGCAGGTATCTCATAACTTCTTCACGTTCCTGCGCTGAAAGGTCTTGATCTGCATAGTCTTTGCCGCGGCCTGCGGGTATAAAGTTAAAATAGGTAAATCTGTCTACTTTAAATTGTTCTGATAGATCAATGATGTCTGGCAATTCTGCTAAATTATTTTTACCCACCGTAGTAGCTATACAAGTACAAATTTTTGCATCAACACAATTTTTAAGACCTGTAATTGCTTTCTCAAAAGCACCGGCGACTCCTCGAAATTCGTCATGAGTTTTAGATGTTGCGCCATCAATGCTTATATCTACATAGTTAACTTTTGCTTCTTTGAGTTTTTGGACATTTTCTTTAGTAAGTAACGTACCATTTGATGCAAGAGAAACATATAATCCACGATCAGCTGCGTGACGAGCTACTTGAAAGAAATCTTTACGAGCTAAAGGCTCTCCACCACTAAACGCCAAAGCCGTTACGTGTGCATCAACAAGCTGATCCACAACAGCTAACGCTTGCTCAGTAGTTAACTCTGCCTCTCCCTCTTCACCACCACTATTTGAATAACAATGTTTACAGCGAAGATTACATTTATGCGTGAAATCCCAAACAACCAAAAATGGTGCGCAAAGAACCATAGGTTTTCTGATGCCAAAATACTCAAAGGATTCTACAAGATTGAGAACAGCATTCCGAGCATATTTGTCTGTTAATAACTGTTCTACTTTTGCCCGTTTAAACCCCAACGCTTTGCGCAGAAACTCTATCCAAAACGCAATAATTTGACTATAAAAAGAACTACATTTTTCACAATAATTACTTTTTTTGTTACCATAATCATCTAATGCTGCTTCAAGAACTATGCGACCACATGTACTGCATTTACGAAGGGATAATTGGAGCATTTTTTTAGTCATAGGCATACTGACTATGGCATTCCAAAAACTCTCATGGCTAAGTATACTCATGTGGCTATTCTCCTACACAAGTAGTATTTGGTATATAGAGTATGTTAAGATTTCTCTAAACTTTGTCTTTTGGAAAAAATTGTGAATTTTTGTTTTACATTTTTTATTTGTGATTGGTTAATAGTTTTTTGGCTATTTGTAGTTCTTGAGGATTGTTTATGTTTATTGCTAGCTCTATTTGGTCAAGTAAAAAGATGTCTTGGTCTAACCATTCATCGCCGTATCTTTTGTTTCCGTCGATTATGTTGATTCCTGTGGGGACTACGTCCTTGTTGTCCATTTTGAATGAGTATTCACTGCTCATGCCCATTTTTATTTTTGTTTCGATTGGTATTGCAACAGTTAGTGCTGGTTTACCACAGTTTTCATAGCGTTTAACAATTTGGTCTATGATTTCTCCTGTGATTAACGGTAAGTCTGCTGCGATGGCAAGGAATTTACCTAGTTTGAGTGTTTGTGTGGCATAACCCATGTCTGAGACATAATCTTTTCCAGGTGTTGTTACAATTTTTGTTTGTAACTTTTCGACATGCAGTGCTGTTTTTGGGGTTCGTTCAGTTACTGCAACATATATATCGTCGATTTTTTTTGCGTTTTTTAATGCGCTAAGTACGTATTCAATGACTGGTTTGCCGCAAATTTCGATAAGTGGCTTTTCTTCTAAGGAGTTCATACGTGTGCCTTTGCCGCCGGCCATAATTAGTGCAGAGACAGTCATATTATCATTAATACTCCTACTGTCGCAAATAATATCAGAATCACTGTTCTTGAAATCTCATTTGTTGCTCCTATGATGTCGCCTGAAACGCCGCCGAATACTTTCTCAGCTACTTTACCCATCACGTAAGCAACTGGTATGCTGATGAACACTAATCCTATGCTTAATAGTCCATAAGTTGGGTTAATTGCTAAACTAAATAGCGCAAATGTAATTGTTGCTGAAATAGCGTATGCGGCAATGTTTCTTTGCTTTTTTGCTTTCTTTAGGAAAATGGATCCTAAGCCTTTATGTGTGGGTTTTCCTATCCATACAAGTGTCACCATTGCAAGTTTAGCTGCAACTTCAGCTGAGATTATTACTGCAAATATCATCAAAGGATTGGCAAAGTCTGTAACTATCAAAAATAAGCCTAAAAGTGCTATAAATTCTATAATTATAGCAAAGACTGCTCCTGAATAATTTACGTTCCATGCATGAGCAGCCATTTTTCTATCATGTGTATTTCTATAGCCTAAAGCGTTGCCAAGGTCAATTAATCCATCAAAATGTTGAAGCCCTGTTATAACCAGCAGGAATGCTATGGTCATAGCTGCAGATATAAACAGCGTTAAAAAATTTGGTGCAGCGATAAAATTGTTGATTACACTTGACAGCGTTTGGAGGATGAAATTGCTGCAGATAAAGTATGCTCCAGCTAAAATACCTATGAAGCCACCAATTAAAGGGAAGAGGTACATGTTTTCTGCTGCTGTGAAAACAAAGTCTTCTTTTCCTCCCATGGGGATTATAGTTAAGAATGCGAGTAAATCCCTAAAGGTTTTTATGGCTTTTGGCTGTGACATATACCCTTAACTATATACATAGCTAATATAGGCTTTGTCGTGATTTAAATGACAGAACTCGTTGGTAAAAAAGTGATGGTTACAGGTGGAGCTGGGTTTATCGGTTTTCACTTATCTAAAGCTCTTTCCAGTTTAACGGATAATCTTACGATTTATGATAATTTGTCTACTGGGAAAATGGAAAACGTAACAGATGTACCTAAGGCAAAATTTGTTAAAGGCGATATTTTAGACCTTGATACTTTGTTTTCGCAGGAAAAAATAGACTTAGTTTACCATTTAGCTGCTCAAGTTGTTGTTCCCTACTCTATGGAAAATCCGATGGCTGATTTTGATACAAATGCTAAAGGTACTTTATGTGTTCTTGAGAAAGCACGTAAAGATGATGCTAAAGTGGTTTTTGCTTCAAGTGCTGCGGTGTATGGTAATCCTTCAGTGTTTCCCACTCCTGAGAGTTATGGCTTTCATCCTTTTTCTTGTTATGGTTTATCTAAAGTTGTAGGTGAGGAATATTGTCAAGTGTATCGCGAGCAATATGGTCTTGATGTTGTAATTACTAGGTTTGCTAATGTTTACGGTTCTCGGTGTCATGGAGTAATTCATGATTTATTGAATAAACTTGCTAAGAATTCTGCTAAATTAGAAATAATTGGTACAGGTCAGCAATGTCGTGACTTTGTTCATGTTTCTGATGTGGTTGATGCGTTGATTAAAGTTGGAACTATGTCTTCTGTGGATGGTAAAGTTTACAATCTTGGATTTGGCAAAACAACCTCTATACTGGAACTTTCTAAAATGATGTTAACAATTTTAAATCTTCAAGACAAAACTGTCGTAACTACAACTAATGTTTCTTGGCCAGGTGATGTAACTAAAATATGGTTTGACATTACTAATGCAAAGAAAGAGTTAAATTGGCAGCCTAAGGTATCTCTTGAAGATAACATAAAAGAAATTATTACTGAGAGGAAAATAGTCAAATGAGCGCATCAGCAGCAAAAGGATTATTTGCGCTTCTAAGGATGCCCTACTGGTTAATGACCGGTGGCTTAGCTCTACTTACGGCGTTTGCTATAACAAAAGGTATGATTGAGCTTCCGCAGATCGCGTTAATTTTTCTTTCTATGGCTTTTATTACCAGTGCGGGTTTTGCTATAAATGACTATTTTGATCGTGAAAGCGATGCTGTGATAAAACCTAAGCGCCCAATCCCTGCTGGTGCTTTGACACTTAAACAGGTAATAGTTATTTCAAGTACGCTTTTTGCTGTTGGTTTAATAATGGCTTATTGTATTAACTGGCTCAGCTTTGCAATTATAGCTATTGACTCTGTCATATTGCTTTTTTATTCTTATCTTGTGAAGCGAAAATCTGGGTTTGCCGCAAACATTATTGTCGGCATACTGACTGGAACTGCTTTCATGTTTGGACAAGCAGCTGTCTTCGGTGAAATTACTCTTATCTCGTTAAGTCTCTATCCAATAGCTTTCGGTACAATTGGTGGGAATGTTTTAAGAGATATCCTGAGTTTGGATGGTGATTCAAAAGTGGGTTATCCTACGTTGCCTCAAAAAGTTGGTAGTATTAACGCGGCTAAAGTTGGTGCTTTATTTTTCATGCTGACTGGATTGCTTGCACCTCTTCCTTATGTTATTGGAAAATTCTCTGGACACGTAGGCTTTTCAGTGTATTACCTTCCGCTTATACTAATTTGGAGTGTATTGCTAATTTACTCCTCTATACGTCTTGCAATGTCTGCTTCTACGATAGAAAATGTGCGTAAATATGAACGAATGGTTACAATGTCTATGATTTTACTTCCTTTAGCTTTGATAGTTGAAACAATAGCTGGAATACTGTAATGAGTAAAACTAAAAGCATTTGTCCTGAGTGCCAAAAAAAAATTGATGCAAAACTAAGTGAACGAAAGGGACAAATTAACATTACCAAACAATGTCCCGAGCATGGCGAATTCAAAGCTACTCATTGGCAAAGTAAACCAATATTTGAACACATGACAAAATATGATAGTTTTCAATATCTTGGCGACCGCGATGCACCCAAAGATCCTGAAGGGTGTCCATATGTTTGTGAGACTTGTAAAAATCATGCCTCTGGGACTGTAATATGTGTGATTGATGTAACTAAGCGTTGTAATTTTAGATGTGCTGTTTGTTTTTCAACGTTTCCAAATCAAGATCATGATTATGAGCCAACTAAAGAAGCGCTTATAGGTATGCTAGAGTTTGCTGCAAAAGCAAATCCTAAACCTCCTGCTATTCTTTTTTCAGGTGGAGAACCGCTTGAACGCGAAGACATGCCTGAAATTATAGCTGCTGCCCATAAACTAAAATTTATGACTATTCTAGCAACCAATGGTACACACCTTGTTAGTACTCCCGGGTTAGCTAAGTTGCTTAAAGAAAAAGGGTTAAACATTGTTTACTTATCTTTTGACAGTTTCAATGAAGACTTTAACAAAAAAATCCGTGGCTTACCTCTTGTAAATATTAAACTAAAAGCTATTGATATTTGTCGCAAATACGACATGGAAGTCATTTTAGTTAACACTTTAATGAAAAGCTTAAACGATAACGAAGTTGGCGACATGATACGTTTCGCAGCAAAAAACGCTGACATCATACGAGGACTAATTTTTCAGCCAATAGCCTTCACTGGTAGAGCAACAGCAAATCCCTTCCGCGAAAATTTTCGAGAATGGAGCTTTGCTGAAGATGTAGAAAAACAAACTCATGGCGAAATAAAGGCAACTGACCTATTTCCAATGTCTGTTATGACCTCGCCAATTAAAATAATGCGGAAATTCATGCAGAAACCCTGGCCACTATTTAGCTGCAGTCCTCAGTGTGGCCTCGTAAATTGGGTTTACGTTTCCAAAGATGGCAAAATGTTTCCAATTAATCAATTTGTAAACTTTGACAAATTTTTCAATTACATCCGCAAAACCGCTGAAAACGCTGAATCAAAAGGCAAATTATCTTTACTGACATCCCTTTTCATGGGCGCGATGCTATCTATGCGCATGTTCGCAGTTACCAAAGAAGTTGGTATATTTACTCTACTAAGCAGTATTCTACGTATGCACATCTCTCCCTCTTATGCGTCATTGGGAAAAATCCGACGACAAATCTTCTTGTTAGGTTGTATGGCATTTATGGACTCTTATAATTTTGATGTTAATAGGGTTCGACGTTGTGTAGTTCACTATATTACACCTGACAAAAAAATTATTCCGTTCTGCGCCTATAACAATGTGCATAGAGTGCAAATTGAAAATGAATACATTGAACGCCAACAAAAAAACAAACAGAAAAACGCTATATAGCTTAACACTACAACGTACACACTGTGCTAATCTTTTTATTTTTACATAGGTTTTAGATTTTTATTAAGACGGTCTACGATTTTTTCAAAATCCCTTTGTTGTGCCTCATCGCTTTTATTAGCACAGTATCTCCTTGTGTATGTTTTTTGGACAGATGGTGACATTTTGTTAAAATTTTCGTATGCGGGTGACAAACCAACCAATTTTTCTGTGAACGATTTAATTTGGTCATCAGTGATTGTTTTGTCTTTTGGTACGTTCCACATTCCGTTATTTTTTTTGCGTTTTCCACAGCTTTTCGCCTAATTCGGTCATTAAACCTTTTTTACGTAACATTTCAACTGTTTTTTTGTTTTTCTCCGACCACACACTTTTACTGCGCCGACGTGCAAAATATTTTAAGTATTTTGTTTCATCAATACTCTGCATTTGTTCATCTATCTATACAAAACACAAAGCTTCTTCAAAAGCGTCATTCGCAGATAAGGTGACGACTGTTTTCTTTTTTCCAAATATGAGCCACACCCCTTCACTTGTTTCAGTGTTTTCATTTAGCCAGTGCGGGAACCACTTCGTGATAAAAAAATAAGCTCAGGCACATTGTTCCTCATGTTTATGCCCCGTTTCAAATTTTTTATGTCTGGCATCCTTATTTTTTGAATGCCATATTTTTTGTGTTGCTGTAAAGTTAACTGGCATCTGTAATTGCTGTTATGTGTAGAACACAGTAGTTATTTGTAAATCTATAGTTTTCTTCTTTTTCGGCGTAAAGTTCAAACACAATACTAAATTCGCCCTCTGCATTGATGCTTATGGGTACTTGTTTGTTCCATGTTTGTTTAGGGTTTAAGGTAAATTCGTATGTTTCGTATGTGGGGGTGTTTATTGGGAAATTAAAGGTGTCTTTGACAATTTTTACTTGAACCTGATAGTTGTATGTTGTTGGTTTGTTGTTTTCAACAACGATTTTTGCGTTAAAAGTGTTGTTTTGATTAATAATGAGAATTTGAGTGTGATTAACTATTTGGTCTTGAGCGTTAAGTAGATACATTACATTATACCCTTCTGAGCGGGGTGCGTAAATGATGACGCCTGTTACTACTATGCTGCAGGTTATCGTAATTGCAAGTAGTATACCTATTATTTTTTTTATGTTGATTTTTTCAAGTGATAATGTGTTTGTTTGTTTGCTATTTTTTTCCATATGGGTCACTTGTTTACTAAGCCTTTAACCATTGTTGTGAATATTTCTATTGTTGATTTGAATTTTTGTAGTTTAGGTTTACCGTATCTGCGAATTTTGTATGTGCTTTTGATTTCAACCATTTTATAGTTTTTTTTTGTGAATTTTATGAGCATTTCTGTTGCAAATGCCATGTCACCTTCGACAAGTTTTACATTGTTAATAGCTTCTTTGGATATGGCTCTAAATCCTGATTGTGTGTCGCTAAGGTATTGGCTGTATAGGAAGTCAAAGCAGAAGGTGATGATTTTGTTGCCGACAAAATTGAAGAATCCCATTGCTTTATTTGGGTCATACATACGTGATGCAAGAACCATTTCGGCGTTTTCTCGAATCATTTTATTGAGCATGCGTTCAATGTGTCTTACTTCATATGTTCCATCGCCGTCAACCATTATGATGATATTACCTTTGGCGTTTTTCATACCTGTTTTTAATGCTCGTCCATATCCGCGTCGGGGTTCAATTATTAGTCTGCAAAATTTTGTGTTTTTCACAATTTCTTGTGTGCCGTCGGTAGAGTTTCCGTCAACAACAATGATCTCCTTTGGATAGTTTAATCCTTCTTGAATTGTTGTTACAGCTTCCAGTATGTTTCCTGCTTCGTTAAGTGTTGGAATCACTACCGATACCAGTTCTACCTTTGTAGTCATAACATCTTCCCTAGCTGAAGAATTATTATCTTTGCTCACTTAAATAAGCTCTTCATATATATCAATTAGGCGTGCAACATTACTATCCCAACTGAATTTTTCCTCAACAACACTACGCAACTCTTCACTTCCAATATTGACGCCTGTAAATTCAACAATCGCCTCTGCTAATGCTTCTGGATTGTTTGCTGGAACTAATTTTCCAAAATTTTTCATCATAATTTCACCTATTCCTCCAACGTTTGTAGCTACAACAGGCAAGCCACATGCCATAGCCTCTAAAGCTACTAACGGCAAACCTTCCCCTGATTTTGAAGGCAAAACAAACAAATCCGCCACATTATAATACAAATGCAAATCTTTATCCGCAACAAACCCTGTTAATTTAATATTTTTTTCAAGACCCATATGCTCTATTTGCTTTTGAACACTCGCCATATCAGGACCTTTTCCTACAACTATAAAAATAATATTTTGTTTCTTCCTAACAGCAAATTTTGCTGCATCAATAAGCGTGTCAACACCATTTTTATAAACTAACCGACGAACCGTTAAAACAACCTTTACATCCTTTGAAATACCTAACTTTTTACGCATTTCTTCCCTAACTCTAAACAACGGCCTAAAACGATCCAAATCTACACCATTATGAAGAACCTCAACCCTGCTAGACTTTGCCCCTAAACTCAACACATACTCCTTAGTAGCATTACTCACAACAACTATCTTAACAGCCTGCCTAAGAGTCTCTTTACCAACTGTTAAATCGTTAACTTTCTCAACCTGATTGAAAATATTGTTATAATCTATGAATGTATTATGCTGCGTTAACACAAATGGTTTCTCATAATACTTTGCCAATTTACCTGCAATAAGCGAAGTCAAATACGGATGACCATGAGCATGAACAATTTCACTATCCTTAATATTTCTAGTAAATACTGGAAAACTTGCCACTGTTGGAATAGTATAAGGTATCCCTAAACGAAAACCCATATTCATAGACTCATAACACTCAACACTAATCCCATCAACAACATACTCCCTTGGAGATTGCATCCTATTAGTAACAACTTTAACATCAAAACTTTTCTGAAGAAGCCTCTTGCATTGCTCATAAGTCACAATTTGTATCCCACCAACCGACGGTAGAAACACGTTCGTAACAACACACAACCGCATCTGACCCATAAAACCAACTCCGTAACCTCAAACACCAAAATATTATAAAGTTACGGTGAAACAAACCGGTTTAACTGACACAAAATTTTAAACAGATTTAAAGAGCGATTTAACTTGAAAAAGTTATTTTCTGAAACAAAAATTTTGCTGCTCTAAGAGTAGAGCAGTTTGATAGAAAAGTGTTCTGCAAGGAATTATATAAGTATTACAGTTGTAATTTGTTTTGTTTGTTGTGTTTTGTTGTTTGGTGATTGTATAGCAGACTAGTTTAAATTTTAGTGTGTGACATGTTGTTTGTTATGACTTATAGTTGTGATTTCCGAGAAGCGGTCTTATCATATAAACAAAAAGGACATACACTAAAACAGGTCTGTGAAACTTTTAACAT
>JGI20163J26743_11538505_pt1 | contig 32219 bp, 28 predicted proteins | sample TergutCu122P1_FD_26743 | JGI IMG/M metagenome (IMG submission 26743) | reverse complement strand
TTCTGGGCCTACCATTAAATAGCCAACTGTATAATATTTTAGATAAAAACTATAATAAAATAGAGCCACCACAAAATGGTCTGCTTTTGTCAGAACGATTGGCACGTCTCCTTGATGCAGATATTGGCACTATATTAACTGTAAACAGTCCAATGCTTAGGGAACCCAATGGTAAACCCTTGGAGGTGGTAGGGATTGTTCCTCAATACCTGGGGATGAATGCGTACATGGAATTGGGTGCAGTGCAAGATTTTTTAGGACAAGGGCCTTTAGCAACTGCTATTATGGTTAGTATTGATGAGGAAAGAATACCTGCTTTACAGGAAAGATACATGGGGAGCGTAATGGTTGCCGGTGTGGATGATATAGGTCAGAGGCTTGCACAGATGCAGGAGCTGATGGATACTTTTGGTAGTATGATTTATATGTTTTTGGTGGTAGGTATCATTATTGGTTTTGCTATTATTTATACTTCTTCTATTATTACTGTTTCCGAACGAAGCCGTGAGCTGGCTTCTATGATGGTTCTTGGAATGTCACCAAAGGAAGTACTTTCTGTAATTACCTTTGAACAGTGGGTTTTAGGTATTCCTGCAATGATTGCCGGGATACCTATGGCATATATTTTGATGGCTTCTATGTCCGAGGCAGTTAGTACAGATGCATATACAATGCCTGTGGTAATTACCTTTTATTCTTATTTACTTGCAGCTTTTGTAACAGTACTGTCAATTTTAATTGCCCAAAAAGCTGCTGCCAGGAAGGTAGAAAACCTAAGTCTTGTGGAAGTCTTAAAATCCAGGGATTAAGAGTAGTATAAGAAGGAGCTTTAGAGATTATCATCTTGTTTTTAACAACGCTATTAAAGGTGGGTGGCTAGAGTGAAGAAAAAATGGAAAATTATCTTTGGAGTTTTGCTGGTGGTTGCTATTGCCGGGTTTTTAGTTTTTGAAAATACCAGAGGTCTTGAAGTTAATGTTTTAGAAATGGAGCGAGGCACAGTTGCCATGACTTTTAAAGAAGAAGGCAGAATAGTAGCCGATGTTGAAAGGTCCATTTATTCTATTTATAACAGAGAAGTGATAGAAGTTGCTGTTTATGAGGGGCAAGTAGTAAGGGCCGGTGACTTACTGGTAGTTTTAAGCTCTCGTGAGTTAGACTTTCAATTGCAACAAGCCTATGCTCAACTAAAAAGCCTTGAAGGGGAGAGGGTTAGTGCATTTGAGCAGCCCCAACCATCTGAGGCACAAATAAGAAGTCAAGAGCTGCTTATAGAACAAGCACAAAGAGATTTAACAGCTTACAGATTTAATCTTGAAAGAGTTGAATATTTGTATCGAGCCGGAGTTGTACCTGAAGTAGATTATGAGAACGCAAGAGATATGATGGCAAGAGCGGAAAACAATCTGGAGCTGCAAAGGCAAGCACTTAATTTGTTGCATGAAGTTACACTGCCGGGAAGCGGTATGGAACAATTTTATACCGGAAGAGCCGAAGCACTTCAGGCACAAATTGGTCTACTGGAACACCAGAGAAACCAAGCTAGAATTACAGCACCAATTAGTGGCGTAGTTGTTGATTTATCTGTCCAAAGAGGAAGTCTTGCCAACCCGGCTGTTCCGTTAATGAGTATATTTAGTACAGGTAGTTATCTTGTGGAAGTTTATGTTTTGGCTGCAGATATTCGCAGTATTGATATTGGGATGGAGGTAGACCTGATAATTGATGGCAGAGGTGAAGATACTATACATAAAGGTATAGTAAGAAGAACAGCTCCTTTTGCAACTCAGCGAATATCTGCCCTGGGTTTAGAAGAGCAAAGGGTCAAAGTTAGTGTTGAATTGGACGGTTCGGCTGATACCAGGCTTTTTCCGGGTTTAAGTATGGATGTAGAGTTTACAATAGATAGAAGAGATGATGTATTAGCGGTTCCGCGAACAGCTCTTTTTCCATATAATCAAGGGAATGCAGTTTGGGTAGTAAGAGACGGAAGAGCAACTGTCCAACCTGTCGAAACCGGGTTTACTAATAGCAGAGATGTAGTTGTTACAGAGGGGTTAAATGAAAAAGACTTGGTAATTCTCCAACCTCAACTGGATGGACTTAGTGAAGGCAGAAGAATTTCAAAGTAGCTATTGAATTGTTGGTCAGCAGATAGATGAGATAAAGTAAAAAGTTAAAGCAAAAGAATGATATGAAAGGATTTTTTTAGCAAGTGTAGAATTGATAAAAACAGGAAAATTCTAAATGTCACAAGGAGTTTAAGATGAAAATACTAAAAAATGATTGGGCTCCTTTATTAGAAGAGGAATTTCAAAAGCCCTATTATTTATCTCTAAGAGAGTTTTTAATCAAGGAATATACATCCAGAACTATTTATCCGGATAAAAATGATATTTTTAATGCTTTACATTTTACTCCTTACTCCCAGGTAAAAGTAGTTATTTTAGGACAGGACCCTTATCATGGGAGAGGGCAAGCTCACGGACTAAGTTTTTCTGTCCAACCGGGAATAAATCCGCCTCCGTCTTTACAAAATATTTTTAAAGAATTACAAAGTGATATAGGTTGCAGTATTCCCAATGACGGTTATCTGGTTAAATGGGCGGAACAGGGAGTTATGTTGTTAAATGCTGTGTTGACAGTACGTGCCGGTGAAGCAAATTCTCATCAAGGTAAGGGTTGGGAGAACTTTACCGATAAGGTTATTTCTTTATTAAATCAAAGAGAAAAGCCGGTTGTTTTTATTTTATGGGGCAAGTATGCCGGAGAAAAACAGCAGCTTATTACATCGCCGCAACATTTGGTCATCAAAAGCCCCCATCCAAGTCCCTTTTCTGCGGCGAGAGGTTTTTTTGGCAGTAAACCTTTTTCTAAGGCTAATAACTTTCTTAATAAAAATGGACAGCAGGAAATTGATTGGCAGCTATAGCAGAAGTCAGAAATCAGAGGTGGTCAGTCAGACTAGAGGCAATGTTTGATGGCAATCTGATATTGTTAGCGTAAGCTAGTATAGGATGGCGTAGAGCAAGGAGGCCGAGATTGGAAAAAGAATTATATGATGATACTAAGAATCAAACAGAAGATAGTAAGTGGAGTGAGATAGGTAAGGCTATTAAAAGCTGGGCACTGATTATTATTACTGCTTTTATATGTGCATGGGTTGTGAATAATTATTTGATTATTAATGCCTATGTGCCTACCGGTTCTATGGAGAATGCTATTATGCCCAACGATAGGGTGGTGGCGAATCGTTTGGCTTATTTTAATTCCGAGCCGCAGCGGTTTGATATTATTGTATTTCCTGCACCGGATGATCCGGATATTCTTTATGTTAAGCGTATTATTGGAATGCCGGGGGAAAAAATTAATATTATAGAGGGTAATGTTTTTATTGATGGGTCTAATGAACCGTTGGATGATTCGGCTTTTGTTCGAGATCCATATTTATGGGTACAAAGTGTCGGCCCTTTTGTTGTACCTGAGGGGGCTTATTTTGTTATGGGTGATAATCGGAAAAATTCAAGGGATTCCCGTAGTTGGCAAGAGCCATTTATAGCCCGTGATGATATTTTGGGGCAGGTGGTTTTTAGATATTTTAGAGGGTTTAAAGTTTTTAACTAACTTATACTATTGATGGAGATACTGTCAAAAGCAGTATCTTTATTTTTTTGGTAGAACATACATTATATGTTTTATAGTTGCGGAAAGGATTGCAGAACTGTATAATGGAGTATACAGCAAAATATGTTAATATTTAGCATGAAAAATATTTTAAAAGGTATAATGTACACGGAAGGATTGATAAAATGAATGATCAAACTCAAAGTGCGGATTTAAATGACGCACCTATAACTGAGTCTGTACAGAAAGCTGAGCCTGTGCAGATTCAGGAAAGAATAGAAATTCTTGATGTTATACGTGGTTTTGCTTTGTTGGGGATAATAATTGCTAATATGGCTTTTTTCAGTACCCCCATTGTATACTTACATTTTCTGGGCATAGAAATGTGGGATAGTTTCTGGGATAGAACTGTTTCTTCATTTATAAGCCTTTTTGTTGAAGGGAAATTCTACACTATGTTTTCCTTTCTTTTTGGTCTTGGGTTTGTAATTTTTTATGAAAGAGCCAAGGCAAAGACCAATAGACCAACACTTCTTTTTTATAGAAGGCTCTTTATACTATTACTTATAGGTTTAGCCCATGCTTTTTTTATATGGTATGGAGATATTCTGGTTTCTTATGCTCTACTTGGTTTATTACTACCTCTATTTTTCAACTTAAAACCCAAGGTCCTCCTGATATGGGCTGCAACATTTTTTCTTATAATGGTAATGTTTGTAGCTTTGGGAGTCTTATTTGTAAGTACGCTTGATGAGGCAACTACTATTGAGCTTATGCAGCCATTAATTGCAGATATGGAAAATAGGCTGGAAAGTTCCTTTTATGCCTATAGTCAAGGTACCTTTGCCGAGATAATGGCTCAACGAGCATCGGATACTCTCTTAGGGTATAGTCAACTTTATGTTAGCTTGTTTTTAATATTTCCTTTGTTTTTGCTAGGTCTTTATGTTGGCAAAAGAGGTCTTTTTCAAAACACAGAGGCAAACCTGGTTTTTACAAGAAGGGTATGGAAGTTAAGTTTTGTTATTGGTTTTACAATGAGTATTGTTAAATATATAAGCGGAAATCGACTGGATCCGATCTTTGCTTCTATTTATGACGTGATTAATATGGTTGCTAGGATTTTGGGAGATACAGGTTTAAGTATTTTCTATGTGACATCAATTGTCTTATTGTATCAAAATAGAGAATGGATATTAAGGCTTAAACCCTTAGCATATGTAGGCAGAATGGCATTAAGCAACTATTTGTTCCAATCTATAGTTTGTACCGCTATTTTCTATAGTTACGGTTTAGCACTTTATGGTCAAGTGGGTCCTGCTTGGGGATTAGTTTTGGCGATTAGTATATTTACTGTTCAAATCTTTATCAGTAAGTACTGGTTAGAACGTTACCGTTTTGGTCCGATGGAATGGGTCTGGAGAAGCCTGACTTACGGTAAGCTTTCCGGAATGAAAATTACAAAGTAGAATAATAAAATGCACCTCCAAAAATTAGTTTAGCTAACTTTAAAGGTGCATTTTTTTTGAGCTGTTAGGAAATTTTTTATATACCCCCAGTGGTTCAAAGTAAATCAAATAGTGCTTTATTTCATGATACAAGCCATGTTTTTCCTTGTAATACTGAATTGCACTTTCTAAAAAAGCTTCTGTAACTTCTAGAAATTCAGCTAGTTGATACTTGTTTTGTATACCTGCAAGACATACTTCTATTAAAGAGTTTATAGGTAAAGAGAGTTGGAAGATGGAGAAAAACAAGCTGCGGAAGTACTTAATAAAATGGAAAAGTCCATAGCCAATATTGATCCGAGATTAAAACATCTTATGAGAAGGAGATATATAGATGGCGAAAAATTCAATGTTATTAGTTATGAAATTGGTATTAGCGATAGACAGTTAAGGCGATTACATACAAAAGCAATAGAATTAATAAGGTAAAATAAATGTCCGCAAATGTCCGGTGTATAAGGTGATATACTATAAAGTGAAAGAGCGTAAAGAGACCTGATGAGGCAGTGTCGTTAAATTAATGACACTGCCGGAAAGGGTCTTTTTATATGTCAGCTATTTGCACAAATTATTTGACTGCACGTATAACACGTGTTATGATTATTATGTAGAGGGGGATTGAATTGAATGCAAAGGAAGGTGTTACAAGTGCTAAACAACAACTTCATGTTTCCTGCGGTTGTTACAAAATTTGCTGAAGATGATTATAATGTAAAATTTCCCGACATAGAAGAAATCAATACTTTTGGTTCAACTTTAGAAGAGGCTTATATTATGGCAGAAGATGCTTTAAAACTGTATTTATTTGACTTATATTCAGATGGTATAGAGATTCCTCAGGCAAAGACTTTGTTTCATGATCTAAATAAAGATCAAACATTGATTATAGTTAAGGCAAACTTGAGAGATATTATAAAAGAATATGATAGTAAGGCTGTAAAAAAAACACTAACCATACCTTCATGGCTTAACAAGGAAGCTGAGGAAGCACATGTTAATTTTTCTCAAATATTACAAAAAGCTTTATTAGAGCATTTACGTATAGAAACATAATATAATTTTTTATAAAAGATTTAGTTGAAATATGCCAAAGATGTGTTTACAACACATAATTAGGCATACAAAAACACCTGAACTCTATGCGTATCAAAATTTACAGGGGTTTGGATGAGGCAACAAAAACAGTACATTTAAAAAACCTATAACATTCATTATTAAATTACAACTATGGAAAAGGAAGGAGCTGTTTTGTGTAGAAGTATATTAAGGTTAGGAAAAGTACAGAAATAAGAGGTGAAGTTCGATGCTTTCTCAAAATGAACTAACTTATGTTTTAAAAAATGCATATATACCGGAGCACTTACCTAGTTACTTTCAATATTTCTCCAAAATGGAACCCTTTGTAGAAGATAAGTTTTTATACTATAAGAATGAAGATGTGCTAAGCTTTATTGGTTATCCGTTAGAAGCAGGGGAGCTTTACTTAACTAATCAAGATGTAGATAAAGTACACAAAGAAATACCTGCTGTACTAGATCGGATAGTGGAGCAGCACAAACCTACAGAGGTAAAAATTATTGCACCTATTGAACTTTCAGTAAAGGGATATAAAATAGAAAAAACTACAATTGAAAGTGATAGTTATTCTATTTTAGACATACAAAACCTAAAGATACCGTCCAAGGTTAAAAATATGATTAACAGAGGCAGCAGGGAACTGGAAATTTTCTTTAGCAGGGATTTTTCCACACAAAATCATAGGTTGCTTTTGGAGTTTTTAAAGGACAAGAGATTTCCTGAAACATCAAGTAGTTTTTACTATAATATTCCCGATTATGTTATCTACTCTGAAACTGCTATGAATATTAATGCATACAAAATTGGCCAAAGGGCAAAAGACGAGCTTTTGGGGTACAATATAGTGGACTTTAGTCAAGGTGACTTTTGCTTCTATCTTTTTAATATTACCGGAGATGAAGAGGATTATGTACCGGGAACCTCTGACCTTCTTTTCTATGAAATGGTGCAATTAGCCGGGGAGAAAGGGAAAAAATATATTAATATGGGTCTGGGAATTAGCGGAGGAATTAAAAAGTTCAAGGAAAAATGGGGAGCAAAAGACCTGGTAAACTATAAATTTATGTCTTATAAAAAATCTACTTTTTTCTCTTAAGAAACAGACTTTTATTTTTTGATATTATCCTTTTATTTCTTCGGCTTCTTCAGTTTTTGCCGAATTCTTTTTTAGCATTGAACTTCCAAACCAAACCAGAGCAAAACCTATTATGAATAATACCGGATAAATGATACTAAAGGCTTCGGGTATTAATCCTCGAGAGGAACCAACTATCAGTCCGGCAAAAAGGTAAGAAATAACCATTCTGTGGTTAAAGTAAAATTTATTAAGGATATTTGCCAGTAGCAGTATTCCTAAGGCACCGCCTACTCCAAAGATAGCGATATTCACCAGGTGCAGCTCAGATACAAAAAGTAACATAGCATCATACATACCAAAGAGTATGAGAATGGAGTTTCCGGGAAGACCGGGGACAATCATTGCTGCACTTGATAAAGCCCCCCCTGTAAAAAGTAACCACCAGCTAATATCAACATCAGGAGAAAGGTTACCTATCGCTTCAGAAACCAGAGAAAAGCCAATAATTCCTCCAATAATCAAGACGAATATTCCCTTTTTCCCGGGTTTTGGGCAACCATCAAGAACAGGTTTGATTGAGGCTAAAAGACATCCCAGCAAGAAAGCAGCAGTTGCGTCTCTATAGTGTGTAAAAAATGTTGTAAAGGCTAAACTTCCAAGGTAAATACCAACTGCTAACCCTAAAACCAAAGGTATATAAGGTTTGAGGTTTAGATTTGCCACATCTCGAATAAATCGTTCGTAGATGCCAAATATTAGAAGTATAGTACCACCACTCATACCCGGCAGTACCAAAACAAAGCCCATTAGCAGGCCTATAATAGTGTTTGTCATGAAAAAAGCCACCTGTTTTCTTTTTGAAAATAATACAACATATATTATATCACATAATAATCTTATATTAGCTTGCAATTAAAATCTTATTCTTAATCTTAGTTCGGCATTATTAATTTCCTACAATAGTATGCACTAAAACGATTATTTAGAGTTGCTTTTTTAAATGATAATTATTATAATAATTCAAAACATATATTTAGATAAGATGATTACCACTCGCAGCAAGAACGCCGAGGTGTTTTAAATATTTTTTGTAGCACATTGCCTGCTTTGAGATTAGGCACGTTGTAAGATGGTAGAAGGAAGGCTTATGAAAGCACTCTTTTGAGTGTATTTTTTGTACCTTTCATTTTTGCCAAAAAGCACAGGCATGATTACAACTAAAAAATGGAGGGATAATAATGCTTGTAGTAATGGAAAACGGAGCTAGAGAAGAAGCAATTATGAAAGTATCAAAAAAATTAGAGGAAAGTGGTTTTACAGTTCATTTAACCAGAGGTGTTGAAAGAACAATCGTAGCCGGAGTGGGAGATCCAACCCGCACAACAAATTTCTCGATAGAAGCTATGGAAGGAGTAGAAAGGGTTATTGGTATAATGACACCTTACAAACTGGCTTCAAGGGAATTTAAGGCTGAAGATACAATAGTTGAAATTGGCGATGTGGCTATAGGAGGAAAAGAGCTTCAGATCATGGCAGGTCCCTGTGCAGTTGAGAGTAGAGATCAGGTTCTTGAGATAGCACAGATAGTAAAAGACTCAGGGGCAAAGATAATGAGAGGTGGGGCCTTTAAACCCAGAACTTCTCCTTACGACTTTCAAGGACTGGGAGAAGAAGGGCTTAAAATCCTCAAAGAAGCAGGAGAAACTTATGGTCTAAAAATTATTACAGAAGTAATGGATCCGGCAAGTGTAGGGTTAGTAGCTTATTACTCAGATATATTGCAAATCGGTGCCAGAAACATGCAAAACTTTGCTTTATTAAGAGAAGTTGCCAAAATAGACAAGCCGGTTCTAATAAAAAGAGGGCTGTCGGCAACAATTGGAGAATGGATCATGGCAGCGGAATATGTATTAAGTGGTGGTAATGAAAAAGTTATACTATGTGAAAGAGGCATAAGAACTTTTGAACCCTTCACCAGAAACACCTTGGACCTATCTGCCGTTGTGGCAGCTAAACAACTTACCCATTTACCGGTAATAGTAGACCCAAGCCATGGAACCGGAAAGTGGAAACTGGTAAGTCCCATGGCACTGGCAGCAGTTGCCGCAGGAGCTGATGGTTTAATAATAGAAGTTCACCCAAAACCAAGTGAGGCCCTATGCGACGGTTCCCAATCCTTAACGGGAGAAAACTTCAATAAACTATTAACAAAAATAAAGCTAGTAGCCAATGCCGTAGACAGAGAAGTATAATCAATATCCCAGAAGCCAAGCAAGCGACAACCGTAAAATTGTCAATCACCAACAACCCTTTTATCAACCGCCGACAGTCGGTAATCGTTGTGTTTTTTAATTGACAATTGTCAATTGTCAACTGTCAATTGCTCCCCAAGGTGGTGTTTGTTTTAAATGTCAATAAATAGTGAATTAAAGATAGAACCCAAAAGAAGCCTAAATGGTACAATACAAGTTCCCGGAGACAAGTCAATTTCTCACAGGGCTATTATGCTTGGAAGTTTAGCCGATGGTACTACCAAAATTAAAGGTTTTCTCATGGGTGAGGATTGCTTAAGTACAGTTAAATGCTTTCGGGAAATGGGTATAACTATTGAAATAAACCAAGATATAGTGGTAGTTCATGGTAAGGGGCTTCATGGTTTAAGTGAGCCACAGGATATTTTAGATGTGGGCAATTCAGGCACAACAATACGCCTAATGTCCGGTATTTTGGCAGGACAAAACTTTACCTCTGTAGTTACAGGGGATGCTTCCATTCGTAAAAGACCTATGGGCAGGGTTACCAAACCCTTAAAAGAAATGGGGACCACTATCTTAGGCAGACAAAAAGGAGAACTTGCACCACTGACTATTAGTGGTGGTAAATTAAAACCTATTTCTTATAAAACTCCGGTTGCCAGTGCCCAGATAAAATCTTCTATCTTACTGGCAGGTTTGTTTGCTGATGGATGGACAGAAGTTATAGAGCCGGAAAAATCAAGGGATCACTCAGAACGAATGTTAAAATACTTTGGAGCAGAAGTTGATGTGGATGACTTAACAGCGAGGGTAAAGGGGCAACCAACTCTGACAGCCAAAGAAGTACAAGTTCCCGGAGATATATCATCGGCTGCTTTTCTTTTGGTAGCAGGTGCTATCGTGCCTGATTCTAAAATAATTATCAAAGGTGTTGGTATTAATCCAACCAGAACAGGTATTATAGATGTTCTTAAAGAAATGGGTGCTAAGATTAGGGTTTTAGAAAATACTGCAAATACGGGAGAGCCGTTAGGAGATTTAATTATCGAAACCAGTAACCTTAAAGGTATTAAGTTTGGAGGTCAGCTAATACCAAGATTGGTAGATGAGATACCTGTAATCGCTGTGGCAGCTGCCTGTGCAGAGGGAATAACCGAAATAAGAGATGCTGCAGAACTTAAAGTAAAAGAGAGCAATCGTATAGAGGCTATTTGCCAGGGACTTCAAAAAATGGGTGTAGATATAGAAGAACTTCCTGATGGCTTAAGAATAAATGGCGGTAAGCCTATTAAGGGAGGAGTTATTCTTGATAGCCAAGGTGATCATAGAATAGCTATGGCACTAGCTGTGGCAGGGCTGGTAGCAGATAAAGGAATAACTATAAAAGATGCAGAATCAATTGACGTATCTTTTCCCGGCTTTAAAGACTTGCTAGATACATTATCGGATAAATAAGAGCAGGCATATTTATCGCAAAGCCATATCTATATATGTTAATATATGGATATGGCAGAAGTGATTGAATTGCAGGTGTGGTTGCCACCTTTGTTCTCTTAATGGAGAGGGGGTGGTCACATGGTGAATACATACGAATTGTTATCTTTAATGATAATGTTCGGATTGCTCATCATTGCTGTCCTGAGTTTCAGGGCAAAAAAATAATCACCCTGCATGACACCTGCAGTGTGATTAAGTAAAATTAGTTACACCTGGTGGTAACCGCATCCTTGCGGATTCGATTACCTCTGTCTCTATTATACCACGTTATCATAATTAGTAAACAACTAAATTACAAGACAAGGAGATTATCCTATGTTACGTTATCTTTCAGCAGGAGAATCCCATGGACCCTCCCTGGCTGCTATTGTAGAGGGAATGCCGGCAGGTATTGAAGTAGATATTGATTTGATAAACGATATTCTGCAGAGAAGACAGGGTGGATATGGTCGAGGTGGCAGAATGGCCATAGAAAATGATAAGGTAGAAATCTTATCCGGTGTAAGAAACGGAGTAACTTTGGGAAGTCCAATTACTTTGAGAGTTAATAATAGAGACTGGGAAAACTGGAAAGAGATTATGTGCCCCTATAAAGGTGCAAAAATTCAGGAAAAGGTTGTTACCAAACCAAGACCTGGTCATGCAGATTTGCCGGGAGCCATAAAATATGACCAAAAAGATATGCGAAATATTTTGGAACGGGCCAGTGCCAGAGAAACTGCAATTAGAACAGCAGTCGGAGGCTTGGCAAAATCACTATTAAAAAAGTATCATATTTGCTCTGTTGCCCATGTAGTAAGAATTGGAAAGATTGAAGTTAAGGAAGTAGACTATGAAAAACTCAAGCTAATGGGAACAGAAATATATAACACTCCTGTTTACTGTAGTAATCCTGAGGTTAGTCAAGAAATGATTAGGGAAATTGATAATGCCAAATCTCAAGGGGATTCCATTGGAGGGATCTTTGAGGTTGTTGTGGGTAATCTACCTGTTGGATTGGGTAGTCATGTTCATTGGGACAGACGATTGGATGGGAGAATAGCAGGAGCTTTAATGAGTATCCAGGGGATTAAGGGAGTAGAAATTGGTCTGGGTTTTGAAGCTGCAACTCTTCCGGGATCGAAAGTACATGATGAAATTTATTATAGCGAAGAAAAAAGTTTTTATCGGAAAACAAATAATGCAGGAGGTATAGAAGGTGGGATAACAAATGGTGAGATACTTAGAGTAAGGGCTGCCATGAAACCTATTCCTACATTATATACTCCATTAAAATCAGTAGACTTTATTACTAAAGAACCTTTTGAAGCAAGTATTGAAAGATCTGATACCTGTGCTGTACCGGCGGCAGCGGTAGTTGGTGATGCTGTAGTAGCCTGGGAAATTGCAAAGGTTTTGTTGGAGGATTTTAAAGGAACTATTTAAGCAAAATTTTTCAGATAATTCATCAATGAAAAAGATGGAGGGTATAAAATGAATAAAAAGATAGGTTACCTGGGGCCCGTTGGGACCTTTTGTGAGCTGGCTACAGAAAAATACTTTGGACAGGAAAAATATGATTTTAAACCCTACCCATCAATACAAAAGGTTTTTGCCTCAGTTTATACAGGAGAGGTCGAGGTGGGAGTTGTTCCAATAGAAAATTCTTGTGAAGGTACTGTTAATCAAACCTTTGACCTGCTGGCGTACGGGTCTTCATTTGGACCGGAAGGGGAAATTTGTGAATATGATGTTAAACTCATAGGGGAAGTAATCATACCTATTAAACATAGTTTATTAGCAAGATTTGATGTGAACCCAGAAGAAATTTGCAAGATTATTTCTCATCCTCAAGCACTGGCTCAATGCAAATATTATTTGGAAAAAACCTTTCCTCAGGCAAAATTGGTTGAAGTTAACAGCACTGCTGAAGCAGTGGAGCTGATTTCGAAGTCAAAGGAGCCGTTGGCAGCAATTGCAATGGCAAATGTAGCCGAAAAATATGGACTTAAAGTGTTGGAAGCAGGGATAAATGATTATTCCAATAATGAAACTAGATTTATAGTAATTTCCAAAACAGAAGGAGAGTGTCTTGTTGACTGTAAAACTTCTATATTAGTTAACGTGTTAAATAAGCCGGGGACTTTGTATAGGATTTTAAAAGAATTTTCCTTAAGAGGAATAAACCTAACTAAAATAGAATCCAGACCTGCAAAAACCGGAATAGGAGGGTACTTGTTTTTTATTGACCTAGATGGTAATCACCTAGAGCCTAGAATTAAAGAAGCTTTAGATGAAATACATGTTATGAGTCCCATAAGAATACTAGGCTCATATAAGGCAGCTATGAACAATACAGGAAGAAAAAGTGAGTTTGTTTATAGTCTGGAAGAGTTACGCAGAAAAGTGGATATTATAGATGAGCAGATAATTGATTTGTTAGCAAGGCGTACCGAAGTAGTAGGGCAAATTGGCAGCTACAAATCTACTACTGATCGAGTTGTTCATGATCCAACAAGGGAAGCATGGATATTGGATAAACTAAGTAACCTTGCTGAAGAGAAAGGTTTTAGTCCTTCTGTAACGGTAGAGGTTTATAAAATACTATTCAAACATTTTGTAGCTATGCAGAAGAAATAATAGCCTTAAGTATTATAATTATAAATTAGCAAATGTTCAGTTTTTCTATTATTTCTACCTCGAACATTGTATAAGTACGTTTTATCAAAAGAAGTTATATTAATACCGGGCTGGGTTTTATATAAGCTTAAAATAAAATCTGTATTTTTTATAATCAATACAAATTTTGCTTTTAGGTTTAACAAGCATCGAGCCAGGCGTTTTTGGTCTTCCATATCGAAAGAATTTTGTTGATACTCGCTAAAATCTGAATGGTAAGGCGGGTCTAAAAAAATAAAATCCTGAGCTGATAGCGGATATTTATTTAAAAGACCTTCAAAATCCATATTTTCTATAATAGTATTTTTAAAAAGAGTTTGAGGCTTCTCACTAAATACAAGATCAACTTTGGTTCTGAAATTTTTTCTGTTATAGGCTAAACCACCGTAAGGTATATTAAATTTCCCTTTGGAGTTAAAACGAAACATGGAACCATAGCAAAATTCACGAATAAAATAATAGTTCGCTATTTTTTTTGCTTCAAAAATATTTCTGTTTGTACCTTCATTAAAAAGGTCGCTATTAAGTAGATCACGAAAATGCATGTAAACACCACTTCTTACAGCGGTTTCAATGTTTTTTTGTAAATCTTCCATAGGTAAATTGCCTTGCTTTTCTTCTAACTTTTGCATACGTTTAAATTTTGCTATAGTATTACTAACCATCTGATGCATAAGGTTTTTAGGTAATATTGTAAAATCAGCAGGAAAATAAGAGTTAAACTCTTTGAAGTTTATAGTAAAAAGCAAAAAGATTCTTTCTGTTATTTGGTTATAAGTTGATAAATTTTGCTTGAAATCTGTGTAAATTATTAAAAGCTTTTTTAATAAAGGCTCCATATAATTATGAATACCTTCCCAGCACTCCACATATCTATAAAGCTCCTCTTTAAAAAGCTCCTTATCCAATTCTTCACCTTTTATATAACGGTAAAAAAGAACCAGTTCCCTACAAAGGTCATTTATAATAGCCTTGCTAGGTTCAATATGAAAATATACTGCTCCTCCACCAAAAAAAGGTTCTATGTAAGTATCATAATTCTTAGGCATTATTTGCCTCACATATTGTAGCTCTCTACTTTTTCCACCGGGCCATTTGATTAGTGGCTGCATCTGATTTTCCGCCTTAAAAAAGTATAGTTAATAACTATATATATTTTCTACTAGTGCAATGTATTTCCTGCCAGGGTTTTTAGCAAAAAACAGTAACTTTATGGTATAATAATACTGTTATTTGACTTGGCATTTAAATTTACAGTACTTATTATTTTTACTAGGAGGGTAAGTATGAAGATTTTAAAATTCAAAATTTTTATAGCCTTAATTTTTTTATTAATATTTACTCCTATGGTTATAGGAGCATCGGAAGCTGATATTCGTATTTATATTGGGGATGATAAGTTAATTATTCCCGGAGAGTTAGGCAGACCTTTTATTGACAATCAATCTCGGACACAAATTCCAATAAGAGCAATAAGTGAAGGCTTAGGATACGAAGTTAATTGGGATGATGGTTCAATGACTGCAACAATTTTCAAATCTGAAAATGAGCGAATCTACATTACTATTGGTAGCAATGAGATTCAGACTCCTTATGGAATAGTCAGAATGGATACCAATGCAATAATTATAGAACAAAGAACCTATTTGCCTTTAAGATTTATTAGCGAGGCTCTTGGTTATCAAGTAGATCATCATGGAGGAAGATGGGTAGGTTATCACGAAATTAGGATTACAAATCCCAGGGTTGCAGTTGACTTTTACAGACCAAACCGCCAAACTCTACCTGATGAAATAACAAGATGGGTAGAGTATTCAAAAATGATACCCTTAGTTCAGGAAAAAGAATATGGGGGAGAAAGATATATTTTAATAACAGAAGGAATGAAACCTACCGGTGGTTTTTTCGTAGAAATAGTTGGTGTCTACAAAGGTGGAGATGTTCTGGAAGTGCTAGTACGATCAACCAGCCCCGGAGAAAATGATATTGTGACAATGGCTCTAACATATCCATATGACTTGATTGTAATAGAGGAAAAGGGATTGGAGCTGCGCTTTAGAGATGTATCCAATGAAAATAGATTTTTTGCCGGTTTGGTAGGGATGGATAGCATTGATAGGCCTGTAGTTGCGTCATCTCCGTCGATTAAAATTTTCTCCCCCGGACCAAGCCAAGAGGTGGAAGACACAATCAATTTAAAGGGGTTGACTAATGCTTTTGAAGGAACAACTAATTTTGAATTAACTGTAGGTAGCGGTAATGTTCTACTAGAAGGTTTTGTAACAGGAACCATGGGGGATTGGGGTTATTTTGAAAGGGAAATCCAGATACCGGAAGGCATAGATGCTACAGTAATTTATTTAAATCTATTTAATATAAGTCCAAAAGATGGGGAAAGAATATCAGGAATAAATATTCCCTTAAGAATTACAAGAAACTAGCTCTGGAGATTAAATAAAACACCCTTTAGCAACGATATAACACAGCTAAAGGGTGTTTTATTTTTGTTAATAAAGTATAAATTTTGTTTAAAGCATAAACCACTGTAGCATATCCTGATTAAAAAATAGTAAGGCAAAACCTCTATCTAAATTAGCGAGCCATCAACATTAATGACTCAGTAACCCATGGGAACAATACGAAGAATAATACGTAACCCACAGAGAATGATAACACAACGTTGAAGAACTGACCACCTAAGTAAAGGGCAACGGCTTTACCGCCTTTGAGGTATACCCAAAGCTCACGGAAGTTTGTTGATAAACCAATACTTGTAAAAGCTAGAGCAAAGAACCAACGCTGAAGTTCACCTGTTAAGCGAACAACACCATCATCAATCAAAGCTCCTGCAACATCACGACCTAATGAAGCGTGAAGTATTGAAAAAACTATAGAAGCACCGATGAAACCAAGGACGAATTTTGGAAAACGAACCCAGATTTCTTTTAATGCAGCACCGAAAGTTAAGTTAACTTCATCTTTTCTTGAAGAGTCAACTATCAGACACCAGTAAGCTGCGATACAGAACGCCATTGCACCGATAATGATATTTTGGATCATTTTGATAGTAGCGGCAACATCTCTGGCGGCAGGACCGATTAACTCACCTGCAGCAACAACGGCACCGGTGGAGTCAATTGTACTACCAATCCATGAACCTGCCATTACCGGGTGCATATTAACAGCTATAAGAACTGCAGGCATAGCAATCATCATAAAAGCTGTAAAGGTAATTGACATACCAACAGCAAGGGTTAATTCTTCTTTTTTGGCTCTACTTGCAGCAGCGGCGGCGATAGCGGCAGATACACCACTCACAGACTGGTCTGCAGATATGGTGATGTTTAGGGATTTAGACTCGATTCTTAGAACTTTCTGTCCAAGCCAATAACTGAAGACTAAAACTACGGGTGTAACACCCCAAGTTAAAAATATACCCGGTAGACCTATCAAAAGGATTTGGTTCATTAAGATTGTAGAACCAAGCATTACAAGACCTGTTTTAATGTAAAACTCAGTTTGCACTGCCGGCATAACAAACTTTGGTGTACCAATTGTGTTGGCTATAAGCAATCCTATAAATAGAGCCCACATTACGTATTCCAAGCCCCATGCATTTGCTTGTTGTTGGGCTGCAAATACGAAGGATAGAGTTGCTAAAACGAATACCATAGGGAAAGCTGTTAAGAATGCTTTTATTGAGTGACCCATAATACCCATTCCAAGTGCAAAAAGTAAACCAATAAACACCATCAAAATAGCATAATCTACAAAACGGTTTTGCGGTGTGGTAGTAGCTGCACTTCTTGCACTGGATTCTGCATTTCTTGCAGAACGCCATTCGCTAATTGCAGCTATAGCCTCAGCATTTAAGGAAGCATCTGTAAAGCCAACAGCAGCAGCAGCAGCTTCTGCTGTTTCAGCATTTGCTCTGGCTTCATCTCGAGCGGCTTCGGCATCTCGCCATCTTTCATAATTAGCTGCGTTTCGAGTCTCTGACCATTCAGCAGTTCTGACAAACGAATCTAGAGGATTGGTTTCCCATCTAAAAACACGACCAAGGCGTTGCATGAAAATTTGTGCTACGTCTGTATTTCTGCCTTGTATGCGCCCTAGCTCATCATGAGCATCATACCAAGCAATTGTAAAAAACTCTGTACCTTCGGGAGCAGCAGCAAATCTTTCCACTTCATACTCCATTGTAGTATTGCTAACATTAATTCTTTCATGCATATTTTCCGGGGGATTTCCTAAAAAGATAATTATAGCAAAAATTAAAAGAATAGAACCCAACCAAATGGCCCAATAATCTTCGTTTTTCCATAAAAAAGAATAATCTTTTTTCTTAGATTCAGACACTTATATAACACCTCCAAAATTAATTACCAAAATAAGTTGCGAATAATAGTTGTCAAGTTAAAAATTCAGCACATTGCCAATTATCTGAGATATTTTCAAGGTCACCTCCTTGTATTTTATCCGTCCCACATAAGATGTTATAAAAATATAAAATGATAGATATTGATATTATAAACATACAAATCCCATTATTCGACATATAAATCAAGAATCCTTTAAAAATTTAGAGTATGAAGAATTTACTAAGTATTCTGTAATAATGACTGGCATTATATTAATATTAGGTAAGCTATAAAAAACTAGCCCTGAAAAGGCTAGTTTTTCAAGGAAATACCTGTTTAGCATATTCTAGTCTATATTTGACTATGGCCTTTTCTAGTTTTTCAATTAACTCGGGAAGTCCTTCTACGTCAGATCTAAAGGTAGAGCGGGCTGCCTTACTTACTTCTTTTTCAGCTTCGTCCAGTTGATTTAAAAACTCAACAAATTTATCATAGGATTTATAATGGTTTATGACCATTTGCTTATAATTATCGCCGGAAGAGTTTAGTAGTCCTAAATAATGGTGGAAAAGCAAGTCCACTTCCTCAATTTGTTTTTCAAAAATAAGCGATACGGCAACATCTGGATTAAGCTGAGTTTTAATAATTTCTTTAGTTTCCAGAAGTGCTTTTTCCTCAGATACTTCTTTAGTATATACTTTATAAGCAGCGTTTAGTGCAATTTCTTTAGTATAAGTATAACCTTCACGAAATCCATATGTGGCTGCTTTGTATCGATCCATCTCCCACATGAAGGGAAGAAATACAAAGGGAAAAAAGAACATCCAAAATGATACTTTAGGCTTCTTAATTGCCGTATCAATTGCTTCCTCTGAGGTGTTTTTTTCATATATTAAAATTTTATTATACCTTGGGTCTGCATGGGTAGTTTTTTTATCAGTCATATTTAAAGACCTCCATTTTGATACTTTTAACAATTACATCATGTATTATTATATACCAAAACACCTAAATTAAAGAAGTATTATTTACAATAAATAACCCCTTAGCAGTAGATATCTTTCTGTTAAGGGGGGTGAATACTTTTACTATAAAAATAAAATTTTGCTTAACGTAGAAACCATTGTAACATATCCTGGTTAAAAAATAGTACTGCGAGACCAGCAATAGAAAACCAAATTATGAATAAAGCCAGTACAATAATAAAATGTTTCATAGCGTCAAATCCTTTAATTAGTAACTTTCTGCCGGAACATATTGATCCGGATAATAATAATCTTCTTCTATTTGTTCCGTTTGTTCAATGGCTGGAGGGTTAGGTGATCGGGGATTAAATTGCATAGTATGTCTCATTCGTGGAATGATCTCAGAATACTGTTCCACGAAAGCCCAGAACCAAGCACCAGCATCAATTTCTTCATCAATTATGATTTGATGAAGATGTGCAGTCCCGAAGGAGTAGGTTAAAAAAGGCAGACCAAATATTATGAAGAAAAAGGGTAATATAAGACCTATTATGAGTATTGATAATCTTATAATCTTGCCTCGTCTACTACTACTGTTAAATAGATGCATTTAATTTATCCTCCATAATAAAAAACTTAACATCTTAAAATAATAACTAGTCTGCAAAAACCTACAGGTTTTTGCAGACTAGTATTAAAGTACTAAGGTATTAGCTATAGATTAACGAGGCATTGCCATCAATGCGTCAGTAACCCATGGGAACAGTATGAAGAACAATACGTAACCCACTGAGAATGATAATACAACGTTAAAGAACTGACCACCTAAGTAAAGGGCAACGGCTTTACCGCCTTTGAGGTATACCCAAAGCTCACGGAAGTTCGTTGATAAACCAATACTTGTAAAGGCTAGAGCAAAGAACCAACGCTGAAGTTCACCTGTTAAGCGAACAGTACCATTATCAATCAAAGCTCCTGCAACGTCACGACCTAGCGTAGCGTGAAGTACTGAGAAAACTATGGAAGCACCGATGAAACCAAGAACGAACTTTGGAAAACGATTCCAAATTTCTCTTAATGCAGCAGTGAAAGTTAACTCAACTTCATCTTTTCTGGAAGTATCAACTACAAGACACCAGTATGCTGCGATACAGAATGCCATTGCACCAATGATGATATTTTGGATCATCTTGATAGTAGCGGCAACGTCTCTGGCAGCAGGACCGATTAACTCACCTGCAGCAACAACGGCACCGGTGGAGTCAATTGTACTACCTATCCATGAACCTGCCATTACCGGGTGCATCTGAACAGCTATAAGAGTCATTGGCATAGCAACCATCATGAAAGCTGTAAAGGTAATTGACATACCAACAGCAAGGGTTAATTCTTCTTTTTTGGCTCTACTTGCAGCAGCAGCAGCGATAGCGGCAGATACACCACTCACGGACTGGTCTGCAGAGATAGTGATGTTTAGTGACTTGGACTCCATTCTAAGAACTTTCTGTCCCAGCCAGTAACTGAAGACTAGAACTACCGGAGTAACACCCCAAGTTAAGAATATACCTGGTAGACCTATCAAAAGAATTTGGTTCATTAAGATTGTGGAACCTAGCATTACAAGACCTGTTTTAATATAGAATTCGGTTTGTACTGCCGGCATAACAAACTTTGGTGTACCAATTGTGTTAGCTATAATTAATCCTATAAACAGAGCCCATAACACGTATTCCAAGCCCCAGGCGTTTGCTTGTTGTTGGGCTGCCATTACGAAGGAACATGTTGCTAAGAAGAATACTATAGGGAAGCCTATTGCAAAAGCTCCTACCGACTTGCCCATAACAGCTATACCGGTACCAAAGAGGAAACCGATAAATACCATTAAAATAGCATAGTCTATAAAACGGTTTTGGGTTGAATTATTAGCTGCACTTCTTGCAGAGGACTCTGCACTTCTTGCAGCACGCCAATTGCTAACAGCAGCAGCAGCAGCATCGTTTAAGGCAGCATCTGTAAAGTTAACAGCAGCAGCAGCAGCTTCTGCTTCTTCTGCATATGCTAGAGCTTCATCACGAGCAATTATGGAATTTTGCCATCTTTCGTAGTTAGCTTCATTTCGTTGATCTACCCATGCTTGATTTCTGACAAATGCATCTATAGGATTGTTTTCCCATCTAAAAACACGACCAAGGCGTGACATGAAAATTTGTGCTACATCAGTGTTTCTGCCTTGTACACGTCCGTGGGCGTCATGGGCATTCCACCAAGCAATTGTCCTGAATTCTGTGTATTCAGGGGCTTCAGCAAATCTGTTTACTTCATATTCCATTGTAGCATTAGTTTCTTGGAATATTCCCCTCATGTTGTCTGGGGGATTTCCTAAAAATATAATTAGAGCAACTATTAAAATGAAAGAACCTAGCCAAATGGCCCAGTAGTCTTCACTTTTCCATAAAAATGAATAATCTTTTTTATTAGGATCAGACATTTATATAACACCTCCGAAGTTTATTTTCGAACAAGCTAATAACATTATATTAAGATATTCAAGTACCACCACCTTGACATAATATATTTTACAAACGGCATTACAATAGAAGTGCAAAAACTTAGTTAGACTTACATAAACATATGAAATAAATATAATAAATATGAACAATAAACAGTTAATTCGACATTTAAGTAAAGAAACCTGCAAAATAATAGACGAAACAAGGAAGCGTGCTATTAATAAATAAAATAGACTGAAAATTAAAGAGATAAAAACTGCAAAAAATCGTTATGTGGATGAGTAAAGTCATTTGAAAAACAAAAAAAATCGACACAAAGAAGCGTCGATTTTAAAAACACCGAAATTTTTAATGTTTTTATTTGATTTATTATAAAGTCATAAAAATATGAATTATTATTACTGATTACCATACCAAGGAATAGCAACAGCGGCTTGCCAGGAAAAGAAGAATGCTATTATTATTGCTGCATATACAACTATTGCAAAGATTACCTCTTTTCTCATATAATTATACCTCCTTCATGTTTTTTGTTCATAAGTTATTATAAATTATTTCAAATTTAAACTTGTATTACAAAATTTATTAATATTGCTTATACAAACTATATCATTTACTCATAATAATTTCAAGATATCTTTTTGTAAAGTTATTATAAGTGTATGAAATATTTAGTGTAAATATGAGCAATAAATTCTTGTTCGACATTGACACTGAAAATCCTGCAAAAGTTTTGCAAAACTAGAATTGTATCTGTAAAAATAAAATCTAGCACATTTGGACAAAGGTAGGAAGAAGAGCCCCACCTCGGGATGTGGTTATTACGTCTATGGTAGAAACCCGGGTATAAAAACCTTTAAGTTTACCGTTAAAAAGATAAGGGCTTAAATTTACCTTTAGTTTCTCAGTTATTCCTTGGGAGGTGACAAATTCTTCTTCTGGGACTTTTATTACCTCTTGAATAATATAGTTTTTATCCATGTTTTCCTCAAGGACGCTTTGCCATTCTGTTAAGGAACAATCTTTACCCATATATAAGCCTTGAGCACCGTAAGAATTATGAGGTTTAATGAGATATTTTTCTCTTTGAGAAAAGAGCTCGGTATTGGGAATATTCTCTTTTGATATAAGCTTTTTGGTTTTTGGTAAATGGGTTCTTAAAAATTCTATTTCCTTATTAGAAAAGAATTTTTCCGCTGTTTCAGATGTTAAAAAAGTAAAGACAAGTTTGCTGTGGGCAGCTTCAGACCTAAAGGAACCAACTAAACAAAAAGCGTTATTTCTGTATGCGTTAATAAATTCTTGAACTTCATCATACCTTGCTAAAATGTCAGATGTTACTGCTCTTCTATATACCAAATCTATACTTTTTCCGTCACACCAGAGCTTGTTGTTTTTATATGAAAGATTTCTGATATCCCAGATTACTGTATCATATCCTTCTTCTACGAAAACATCTCTTAAAGCTTCAAATTCAGCAATTGTTGCTTTATCCATAAAGTCTACTATTGCAATGGTCGGTTTATTTGAACCACCAAAAGAATTGTAGTTTTCAAGGAGTATATCAAGGAGGGATTTTCTCAGTTCACATTGATTGAGAGCATATTTATTTGCTAAATGCCTACCCATTTCAGTACTTAAAAAACATTCTTCCATGGTATTTGTTTCATTCATACCACTTGTTCCATCTGTGTTAAACTCACAAAAATATAAAAAGTCATCTCTATTGTAAAATGCATCAAAGCGAGTAATTGGTATATTGATTGAATATTTTGGGTTAACTTGTAATAGCTCAATTAATTCTGCCGGAAAATCAAAAAAATCCCTAACTTCTTTCTCTGTGAGTAAAAGCCCTGCAGTTTTTTCCAAAATACTCCAAAGGGTTTCTGTTTTTTCTTTAATCCACATAAAGTCGGAATTTAACAAAGTGTAGGGATGGAAAAAACTTTTAATAGCAGTGCCATTTATTTTGGCGGAACTTTTTTCTAAACAGGATAAATAAGAATCCTTATTTTTGTTGTAGAAATCAGGATCTTCAAGGCTTTTAGATAATATTTCATCTAAAAGCTGCTTATTAAAATATTCTTTTCTATAAATAATGGACATAACTAAACCTCCCGAATAGTTATTTGATCTTTGATTTTAAACAGATCCCTACCATTTGCTTCCCATTGTTCCAATAAAACCTCAGCAGGACATTTTCCACGCTCCATTAAAAGTTCTTCGATTGGCTGGAGGTTTTTAAGGTCAGCTTCTTCTGCCAAAAATCCTTCTTTTACAAGCTCTCTTAACCCGGCCTTTCCGGCTAAAAATATTTCCTGACATAGATCCAAGAGTTTCCCATTATCAAAGCTTGTAGACAAGCCGGTTTTATGTGCTCTGTAGTGGAGGTCAAATATATCATTTGCCGACCATTTTGAAAAATAGTCCAATAAACTCCTGCGAGTTTCATTGTGGTAGAATAATCCCCTGACTAGAGATGGGATACTGGGAAGTAACCTGGGATGTTGGGCATCAAGTATTCTAATTTCAATATATTTTTGTTTAAGTCTTGTTTCAAAGAAAGCAAAAGAAAGATGAGATACAAAATCATCCATATATACTGTTTCTTTTTCCAGGTATTGTCTCATTGTTATGCCATGCATAGGGACATAGTCATCTTCTTTTGGCAGGAGTATTATAGGCATGTCTAAAAGGATATTTACATAGTCCATGAAGGAAAAGTTTTCTTTTAAGCTTTCTTTAGCTATGCGGCATCTATCGTTATCTGTGTGTTCCCAAGTGTATCCTCTAAAGTCCAAATAACCATTGGACGTACCTTGCTTAAAGGGTGAGTTGGAATATATCGACTGAAGTACAGGAGCAAGGTAGTTACTTAGTCTGAATTTTTCACTAAAATCCAATTCATTTTCATAGTCGATACTTATCTGAATACTACTTGTAAGCTTCATCATGTGATGAGCAAGCTTCCCTTTGTCTAAAAAATATTGGGACATAATATCATAGCGACTTTTGGGAAGCCATTCAATGTCATCAAGGGTACTGACAGGTTGATATCCCATGGGTAATAAGAGCATATTCTTTGGTAAACATACATGAAGCAATTCTTGATAAAAATCAACATACTCCTTTATACAATCCCGGGTTTTTTCTTGAGGAATTCCGCTTAACTCTATCTGTCCTCCGGGTTCTAAAGTAATATTAGAACGATCTCTTTTTAAAGCTAAGAGTTTTCCTTTCTCGTATACAGGGTGCCAGTTGAATTGTTTTATAAGGTCAGCGAATATTCCCTCAACACCATGGTTCCCGGAATAAGGTACAGAATTTAGAGTATCCTCTTTAACAGCAAAAATTTCGCATTCCAAACCGGTCCGCCAGTTTTTTCTGGGGGTTGTTGCTTTACTGAAATAACTTTCTAGTTGATTGATGTTTAAAACTTGCTCTCTATTTGATGTCATACTTTTGCCTCCAAAGAGTCAATTTTTGAGATTCAAAGTCAGATTTGCTATTAAAAGCTATAGCTGATCGATGATCCCTTATTTTTAATTTTCGATTATGGAAATGGTTATTTTATTTCACAAGATATAAATACTATCTACTTATAATAAATAGTATCTGTTTTTATTGGCATAATCAATTAAATTCCTTTATTTTTCATAAAAAACTTTCTTCTTTAGGTCAAAAGTTTGGTATGATAGTAGAAAACGCCATAAAATCTTTTACTAATCATTTAGAGGAGAGTGCAGATGAAAAAAACAACTTTGCTAATAATTGTTGCAGTTTTGTTACTAACATTTATATTTTTATCAGGTTGCGAATCAGTACAAGAGATCACAGAAGAATTTTATAGAGATAAAGTGGTTGTACTCATGTATCATCATGTTGACTGGGAATTTGATAGTAGAGTCACCATAACGCCGGCTAAATTTGAAGAACATTTAGACACGCTGCTGAATAAGGGGTATAATGTAATCAGCTTAACTGAGTTTAGGGATTTTCTAAGAGGTGAAATAGAGGTGCCATCTAATGCGGTTTTAATAACCTTTGATGATGGTTATGAGAGCTTTTATACTTATGCGTACCCTTTGTTAAAGGAAAGAGGGCTGAGTGCAACTAATTTCATGGTAGTAGCACAGATTGGAGATAGAACCCACGGGAGTATACCCAAACTTGACTGGTCACAAATGAAAAGGATGATAGGAAGTAGTATGTATTTCCCTTCTCATAGCTATGACAGCCATTTATATGCTTATATTGATCCGGAAGGCAATTGGGAAAAACCTGTACTGGTTGCACCTATTTACTTGGTAGGAGAAGGGCGCATTGAAACATATGAAGAATACAGAACTAGAATATATGAAGATCTAAGAAGATCAAGGGAATTGCTGGAACAAGAACTGGGTGTAGGCGTATACTTTTTTTCTGTTCCTTATGGATGGAAGAATGAAAAAGTGAGCGAAGCTGCAAAGGAAGCAGGATTTGAGTATATCTTTACCATACAGCCGGGTTTGGTTAGTATGGCATCTGACCCTATGGGCTTGCCTCGAATCAATGCAGGCAGTCCGGATATAGATGGAAGCAAGCTTCATCGAATAATTCTTGAAACGGTAGAAAACGAGGGAGGAAGTTAATGAAAAAATTATATTTACTAGTAACTACTGCAGTTATGTTATTGACGTTTATATTTTTTGCAGGCTGTGGATTAATACAAGGAAATTCAGGGGAGTTTTACAAAGATAAAGTGGCTGTACTTATGTATCACCATATTAGCCAAGAAGAAAGCGACTTTACCATAACACCGGCTAAATTTGAAGAACATCTAGACGCCTTATTGAGTAGGGGATATAATGTAATAACTTTAAGTGAGTTTAGAGATTTTTTAAAAGGTGAAGCAGAAGTGCCACCTAATGCAGTTTTGATAACCTTTGATGATGGTTATGAGAGTTTTTACCAATATGCCTATCCTTTGTTAAAGGAGCGAGGAATGAGTGCAACTGTATTTATGATTGTGAGACATATTGGTGCCAGAGAGGATCAAATACCAAAGATAGACTGGTCACAAATGGCGGGAATGATTGAAAGTGGTATGTATTTTCAATCTCACAGCTATGATAGCCACTTTTATGGTCTTATTGATGGAGAAGGTAATAGGGAAGCTGTGCTGGCAGCACCTCTTTACTTAACAGAAAAGGGACGCAATGAAACTGAGGAAGAATATAGGGCTAGAATATATGAAGACCTGAGAAAATCAAGGGATTTATTGGAACAAGAATTAGGTATGCCTGTAGATTTTTTTGCTGCTCCTTATGGAAAAAAGAATGACATAGTGGATGAGGTTGCAAGAAAAGTGGGGCTTGAATTTATATTTACTGTAGAGCCGGGGTTGGTTAGTGCGACATCTGACCTACAGAGTTTACCGCGAGTGGATGCAGGTGTTCCGTGGATAAACGGGAATAGACTTCATCGAGAAATCCTGGAAGCAAGCAGAATTTAAAACGGACGGTTTTAGTAATAAATTTCAAATTAGTATCTTTAGAAAATTTAATTAAGATTTGTGTAAAAAAAATGCAAGTTTTATTTTAAAAAGTTAGTAATATATAGTAGCGGAGAAATGTGATAATACATTAATCTGCTGGGGTCTAGGGGGAAGTGAGCAAGTGGAGAAATTTACGGATGAAGTCCTTGTTAACATGATGCTGCAAGGAGATAAAAATGCTTTTTGTGAGCTTATAAAGCGTTACGAAAAACAAATATACAGTCTTGCATATAGGTTAACTAATAATCCTGAGGATGCAAAAGACTTGGCACAGGAAGCTTTCACCAAGATATATCTTGTGCTGGAGAAATATGATCCCAGCAGACCTTTTTTCCCTTGGATGTACAAAGTAGCAAATAATATAATTTATAGTCATTTAAGGAGTCAAAAAAATAAAAATAATGAAATCTCTCTGGATAAGGTAATTGATTTTTCACCCTTGATACCTGACAAGGACAATCATCCGGAAGAATATTCAACTACTAAGGAAACCCAAAGGCTGGTTCAACAAGCACTGGCAGAGCTGCCTGAGAAATATAGAGTTCCGTTAGTTTTAAAATATTTAGAAGACTTATCATATAAATCAATTGGCGAGGTACTTGACTTGCCGGTGACTACAATAGAAACACGTTTGTATAGAGGTAAGGCGTTGCTTTTAAAAAGGTTAAACAAAATTATGGAAGGAGGGGAGCTTTATGAAGTGTCAAGAAAGTAAGCAGCTGATACATATTTATTTAGATGGTGAATTATCTAAAAATGAAGAACGTATTTTATACAGCCATATGGCTGTATGTGTTGACTGCCAGCTTGACATGGATCGTGCCAGGGATCTTCATGATCTTCTTGAAAGAGCAATACAGCACGTAGAACCTCCCCAAGATTTTGCCCAAAAGGTCATGGCAAACCTTCCATCAAGAACAGATACAGAAGCAAAAACACAAGCCCTTGCAGAGCTTGCTTCGTTTAAAGAAGAAAATGCAACCGAAGAAACTGTTAAAGAAAACATAGAGGATATAAAAGAAAATAAAAAGATATTTGAATTTAACAAACGTTGGATTGGAATTGCAGCAGGTGTGATATTTGCTTTTTTTGCAGTTGCCGGTGCATACCAGGTTTTTGAGATAGCTAACCAGAACAGACCCTTACCCGAGGGCAATGATCCTATGGTGGTACAGGGAAATGGAGAAAATCAACAAGAGGATAATATTCCGTTTTTAGGAGTTGATGACGAAGCAGGAAATAATGATCTTACGGGTCAAGGCAATGAAGGAAGTCAACAAACAGGAGACCCTGAAGGGCAAAATTTACCGGATGGTACTGATAATCAACAACAAAACAACCAAAATGAAAATGCAATGGCATTAGCTCCCGGTAATAATAGAGTTGACAATGAAGTTGCTCAGGATAATGGAAATGCTATTGAAAATAATGAAAACCATGGGCCCGGGTCTGTAAACAATCAAGAACCAACCCAAGCTACGGTACCTGATGGGGAGGCAGATAATTACTTTGTTATGTCAGAGCCCTTTCGTATAGTTACAAATCCGACTTCTATAGTTACATTTACTCATTTGCTGGAAAATGTTCTTGGTGCAACGTGGTGTTCCAATGGAAATTCATTGCTGTATTTAACACAAGGCAATGGCAATGTTCGAGTTTTTGAAAGTCAGATAAGTGGTGAAAATAGAAGGCATGTTAGAAATTATAATAATGCCGGCATATGGTCCCCTAATAAAAACTATATAGCTTATACACAAAATGTTAATGGTGTAAGTACCATCTGGGTTGAAGGTAGAAATGGGGGTCGAAACCTTACTCCTGAAAGAGCTAATGCACGGAATGCAGGTTCCGGATGGGCGTATAATCCGGTTTGGTCAAGTAGAAATGAAATTGCATTTCTAACAGATAGATTTGGTGGAACTGATATAATGGTAGTTGACATGGCAGGAAACTCTCGTAGAATTACTTTTTCGGAGGACAGGAAGGATAATTTGACTTGGTCTCCTGATGGTACTCAGATCGCTTATTTTAGATCTTGGGAATATAGAGGTTCAAAGGTAGGAGAAATAGCAGTAGTATCTGCTAGTGGTGATGAAGATTCAAAAAGTATTACTCCCACTGTCAGAGCAACTAACATGGTAGCAACATGGTCTCCTGATGGCAGGCTTCTTGCCGTTAATGTAACAGGGGAACAACAGGGAGTATGGGTTACTGGGATAACAAATGAAGGTGACTGGGATCGTCGCCTGGCAAATACAGGCGGAGGAAGAGTTATTGAATGGTCGCCGGATGGTCAGAAAATAGCCTTTAGTGACTCACAAGGGGTATTCCATATATTAATTTGGAGATCTGCCCAAGCAAATGTGGAGATGATACAGATTACACCTATGGGAAGCCAGATGGCTAACGCTTCTATAGAATGGTCCAGAGCTTCTGACAGGATACTTCTGAAGCAACCTACTGCAGGAAATAATAAAAAATCAGTATGGATTGCGACTTTACCTAGTGGCATGAGAGCATATTAGTATAACAACACATATGACATAATATAAGACAGAGAACGTTCTCTGTCTTATTTCTTTTTTGCTATTTCATGTTTGAAATCATGGAATAGTATTATTTAATGTAAATTTGTTTGTAAGGGTAAAATAAAGAGGATAATTGTGATAAAATAAAGAAAAATAATTAATTAAATCGATTTAAAAATAGAGAATGTTTTTAAACACGAGATATTGCTAGTTTCAATGATTGATTTATTATTAGGAAGAAGGTGTTCTTTTGAACTTAATTGAACAATTTGTTGAAAAAATCTCCCAATCATTAACAGAAGCTTTGGAGAAGGCTAAAAATGAAGGGAAAATAGATTATGAGACTATTCCGGATTTTGTAGTTGAAGTGCCCAGGGAAAAAACCCATGGTGATTTCGCAACAAACGTAGCAATGGTCATGGCAAAAGAAGCCAAGAAAGCACCAAGGCAAATAGCGGAAATAATTGTGGAAGCTTTGGAATTAAAAGATACCCATGTAGAAAGATTAGAAATAGCAGGTGCAGGTTTTATTAATTTTTACTTAAATATAGACTGGTTTCATAAAATTCTTCCTATTGTATCAGAAACTGATGCCAGGTATGGTGAAAGTGGTTATGGCAAAGGCAAGAAGGTCCAGGTTGAGTTTGTCAGTGCCAATCCCACCGGTTTATTGCATATGGGAAATGCAAGAGGTGCAGCCCTTGGTGATGCTACTGCCAACTTATTAAAAGCTGCAGGTTATGATGTCAGTAAAGAATATTATATAAATGATACAGGGAACCAAATAGAAAATCTGGGCAAATCTTTAGAGGCAATTTATTTACAAAAGTATGGTATAGATGCTCCCTTCCCGGAAGAGGGGTACCATGGAGAAGATCTCAAAGATACAGTGGATAAATTTATTGCGGAGTATGACAAAAAATATTTAGATACTGCTGAGGATTTAAGAAGAGAGAGATTAATCGAGTTTGCTTTAGAGGAAAAACTCACTCATATACGAGAAGTATTAGGAAGCTTTGGTGTTAAATACGATGTATGGTTTAGTGAACAATCACTTCACGATTCAAATGAACTGGAGAAAACTATTTCAGAGCTTAAGGATAATGGATATGTGTATGAGAAGGAAGGGGCACTTTGGTTTGAGAGTACCAGATTTGGAGATGAAAAAGATGAAGTTTTGGTTCGCTCAAATGGCATTCCAACTTACTTTGCAGCAGATATTGCATACCACAAGAATAAATTCGAAAGAGGATTTGATTGGGTAATTAATGTTTGGGGTGCAGATCACCATGGTCATGTAAATAGAATGAGAGGATCAATGGAAGCATTAGGCTACAATCCCGATCAACTTCATGTAATTATAATGCAGCTGGTAAGACTCTTCAGAAATGGAGAAATTGTCAGGATGTCCAAAAGATCTGGTCAGTATATTACTCTGCAGGAACTTATAGAAGAAGTAGGTGCAGATGCAGCCAGATACTTTTTTGTAATGAGAAGTGCAGATAGCCATCTTGACTTTGACCTTGATCTAGCCAAATCCCAGTCCCAGGAAAATCCTGTATATTATGTTCAATATGCTCATGCTCGTATCTGTAGTATTTTAAGGCAGGCTCAGGAAGCAAATATCGACTTAAGCTCTGCAAATAAAGTGAATTACAGTTTACTAATAGAAGAGGCAGAGCTAAATATCATATGCAAAATTGTGGAATTTCCGGAAGTTATAGTAGGGGCAGCCAGAGCATTAGAGCCCCACAGGCTAACAAATTATGCCCATGAACTGGCAAGTAGTTTTCACAGTTTCTATACCCAATGCAGGGTGTTAAATGATGATAAAGAGCTTGAACAAGCAAGACTTGCCTTGGTAAATACAGTAAGAATAACATTAAGAAATGTGCTTTATCTCATTGGTATTAAAGCACCTGAACGAATGTAGGAGGATAAATAATGACAAAATATATTTTTGTAACCGGTGGGGTTGCTTCGTCTCTTGGTAAAGGTATAACAGCAGCATCTCTGGGTAGACTGTTAAAAAGCAGGGGATTGAGTGTTGCATTACAAAAGTTTGATCCATATATCAACATTGATCCCGGTACTATGAGTCCATATCAGCACGGTGAGGTTTTTGTTACTGATGATGGTGGAGAAACAGATTTGGATCTGGGGCATTATGAAAGGTATGTTGATATAAACTTAAGTAAAAGTAGTAATGTGACAACAGGTAAGATATATTGGTCGGTTATCCACAAAGAACGAAATGATGAATATATGGGAGGAACAGTACAGGTAATCCCCCATATAACTAATGAAATAAAAGATAGAATACTAAGGGTAGCTAATGAAGGGTCTTTTGATGTGGTAATTACTGAAGTTGGCGGTACAGTGGGAGATATTGAATCGCTGCCTTTTTTAGAAGCAATTCGTCAAATGAGGAGTGATATTGGCAGGGAGAATGTGCTTTATGTACATGTTACCCTTGTTCCTTTTTTGGAGGCTGCCGGTGAAGCAAAAACCAAGCCAACCCAGCACAGCGTTAAAGAACTAAGAAGTTTGGGAATTCAACCGGACGTTATAGTTTGTCGTGCCAGTAGGTCTTTGAGTAAGGAAATTGAGGATAAGATTGCT
>JGI20163J26743_11538506_pt1 | contig 32644 bp, 25 predicted proteins | sample TergutCu122P1_FD_26743 | JGI IMG/M metagenome (IMG submission 26743) | reverse complement strand
CTTTCTTAAACTCTTCAGCATCAGAAATAGTATTATCCTCTCCTAATTCCTCCCGAATAACCTTTAATTGCTCTCGAAGTATGTATTCTCTTTGGTGCTTGTCAACCCTTTCCTTTATCTTGTTTTGGATTTCTTGTTTTATTTCCAAAATTTGAACTTCATTAACTAATTTGAAAACTAAAGTTTCATACCTACTCCAAAAGTTTATTTCATTTAGAATATCCTGCTGGTCTGTATAATATAGTGGGATATTTGCCGAAATGGTATCCACAAGCTTCACAATACTTTTGGCTTCCATCATTTTCGAAGCATCCTCTTTAGAGATTTTTCCACTTTTAGTAGCAAAATCAACAAGCATATCCTTCAACTCACGCTCCATAGCCTGAGTATGAACTTCGTCTGGATACAAAAGACCTTCATTACTAAAAACTTCTACCTCACCAAGTAAGTAAGGTGTGTCGGATTTAATATAATTTAGAACACCTCTTTCCTCACCTGAAACCAAAACCCGCAGCACTTGCTTTGGCAGTTTAATAATCTGCTTGATGGTAGAAACCGTTCCAACTTGATACAAATCATCAAGCCCTGGTTCATCAGTGGTGACACTTTTTTGAGTTAGCAGTAAAACCTTTTGGTTTTCCACCATTGCATCTTGAATGGCGGCAATGGAGCGTTTTCTGCTAACATCAAAATGAACTACCATTTCAGGCATTATGGTCATTCCTCTTAAAGCTACAATTGGCAAATCTATAATTCTACTTTCCATATCAAATATGTTTTCCTTTCAACTAGCAAAGGCGGATTGATGATCCCATCTTCCGCCTCATTTTTGCCCTAACCCCATTAATGCATTGTTTCGTCTTACAAATTAGCACTTTTATTCAAGTACACCTTACGCGATTTCAGATTTCAAGAAAGTTTTTCTTTCTTCTCCATCATAATAATATGACGGTTTACTAACTCCTTCTACAACATCTTTAGTTATAAGGCAACCTTTTATGGTATCATCTGACGGTGCTGCATACATTGTTTCTAACATAACTTTTTCCATAATTGCTCGTAAACCTCTAGCCCCTGTTTTTCGTGCTAAGGTAGTTTCTGCAATTGCCTCCAATGCCTCTTTATCAAACTCTAAATCAACTCCATCCAATTCCATAAGTTTCTGATACTGCTTTATAATAGCTCCCTTTGGTTTTGTAAGAATGTTTATTAACGCTTCTTTATCCAAAGTATCTAAAGCCACATTAACAGGCAATCGACCAACAAGTTCAGGAATCAAACCAAATTTTATTAAGTCCTGTGGCAATGCCTGGCGCAATAATACACTTTGGTCATGTTCTCTTTTAGAAGAAATTTCTGCATTAAATCCTATGGATTTTTTGTCAATTCTTGATTCAATTATTTTATCAAGACCTTCAAATGCACCACCGCAGATAAACAAAATATTGTTGGTATCAACAGGAATAAGCTCTTGGCTAGGATGCTTTCTACCTCCTTGGGGTGGAACTTGGGCGACTGTACCTTCAATGATTTTTAGTAAAGCCTGCTGAACGCCTTCTCCTGATACATCTCTTGTTATAGAAGGGTTTTCTGACTTTCTGGTTATCTTATCAATTTCATCAATATAGATAATCCCTCGTTCTGCCCGAGAAACGTCGCCATCTGCAGCATGAACTATTTTAAGCAAGATATTTTCCACGTCCTCTCCTACATAACCAGCTTCAGTAAGAGTTGTAGCATCAGCAATTGCAAAAGGAACATTCAAAATCTTAGCCAGAGTCTGAGCCAAAAATGTTTTACCAGTTCCAGTTGGACCTATCATTAAAACATTACTTTTTTGAATTTCTACCTCATCATCTAATTCAGCCATTATCCTTTTGTAATGATTATAAACTGCCACTGAAAGAACTTTCTTGGCTTCTTCTTGTCCAATTATATAATCATCAAGAAAACTTTTTAGTTCTTCAGGAGTCATTAAGTTAATATCTCCCGTATCCTTACTGTCACCTCTTAAAGCACTATACTCAAGCTCTTCTTCTTCAATTATCTCTGTACACACATCAATGCATTCGTCACATATGAACACACCATCTGGTCCAGCAATTAGCTTTATTACTTGATCCTGGGTTTTATCGCAAAACGAACATCTTACTGAATTACCATTAATTCTACCTGTCATTACTATTACTCCTCATTTAACTCATCCATACATTCTTTTATTAATTAAGAAATTCTCTGTTACACTAATGATAGATTTTTTTCTATTACTTCATCAATCATTCCGTAACTCTTTGCTTCTTCAGCTGACATAAAATTATCTCGTTCTGTATCAAGCCTAATAACGTCGATAGGCTGACCTGTGTTTTTGGCTAAAATTTGGTTAAGTTTTTCTCTAGTTTTAATAATATGGTCGGCAACAATCTTAATATCTGATGCTTGCCCTCTTGCGCCTCCTGATGGCTGATGTATCATAACTTCAGCATTAGGCAGGGCAAAACGCTTTCCTTTTTTCCCTCCAGCCAAAAGAAATGCTCCCATACTGGCCGCAATACCAATACCAACTGTAGAAACATCACACTTAATATATTGCATAGTGTCATAAATTGCCATTCCAGCTGCAATGGAACCACCAGGGCTATTAATATATAACTGAATATCTTTCTCAGGATCGTCAGCTTCTAGAAATAACAACTGGGCAACAACAATATTTGCTGTAACATCTGTAACTTCTTCTCCTAAAAATATTATTCTTTCTTTCAATAATCGAGAGTAAATATCATAAGAACGTTCACCACGACTAGTTTGTTCGATTACATAAGGTACTAAAGGCATGTTAATTATTCCTCCCATTTCTAAATTTAAATCATTTATTATAGTTACTGTGTTTCGTTCAAGTACGCCTTAGGTTATCTCTATAGCGCAATAGCTGCATCAGAAATTAATGTTATGGCATCCTGAACAGAAATATCTAGTTTCATTCTTTCTATTTCGTCTGCGCCCATAAATTCTTTGATTTTACTAAGTTCCATTTTATAAGCATCTGCCATTTTTTGCATTTCTTCTTCTACACGTTCATCAGATACTATTATGTTCTCCGCAGCAACTATAGCCTCCAAAAGCAATCTGGTTTTAATGCGCTTTTCTGCTTGAGGTTTCATTTCTGCAAGTAACTTTTCTTCACTGCTACCTGTGAACTGGAAGTACTGCTCCATAGTTAATCCTTGCTGGCCAATCCGCTTAGTAAAGTCATCTTGCATTCTGTCCACTTCCAATTCAATCATAGGAGCTGGAATGTCCACCTTAGCGTTTTCAATGGCCTTATCAACTACTTGGTTTTCTTTCATTTCCTTGGCCTTGTTATCCTTGCCTTCTTGAAGACGACTTCTAACCTGATTTTTATATTCTTCAAGTGTTTCAAATTCGGAAATTTCTGATGCAAACTCGTCGTCTAACTCGGGAAGTTCTTTTACACTTATTTCATTTACTTTGCATTTAAATACTGCTTCCTTGCCTGCTAATTCCTTGGCTTGATATTCAATTGGAAAAGTTACTGTAACATCTAGCTCTTGCCCGATTTCTGCTCCAATAAGTTGATCCTCAAATCCAGGGATGAATTGTCCAGATCCTACTGTAAGCGAGAAATTCTCAGCTTTTCCACCATCAAAAGCAACCCCATCAACATAACCATCGAAATCCAATTTAATCATGTCACCACCTTGAACTTGGCGATCTGTAATTTCAACTAATCTAGAATTCTTTTCTAATTCCTTGTTTATTTCTTGAGTCACTTCATCTTCAGATACTTCTGCTTCTACATCTTCATAGGATAATCCTTTGTACTCACCTAAGGTTAATTCTGGTTTTACAGCAACCTCAGCTGTAAAAATAAAAGGCTTTCCTTTTTCTAGTTGAACTATATCAATTTCAGGCCTTGAAACAATTTCAAGCCCACATTCGTCATAAGCCCTGCCATAGTTATCATTAATTAATGTATTGGCAGCTTCATCATAAAAAATCTCCGGCCCATACATCTTTTCTATCATTTGGCGGGGAACCTTGCCCTTTCTAAAGCCAGGCATGTTTATGCGACCACGCTCTTTCATATACGCAGACTGAAGAGCCTTCTCCACTTCATCAACAGGAATTTCAATTGTTAATTTCGCCATACTATTTTCTAGATTTTCAACTTGTACATTCATTATTGTATTTCCTCCTTGGTATCGTACCACTCAACTAGCTATTATAACATCAATTTATACAAAATACTAGTTTTTTCAATCAACAAAAAACCTCTCCACTAACTTGTGTCCTGGCTCAACCAGTACCTCAAAAGAAGAAGCATTTTTTTCTGTAAAGCTTCGACACCCGGAATTCTTCATTCTACTGTCATAAATCATATATGGTACCGGATCAGCTGTATGAGTCCGTAAACTTATGGGAGTAGCATGATCCGGAAGAATTAGTATCCGAAAGTCTTCGCCTGCTTCTTTAAGGCCACGCAAAATTATGGGAAGTATCCTTTCGTCAATATACTCAATGGCAAGTATCTTCTTTTTCAAATCCCCTTGATGAGACAATTCATCAGGAGCCTCCATATGTAGGTATACAAAATCATAACCATCTTCCACCAATGCCTTGACACTAGCATTTGCAATACCTTCATAATTTGTATCTAAACCACCATTAGCCCCACTAACAGTAAGAATGTCCATGTCCAATCCTCTAGCTATCCCTTTAAGCAAATCAGTAGCTGAAAATATGATGCCTTTTAAACCAAAAGTATCCATAAATGAAGGTAGCGTCGGTTTTGTTCCGCTTCCCCAAAACCAGATAGAATTGGCAGGGTTTAGCCCTCTATCTCTTCTGGCTATGTTTACAGGATGATTATTTAGAAAATCATAACTTTTAACCATCATATTCCTTAAAATAAGATGGCTTGGCAAATAGTCTTTAATTATCTTTTGTAAAATATCGTGAGGGGGAGCTAATTTGACCAAGTCTCCCTTTCTCTCAATGAGGATATGCCGATATCCAAGACCTGTGTAAAATTCATATTTTCCAACAGCAAGGATATCCGAAGAAAGCTCATTACTGACACTACCTAAGTCTTCATGTAAGGAACATTCCTTGGACAAATACGCCACCAAATCTCTAATAAGTACGGTGGCTTCCGCAGTAGAAATGTCACTAGCACTATTGTCTAGTATTACTTTATCTTGGTATTTATCTTGTTCTTCAGATAAGGTCACCAAGTTACATCTAAAAGATATGTCATCTAAATCCATAGCTATACCCATACTTAATGCTTCTAAAGGAGAACGTCCGCTGTAATACTTCTTAGGATTATATCCTATTACAGATAAGTTTGCCACATCACTACCTGCATCCATTCCCACAGGTATGGTTCTCACCATCCCTATTTCTGAATCCTTAGCAAGGCTATCCATATTAGGTTTATCTGCAACCTCCATAGGAGTTTTCCCATTTAACTTTTCTATTGGTATGTCTGCCATTCCATCGCAAAGTAAGGTAATATATTTCATGCTTTTCCCCTAACATCATCTGTCTATATTAGCCATAAAATTTGGTTCAAGTACGCCTAAGTCTTACTCTTCTACCCTTATCATATGTATTATTCCTGGGAACTCTTTAGCCGCTAATGCATATTCACCTTCAGTCATTTCACTGGTTATAAAGCCAAACTCGTTATCAAACTCTTGAACTTCAACTACCTCTATAGTTCCAAAAACGCTTTCAAGATGAGTTCTTAAAGCATTAACATCCCCTTTAATTCTTACAAAAAAAGTGTTACTAGTTTTTTCGTAAGGAGCCAGCTTTGCTTTGTCGCTTTGCCACATAGACATTACATTGACATTCAAATGTTTAGCTGCATCTACAACATCAGCTACAACAGCGCTTGCCGTTGGAAGTTTACCAGCACCGCTACCATAAAACATTGCATCACCCAGTACATTTCCCTTTAAGAATATTGCATTGAATACCCCATTTACATGATATAATATATGAGTGCTTTCTATCAAAAACGGAGCCACCATTGCATGGATGTTGCCGCCACTTCTCTTCATTACAGCAAGGAGTTTAATAGCTCGGCCCATTGCTTTTGCGTAGGTCATATCCTCTTTGGATATTTTTGTGATACCCTCTGTGTAAATATCATCAAAATCAACCTGTTGCCCTGAAATTAGTGATGTTAAAATAGCAATTTTGCGACAGGCATCATGGCCTTCAACATCTGCCTCTGGATTACGCTCTGCATATCCTTTAAGCTGAGCCTCTTTTAAAACTTCCGAATAATTAGCTCCTTCATAATACATTTCAGTAAGCATGTAATTTGTTGTTCCATTTAGAATTCCTTTAATCTCTTCAACTTCATCTGCAGTGATAGATGAATTTAAAGCACGAATAATTGGAATTCCACCTCCAACACTTGCTTCGAATAGGAAGTTGATTCTTTTTTCTTTAGCAATTGACAATAATTCAGCCCCATGATCTGCCACTAAAGCCTTATTAGAAGTCACTACACTTTTACCAGCCAAAAGGCTTTTCTTTACAAAAGTATAGGCTGGTTCAATGCCTCCCATAGCCTCAACTACTATCTTCACCTCTGGATCTTCAATAATATCTTGGAAATCATGTGTCAAAATATCTTTAACTGGATCATAAGGAAAGTCACGTAAATCCAACACATACTTAATGTTTAACTCTTCGCCTATTCTATGTCCAATGATTGCTCCGTTTGTTCTAATTACTTCAACAACTCCTGAGCCAACCACCCCATAACCCAAAACTGCAATATTAATCATTTACGATTACCTCCTTTTAATTTTAGCTACCTTAATCATATTGTTTTGATTTCCAATTTAATCAAGTACGCCTCATACTTAGATACCCATTAATAAAAGGGTCTATATCTCCATCCAAAACACTGCTTACATTGCCAACTTCTGTATCTGTGCGGTGATCTTTCACCATAGTATATGGCTGCATAACATAAGAACGTATCTGGCTTCCAAAACCGATTTCCTTAACTTCTCCGCGTATATCCGAAACCTTATCAACTTGTTCTTGCTGTTTTATTATGTATAGCTTTGATTTAAGAACTTTCATTGCTTTTTCTTTGTTAGTGTGCTGAGATCGCTCACTTTGACACTGAACCACAATGCCAGAAGGTAAATGAGTAATTCTAACTGCTGATGAAGTTTTATTAACATGTTGTCCACCTGCTCCACCAGCCCGATACGTGTCAATTCTTAGTTCATCATCATCTATTTCTATATCAATATCTTCTTCTATATTTGGCACGACATCACAAGAGGCAAAAGAGGTTTGTCGTTTGCCAGCAGCGTTGAAAGGTGAAATTCTCACAAGCCTATGAACTCCTCTTTCTGACTTTAAATAGCCATAAGCATTTAAGCCATTCACTTCAAAAGAAACACTTTTTATACCTGCAACATCTCCATCCAAGTAATCTATAACTGATACCGAATACCCTTTTTTTTCTGCCCAGCGGTTGTACATTCGATAAAGCATACCTGCCCAATCACAAGATTCTGTACCTCCTGCTCCTGCATTTAAAGTAACTATTGCTGAGCAATGGTCATATTCTTCACTAAGCAAGGTCTGGATTCTTTGAACCTCATATTCAGCAATAAAATCCTTCACCTCACCTTCGATATCTGCTACCGAATCGCTATCAGGCTCTTCTAATGCCATATCAAGTAAAATATGTAAATCCTCATAGTTTTGAAGCATATTGTTGATTTTATCAACGGAGTCTTTGAGCTCTTTAAGCCTTTTCATTGATTGACTAGAGTGCTGGGGGTTATCCCAAAATCCAGGCTCTTCAATTTCTCGCTCTATTTCTTTTATGGCCTCTACTTTTCCAGAGACGTCAAAGTGAATCCCTCAAATCTTTAAGGGGCTCTTCATAGGCAGTAAGTCGTTTTCTTAATTCGTCTAATAAGACCACCAAATCACCTTCTTTCAGTTTTTATGTTCAAGTTCTTTATTTTCTTCCACAACACTGCTTGTATTTTTTACCACTGCCACAAGGACATTTGTCATTAGGATATACTTTCTTTTCTTCCCTTTTCTTTGTCTGAATAGCTGCTTCAGCACCCCTATTTGTGCTAGTAACCTTGGCAACTTCTTCTCTTTCTATCTTTTGCTCCACTCTTACGTTAAACAAGGTACGAATTGTTGTTTGGCCAATACCTTTAATCATCTCACCAAACATATCAAAGCCACGCATTTTATATTCTACCTTTGGATCTCGTTGAGCAAAAGCTTGTAACCCAACACCTTGACGCAACTGATCCATATCATTAATATGTTCCATCCATTTAGCGTCAATTACCTTCAGCATAATTACACGTTCTATCTCGCGAATATGCTCTTTTTCTGGAAACTCGTCTTCTTTGTTTTCATAAGCTTTAACTGCTTTTTCCTTCAAGTAGTGTTTAAGCTCTTTTTGTCGCATTTTCTGAAGGTCATTTACAGGCAAAAGTGGTAGTATTTGGGGAGCCACACTGTTTAGGGCAATCTCCATTTCCTTAATATCCCACTCATCAGCCTCAACCTCTGGTGAAGCATATAAATCTGTAGTGCTTTCTATGTAATCAGTAATCATATTGTATACGGTATCCCGCATACTTTCCCCATCTAAAACTCGGCGTCTTTCTTTATAGATAAGCTCACGCTGCTCATTCATAACTTGGTCGTACTCCAAAAGAGTTTTACGAATCCCAAAGTTATTACCCTCTATTTTTTGTTGAGCTTTTTCAATTGCCCCACTAAGCATTTTATGTTGGATTTGTTCCCCGTCTTCGATGCCTAAAGCATTAAACATTGTTAGCATCCGATCGGAACTAAACAGGCGCATCAAATCATCCTCAAGGGCTATGAAAAAACGTGATTCACCAGGATCACCTTGACGACCTGATCGTCCACGTAACTGATTGTCAATACGCCTAGATTCATGACGCTCAGTACCAATTACCTTAAGGCCACCAGCAGCTCTGGATTCATCATCTAATTTAATATCCGTACCACGGCCAGCCATATTAGTAGCAATTGTAACAGCACCACTAACTCCAGCATCAGCTACAATTTCTGCTTCTAGGTCGTGGTATTTTGCATTAAGTACATTGTGAGGTATTCTTTCTCTTTTCAAAAGCTTGCTAACCAACTCTGAAGATTCAATAGTTACAGTACCTACTAGCACTGGTTGTTTTTTGGCGTAAGCCTCCTTGATTTCGTCAACAACTGCCAAATACTTCTCTTTTTGGGTTTTGTACACAACATCTTCCAAGTCATTTCTTTGCACAGGCACATTAGTAGGTATTTCAATAACATCCATACCATAGATGTCACGAAACTCCTTCTCTTCTGTAAGAGCAGTACCTGTCATACCACACTTTTTCTCAAATTTATTAAATAAATTCTGGAATGTAATAGTTGCAAGGGTTTTGCTTTCTCTTTTAACTTTAACCTTTTCTTTAGCTTCAATGGCCTGATGTAAACCATCTGAATAGCGACGGCCAGGCATAATTCTTCCGGTAAACTCGTCAACAATCATAACCTCACCCTCAGGTGAAACTACATAATCTTGGTCTTTAAACATAAGATTATGAGCCCTTAGTGCAAGATTCACATTGTGTTGAATCTCCAAATTCTCAGCATCTGCTAAGTTTTCAATTTTGAAGAATCTTTCAACCTTTGCAATCCCCTCGTCAGTTAAGGTAACGGCCTTTTCCTTTTCGTTTACAATGAAATCACCTGTTTCGATAATTTCCTCACCCATAATGGCGTCCATTTTAGAAAACTCACCACTAGCTTCACCTCTTTTAAGCTGGCGAGCCAACATATCCGCAAAGTCATATAGCTTTGTGGATTTGCCACTTTGTCCAGAAATTATTAAAGGAGTTCTTGCTTCGTCAATTAAAACAGAGTCAACCTCATCGATAATTGCATAAATTAATCCTCTTTGGACTAGTTGCTTTTTATAAATCACCATGTTGTCACGTAGATAATCAAAGCCTAGCTCATTATTGGTAAGATAGGTTATATCACAATTATACGCATCTCGTCGTTCATCGTTACTCATACTATTAAGGACAACTCCAACAGTCAGCCCCAAAAATTCATGAATCTTACCCATCCAATCAGCATCACGATTAGCTAAGTAATCGTTTACCGTAACAATATGAACTCCGTTACCTGTTAAAGCATTAAGATACGCTGGAAGTGTAGAAACTAATGTTTTACCCTCACCAGTTTTCATTTCAGCAATTCTACCTTGATGAAGAATAAGTCCACCAATTAATTGCACCCGATAATGACGCATACCTAAAGTTCTAATGGAAGCTTCTCGTACTACAGCAAAAGCTTCTGGTAAAATATCATCTAAGGTTTCGCCGTCCTTTAATCTTTGTTTAAACTCAATAGTTTTCTCTCTCAACTGGGCATCAGTCATCTCTTTAGTCTCAGGTTCCAATGCCTCGATTTGATCCACAATAGGATAAATTCGCTTTAATTCATTTTCACTATGAGTTCCGAAAACTTTTTCAAAAAATTTCATGCTATAAATGCTCCTCGTTTAAAAATTCTCCAAATTATATTTTACCATTATATTGAAATGATGTCTAGTTCCGTAAAGCTTCATCAGTTTCCATTAGCTGCTCAATAATCTTAAGTTTTTGCGGGCACTTATCAACACAAACACCACATTTAACACATTTTGCTGTATTATAACCAAAATCAGCAAGCCACTTTGGTCTTCTATCATCCAATGGTATATCTAAACTAAGGTATTCTTTCTTAGCATAGTCTGTTAATCCATACACTTTATGATAATTCATTAATTCAAAAACCTTAGGTATATTTACCTTTTGTGGGCAGGGAAGGCAATAGCTGCATCCCGTACAATATAGCTCTGATAATTTCTGGTTCTCAGCAAACATACGAGTCACTTCTTCCTCTTCAGATGCTGTAAGTGGACCTTTAATTGAGGCAACTTTAACATTTTCATCAACCATTGCAAGGTTTTCCATACCTGACAAAGCAATATGGATATTAGGATTAGCATGAACAAAACGAAGAGCCATTTCGGCTGTACTGTGTACTTCCATTTCCAACATACCCCGTAATTTTTCTGATGGTGCACCTAGTCTACCCCCTCCAACAGGTCCCATGGCTACCACTCCAAGACCTTTTTTAGCTGCATATGCAATAGACTCTTCATTGCTACGATCCAAAAGATTATACTGTACTAAGACAGACTTGAAGTAACCACTATCAATAATTGGTATCATGTTTTCTGGTTTATCATGAAATGAAAAAGACAAATGCTTGATGATACCCTCATCTAATGCTTTCATAGCAGCTTCAATAGGGCCCTTTGGAACATCGATTTTTTCTCTAAAGGATTGAATATTTATTCCCCACATATGATAAAAATCAATATAGTCAACATCTAATTTTCCTAGGGAGCCTTCTAATCGTTTACGCCAATTGTCCCCAGAGGCATCCTTTATAGGATTTTTAGTGGACAAATATACCTTATCCCTCCACCCCTTTAAAGCCTTACCTACAGCCACCTCACTATCTTCATTGCAATAACCTGGAGCTGTATCAATGTAATTTACTCCTGATTCAAAGGCTCTATGCATCAAAGGGGTTGCTTTATCATAATCTACCTTATCTCCTGTTTTGTCCATAGGTAAACGCATTGCTCCAAATCCCAGAGCAGACATAGATATTCCTGTGTTTCCAAATGTTTTGTATTGCATATATGCACCTCTCTTTCCAAATGTAATAATATTCATATTTTCGCCACCGAGGAAAATGGTATTTTTCCACCAAATATATCCAAGGCACTTCCTATAGTATAGTCCAGATGCCCATTGCTAATTGTACGAAAATGCTCTAGGTCTTCTAAACTACCAATCCCTCCAGCATATGTAATCATGTTCCTTTTATTTTCATTACTGTCCCTACTGTTCTTACTGTTCTTACTGTTCTTACTGTTCTTACTGTTCTTACTGTCCTTACTGTTCTTACTGTCCTTACTGTCCCTACTGTCCTTACTGTCCCTACTGTTCTTACTGTGAATACTAACCTCACAATCCTTATTATCTTTACTGTTTAAACTTTTTTTACTGCCTTTATTCCTCTCTTTGGAATATCTCCCTAACAGTCCAACCAACGAGTCTTCGATTCCTCCAGACAATCCCTCAACATCAACACCATGAACCAAGAATTCGTCGCAATAATCTCTTAACTCATCCAAAAAATCAAAAGTAAGTTTTTCATTTGTAAATGTTTGCCAACGGTCAGTAACAACATAATAATCACCATCTTTTTTCCGGCAACTTAGATCAATAACAATACTCTCCTTGCCAACCAAACTTCTTAACATTTTCAAATTATCTAATAAAAACTTTCCCCCTTGAAAAATAAATGAAGTCACAATAACATGACTTGCACCATAATCGAGAAACTCCACTGCATTATCTAAATTAATCCCACCGCCAATTTGTAACCCTTTTGGATATGCTTTTAATGCCTCAACAGCCTGATTCTTAGATTCTTTGTAAAACTGAGATTTGGAATTGTTCAATATAATTATATGCCCACCAGACAAATTTTCACTTTTGTAAAGCTCAGCAAACCAAGTCGCTCCTTTGTCCGACGTAAAATTCTCTTTTGCCCTGTTTTCAAAATCTGTCAAACTACCGCCTACAATTTGCTTTACTTTTCCATTATGTATATCAATGCAAGGTCTAAATCTCATAATCTTCTCCATTAGGACACATCACCAAAGCCGCATTAAATTGATAAAATAAGGAACGCCTTTGGATAATTCATTAATAATACAATGATAATATTATTATTCTCCGTTACATTATTTTATTACATCACTCATGGAATACAATCCTGGTGGTTTCCCTGCCAAGAAATTAGCTGCTTCAACAGCCCCTTTAGCAAAGACATTTCGTGAATATGCCGTATGTTTCAACTCAATAACTTCGTCAATCCCTCCAAAAATAACCTCATGATCTCCAACTATATTCCCGGCTCTAACAGCAGAAATCCCGATTTCTTTTGAGTCTCTTGGTTTTCTAACATTACTACGGTCATATACATACTCATACTCATTATTTAAAGCGCTATTTATAGAATCAGCCAATGCTAAAGCAGTACCACTAGGGGCATCAACCTTTTGGTTATGATGTCGCTCAACTATTTCAATATCGTATCCTGCAGGCCCTAATGCCTTTGCAGCACCCTCCAGTAATTTTAATAGTAAATTTATACCAAGAGACATATTCGCCGATTTAAGAATTGCAATTTCTTTGGTAGATTCATCAATTAGCTCTAACTGTGAAACCGACATTCCTGTGGTACACAGAATTAGAGGTACTTTCTTAGAAACACTGTACTTTAATAGAGCATCAACAGCCTCTGAGTTTGAAAAATCAACAATTACATCCACATCAATATCACAATCCATTATAGAGGTAAAGACAGGATAAGAATTTTGAACTCCAGTGAAACTATCAACTCCAGCTACAATCTCCATTCTCTTGTCATTTTCAACGATTTGTGTAATAACCTGCCCCATTTTACCATTGCATCCATGCATCATAACTCTTAACATACTTCGACCTCCAACCTATAGTGCTCCATATCCTATTTTGAACCCTATAAATCATACCATATTTAAGAGAAATCTACAATGAATATCCTTTACAATTTATAGTAACTGTGATATCATTGTCTAAGCATTTTTTTCACAATTTGCGAGTGTGGCGGAATGGCAGACGCACTGGATTCAAAATCCAGCGGGGGTGACCTCGTGAGGGTTCGAGTCCCTCCACTCGCAGGACTTGTTTGAGGCGGAAAACCAAGTAATATCAAAAGGTTTTCCGTTTTTTTCATTTCTATGGTCGTATATGCTATCTTATGCTATAATGCTATCACAAATTAAGGAGGTGAATCGATATGGAAAATCACATTTCTCCTGAAGATTGGGAAAAGGAAAAGCAAAAATTTCGAAGGCAACAACAGTCAAAACAAGGTTTGAGTGCGTCAAATGAAAAGTTAGAGCAAATAAAAAGAGAATTTTACAGTACCAATTCTAATTATGATGAAATGCTTTACTTAACATATTCTAACGAAAAAGATAAAAAAAGTGGTTCATCAAGATTGCGCTTGTGCTTTAGTTTTGTCTTTCTAGCTTTAGGAGTTTTTTGGGCAATTGCTTTTGATGGTTCAAATGATTATCTTTTTAGATTGGGTGGACTAATAATTCCAGCATCTTTTATGCTTTGGGCGGTAATGATATTTAGTTGGAAAGGTATTAGTAAATCAGCTTATGTTATAGATAATACTCAAAAAGTTATTTATCGAATAGATTTCAACGATCTTTCTGAAAGAATTGCAAACGCTGCTATACTTATTGGTGGAGCAAGTTTGTCAATAAGCAGAGGTAACAGAGGTGGAATTTTGGGCACAATAGGTTTCATTTTATCTGTCAAAAATGTTTTCAAAGCCAGAAAACTTTTCGGAGATGAAAATAATTTGCGTGAAATAATGAATTGTGATTATGCTATGGGAGATAGTGTAATAAAAATGAAAGATTGGGAGATTATATCTTCAAATAGTCATAAAACGGTAATTCGAGGAACAGTATTTGAAGAGAGTATTTTTCTTGCGCGTACATTAAAACAGAAAAAATGGGTTATTTATAATGTATATAATAATTATGAACACATAAAGAAACAGTAGACTTCGATGAGCTTATCCTTTCCTTTTTTTGGTTCTGTTTTGGTCCTATCCTAGTCTTCTCAGTCGAAGAATGCTTTAAACTGAGGCTTTACGGGATCAATTATTGGGTTCGAGTCCCTCCACGCGCATAGCCCTGTAACCCTTGCGGTTATGGGGCCTATTATTAGTATCAAATTGGAAAACGAGCACCCATCAAAAGGCACTCGCTATCTTCTTCATTGCTTTAATTCTCGTTTCAGGCAATCATTATTTCATCCAATAATTGGACTCCTTGCTTTTACTAATCATCTCATTAATAATAAAATCACAATCACAATGCTATAGTTAAAGATTAAACTAAATAGCCCTCGCCTTACCATGGAGGCGCATCCTTCTTTTGTTGCTGTTTTCTTTGGATTTAGTGGATTGTAATAACAGGTTGCTTTTGCACCCACAGGTGGTAAATGATGATTGCTTGCACGACCTATGTAAACAGTGCTTTTATAAACCAGTTCTTCGACGGTGTATTCAACTTCAAGCCACACCTTTCCCCGCCAATTCCATTGCTTCCACCTTGTGACTGTTACCTCAACCTGCTTCCATGTTTTCGGAATCATATATCCACGCCACAAAAAGATAAGAGGTAAAAAGAAAACACACACTACTAAAACTGTTCCTATAAATGCTAGTATAATTGTCCCAATAACAGTGAATAAAGTCTGCATTTTACCCCCTTTATGCAAAAATTGCCATCAATACAACTTACCAATTAATATTTTGTCTATGTTCCAATTCCTTTTTTACAACACTCATTTTTCTATAAGCCACATGACAAAATTCCCCGTTTGCCATCTCCAAAACTCTACGTTCCAAATCAAATTCCCTAGCATTATCCAAGTTAGCCAGATATGCCCTATGAATTCTAACAAGACTTGGGTTGTTAAATTCAATTTCTTTCATGTATCCTCGAAACTCAACTCTACCACTCAGGGTATGTAAAGCTAATCGATGATCACCACTGCATGTTTCAATAAAACAAACCTCACCTAAAGGAATGGATCTTCTCCTACTTCCTACCATAATTTCCAGGGACTTTCTTTCCATAGCATGCATTTGCATATACCTTTCATATGCTATTTTCACACATGTTCTAATTCTGCTAGTCACTTCATCTGGCGCTTCTTTTGTAATATAGTCTAGGACTTCCAGCTTATACATAAATGTAAAAAAGGCCATAGTTCCTTTTGCAGTTACAATTACTATTCTTCCATTTGGATCCAGCTCTCGAATACGCCTACCTAGCTCAAGCCCATCTATATCTGCTTTTAGATCAACATCCAAAAAATATAATCCTCTAATGTCTGGATTTTCTTCTAGATATTCTATGCATTCATGGGGATCAGCTGTAACCATAGTAATATCTATATTCATCTCCTTAATAATAATGTAATCTCTGATTATCTCTTCTATTCGCTTTCTGTGATCTAGTACATCCTCAACTATAAATAACGGTAACATACCTCACCCTCCTATTGTAATTATTTGTGTAAAGCGGTAGTTTTCACATTTTGTTTCAATAAATAAATTCTCATATTTTTCGGAAAACTCGGCGAGATTGCTCAAACCTATTCCTCTTGCTTTCCCTTTAGTTGTATAGCCTTTTTCAACAAGGGTTTTCATGCTTATCCTTTCTGTACTACAGGTATTTGATACGTAAAAAATAATATCATTCTCGGTTTTTACTAAGCCAACATTAACCATTTGATTTTTCTTACCTGAAGTTTCCTCAAAAGCATTATCTAATAATATTCCAATTATTCTAACCATTATAACTACATCTATATTAGTTATTTCTATTTCCTCGATGGCCTCAAATTCTACCTTAACTCCAGCAGAAATCATATTTTGCATCTTAACCAATAAAACGCTTTTAATCTCTCTATCTTTAACATTTCTAAGCTGCTGCAATTCAGATTCAGCATCCTTATACAATGATTCCGATGTATCCAAAAGCTTAGAATAAAAAAAGTTTTTCAAGTCATCTTTATCACTCTCTTGTACATATCTTTCCAATGACATCAAAATATTGATATAATCATGTCTAAATTTTTGTACTTCACGAGATTGTAGCTCAATATCTTTTGTATACTGCTGTAAAGCCTGATACTCTAAATCCCTAGCTTTATTACTTTGCTGTGTATATATAATTTCATTTCCTGCTAACATACTAAATAAAAACAACAACATTACAAAAGGTAGCATCCATAAATCAACACCGCGAACCCACGAGTCAAGTGGTATGTATTCAAAAAAGACATTCACAAGTATAGAAATAATAATAACAACTGCAGTCAATACCACTCTCAGTTTTTTCATGAATTCATATCTTTGCGTTTCTTCCAATTTAGTAACATACCTTAAACCAAAATAGACAAAGGGAGCTAATAAAAGAGCCATAATCCCAAAGCTTAGGATTCCAACATTTGTTTCTTCAATAATTCCTCTTTCTCTTAAAACAGTTAATAAAAGTACAATCAACATATCCACATTCAAAACTACAATCGAATATATCGTAGAAATGATAAGAGCATGAAAGTAGTTAGCTTTTACCCAGAAAAGAAGAATCAGTAAATTAGAAAATATAGATGCAAAAATTGTAATGTATGGCGATATCCCTCTAGGTCCTAAAAAGAAAAATATCTGTAGAGAAAATTGCAAAAAAAATGGTAATACTATACTCACAAAATTTAGTTTTTTAAGGGAGAAAATCCATAAGCTGAATGTTCTTAATAGCAAAATACCCCATCCAGAGTATAACGTCGCCAATAGTAATATAATCCAGATATTTTCAACAATCATTTATGTTCCTTTCAATCCTTGCCAGTGCCCTTAAACCAACTCTCATTCCTTCAAAATACCTATCAGACCAAGAGCCTTCACACTAGCCACATGACTACACCTAATACTCACATCGAATATTTATGCAATCTATCTAGCCATATCTAGAATATGACTATATTTATGGTATCATGTGTGCTTTTCTTTAACAAGTAATATTTGCATATTTCGCCATTTTTTTCTATTATTCCCACAATATAATGAACTATTTAAATAAATTATCGACTTTGTGGATAAACCCTTTGCTCAGATTCATCAGACTCTGCAAAAACATAGCGATATCTTTTCTCTATTTTTGTGAACAATAATATGCCAAATACAGAAATTGCTAAAGAGATACTGGCAATGAGTAGTATCCAATGTAAAATCCCATTTTGTCTCCCACCACTTATTGAAATATCATTCATGGTCTGGAATGTAGTCAAGTATGGATTGCCCCTTTCCTTCGATGTGATAATCATATTCCCATCAGCTGTTAAACCAATAGCATCTAAAGAAGTAATGTCGATTAGTTCTGCAGTTACTACGAAACGGTTGTTAGTAGAAATATTGCTAGTGTCACATGTAAATAAAGTTACTGTGGGAATCTTTGTACTATCAAGTATATCCACTCTACTTTGGTGCACTAGTTCAGTAGAAACAACTCGATATGTATACAAGCTGCGTCGATCAGTCAATTGAACCAAATCTCCCATTCGCATATCCAACAAAGGCCCAAACAATAAAGATGAATCGCTCATGTGATGACCTGCCAAAGGATAATTCCCTTCCCCCATTACTTGGTCATAATGCATAGTGCCAGCACCTGCAAGGAGATTCACCTTTGTAGCACCATGAAAAATCGGCAAAAAAACTCCTACCCGCTCTATGGATATAATGCCTATTACATTTCCATTATCAATATTAGGCAAGTTTTGTAACACTTCTGGTAACTGAGGAATAACTATATCCGTTTCAACTTCAAAATAACCAGCATTTCGTATATTTTCCGCTAATTGTTCACCGCTGAAACTTACGGATGTAAATTGCCTGGATGCATTTGTTATAACGGAATGTTCAAGCATCGGGGATAATAACAATCCAATTCCAATTACGATCATTATGTAGAAAATGACTATGGCTGGAATGCGTTTACTCCATTTTACTGGTTTTCTCTCTTTCACCTTCTTTTCACCCATGGTAAATGCCTCACATTCGACTCATTATCTCATCAACAGCTTCATTAGCGGTTTTTTTGGCTTTTCTCTTTAGCATGGTCATGTAGGTTATAGACACAGCAAGTAAAATGGCTCCTCCAATAGCTATAAAAACCCACAATGAGATTCTTTGGATAGAAACATCCGTTTCATTTAAGGCTCTTGCTTGTTCAGGAGTGATGTGGAAATCTCTCACAAAGCTCCACCTGCCATTATTTGAATCCACCTCCATATGCAACAAAAAATCACCACTGGTAAACCGCTCACCGTTTAAAGGGATTCCAAACACAAAATTTGAGTTTGGTGCTACCTGTCTCGATTCCACAAAATGCTCAAACAAAGTTTCGTTACTACCAGCTGGTGTCACTCTAGCATAGATACTCATTTGATTAATAAACATCATTTCGGGATTTTGCAAATGTGCTGCAACAATATTTCTCCAGTTTCTTTGGGATGCATAAGCATCCAGCAATAGCAAGTCTGGTAGAAGTACAGTTTCATTTTGGCGGATGATTACAGGAACTTCAAAACTAAAAACATTAATGAACATTTCATTAGTTTCAGCTCTAATTGCCTCGAGATCTATCTCTTTAGAAATCCCCAAACCTCCTGCTATAACACCGTTAAATTCTTCTTCTGGCATTTTGATTCTAATTGGAACCCTGATAGTTTCTCTAGGGCCAAGTTCAATCCTTGCTGTTTCAATACTAGCAATATCCTCAAAGGCAAAGGGTAAACTTTCATCATAATCCCCTTCCCTACCTTTTTGCGGTTTGTAATGAACAAAACCTCCTGAATCTGTTGATGCGCTACTCATATCAACTATAACTATAATTGTTTCGTCAGACACACTGGTTATTTCTATTTCGATTAATTGCTCACTACCTGGTTCCATAAGCATATCGAAATATCCTGTGATATTATCTCTTTGATTTTCTGGAGGAATAATAAAAACGCCAAACTTCATGTCATTTGCATGTGTGACTTTCAAATGTAAAACCATAGGAATCAAGCATAATGCAAATATGACACTCTTATAAATTTTTCTTATTTTCATAACATCTTCCTTTTTGGTCCATTGCGTCAGCTATGCTGATGCTGTAAGTACAAATCTTTGCCATCCAACCGTGGCGTTTTATAACTAAGAATGAGATTGTCCCCCTCCTCAGTGAAATTTGTTGCCCACCACCTACGCTACCCCTTAGAAGAGGGGGACATCTCATTCTCGGTTATAAAAGGTGGGCGCCTTTTGCTGAGAAAAAGCATCTCTAAAACACGTTAGAGGCTGTTGCAAAGTAGCAATTCCATAAATACTTTGAAATCAACTTTCGCAACAGCCACATTGCCTAAAATAATCACATATCAAGTGCAAATCGGTGTCCATGCCCTTTAGGGTGCCATCCCCATGGAGGCTATATCTCAGTGAGAGTCATCCTCACTGAGATATAAACAATTACTGGCCAGGATTTGTTGGTGCTGTAGTTAATGTCCACTCAATAACAGCTGTGTAAATACCTGCAACTACCGATGTGCTTGTTGGTATATCAAGTTGAATATCTTCTCCATGTGGTCCAAAAGCTATGTGGGTATTCCAACCACCTTCTCCTTTGAAGGCACCACCAATAAACACTCTGCTATTGGCATTTTCGTCGTATTCCAACGTTCCTGCTCCACCAAAATTCGTTGGTGGTTTACTTCCTACTTGGCCACCTGTTCCAGAGGTTTGAATACCTGTGAACTTAATTTGAGAACCTGGCAACGTTAATTCTAGTGTTCTATGCTCAAACTCTGACTTCATCTCTGCATAAACTCTCCAACCTGCTGGAGTACCATCCCCCATCTCTGTTACATGCCTGTGATCCCAAACCATTACCAAATGTGCATGATATGGTGGAATATGGTCATATGTGCCACCAACATCAGCTATGACATCATGTATACCAAAATTGAATCTAGGAACCACTTGTAAATGTAACGGCCCACCAGGTGGTAAAACTACATGCCCCTCATCTTCTGGCAACTCTTCTTCTGGGCTTTCTGGATCATATGGCGGGATTACAATATTATTCGGAATTTCAAATTCGATTTGTGCTTCCTCACCTGCTTGATCCACATCTTCAGAATCTGCAGCTACAACCAAACCTGTTGCAACTAGCATTATGGTGGATATAGATAGTGCTAATAAAACGTTTCCTTTTTTGTTTCTCATTTCAACCCTCCTGTACTGTTAATTTTGAATTCGTTGCTTTTGCTGCTTTGTATCTGCATATTTCTAGGTTATGACTTACACTTATGCACTATTTTCTTAAAACACAACACAGCTACTTATTTTTTGATCTTACTACTCGTTGAAATACATAGATTGTACCTGACAATACAATCAGGCCAACTGACTGCAAAGCAAAATTCCCCAAGTGTCCAGTCTGTGGCAATTGATACCATTCCTTCCCATTGCCACCGCCTGGACCTGGCACCCCATCTTCAGGTTGCGGCTGTTGCTGTTCTTCTTCCGTGTCAAATTCTACGCCAGCTCCAGGAGTTGCTTCATATTGGTCTTCATCAGAATCTGCATATGCATTTGTCATACCCAACAAAACAAAAAAGACTAACATACAACTAATTGTAATTAACTTCCTTAAAACACTTAATTCCTTCATAATTTGTTAATCAATTCCACTCCTTTCTTAAGTCTTGAGTACCAGTATACCTCAGTATATTTTCCTGCATTCTAGTATCATCAGCATAAGAATATCACACTGTTTACTAGAGAAAATAATTTTGTCGCAAATTATTTTGTGTGTATCGCTAACGCTGTCACCTAATATGCTAAGAAAATTTCAACGTTTTATTTCAGGTGAACATAATAAAATTTTGATAATGTCATAGAATCGAGCACAGCTTAATTTTCCTAGAGTTTAGCGCCGCCCCCGTCAAAAAAACCAAGAAGTCTTTTGAACCTCTTGGCTTTTATCTTATTATTCAATTGCTCCTTGGCTATATTACCAAGGGAAATCTCTCAAATCATGCTCCACAACAATGCTGTGAATTTTGTTCTCCTCTATGTTAAATGCAACTACAATTCGTTCTCTAATACTATCGCCAAACTCATAATGCACAAACATACTACTTTCATCTCGTCTGTTGTACGGACCAAATGCTGCCATTACCTCTGCGTGAGTTGAGTTTTCAGTTATTCCACCAGGCACCACAATATTCCCTACCCAGAAGTGATGGCTAAATTCAACCTTAGTAACAAATCCATATAGTAATGGTTGCTCCACAGTATCAAAGTTCTTAATGTGGACTCGCATAACTTGGTTTCCACTACGGATATTTCTCATTACTGCCGTCCGACCAGCTGGTACCATATCATTGTCAGAAACCAACTCCCAACCATTTTGAAGAAACACTCCTACAGGAGCAGGTAACTGATACAAATCTCCATTTAACTCAACAATACCTACTGTCCAATCACTTCCTAGTGCTGTTGGAGCTACATATCCTCTAGCAATTTCAGGCAACTCTCCATCAAACTGAACTTGATCTCTTTCAGTAAAGTTTGTCATTTGGATTTCATCCACTAATCCATTATCCACTCGTACCCGAATTCTAATTTCTGATTGAATGCCTAATTTATAGGTTAAAGTTTCAAACATATCCGATTCACGGTATTCGCTAGGTTCTCCATATGCCGCAATTACATCATCTATAGTCGAACCAACAGTTATTCCACCAGCCAATACAAATTCGGTTCCTGAATCCACATTTCTATCATCCATTCTAATGCCGCCAACAGTTCCCTCGTAATATTGAATAACATTTGGAGTTAAATTCCCAATTGAGATTCCGATAGTTTGTCCACCATTTACAGCATTTCTGGTAAATGTTCTTTGGTTTGGACCAAGTTCAGTGTCAGAGTCTTCAAACACCCATCCGTGGTCATACATATCTGAGTAATCAAATGGTAAGGCAAACACTACACCATTTAAACTAAATTCAAAACTAAAAATATCGTTACTTAACTCTCCAGGAGCCGTAACTTCTACAGGTTCTGGTTCTGGCTCAGGTTCTGGTTCTGGCTCAGGTTCTGGCTCTGGCTCAGGTTCTGGATCCTCTTGGGCAATTTCAGGTTCTGGAATATACTCTTCTTGGTTACAAGCAACTAAACTTGCACTTATTAACATAATACTGACTGCAAAAGCTAAAATAATCTTAATCTTCTTCATTTTTTCTCCTTTGATGTTTGAGCATTCTTGGCAACTCCTTTGTTAGTGTAATCAGGTCAGAGGCTATTCTTTTTGGCCTCGCCACTGGCTGTACATACAAACTTAAGGCAACGGATATAATTCCCGTCACCTTAATATATCAAAATAATAATACTGACACAATGAACTTAATGTTTCTTTATCAAAACATAATAATCCCTTAACAATTTTAATAGGTTCTTAACACGTCACAACACATGGTGCATTTTGTTAAATCACCGATAAGGCAATATTAGTAGCGTGGTCAGCACTTCGTTCCAAATCCGTTAAAGAATCAATGAAAATCACCCCACTTTTAGCCTTACAACTTTGAGTTTTCAGCCTTTGAATATGATTCTGAGCATACTCAACTGACAGCCTATCTATCTCTTCTTCCAACTTCTCAATTCGTACTACTCTACCATTGCCCTCAGACTCATAGCATTTTAGGGCAATTCCAATAATCTCCACCGTTAAGTCACTTAGATGCTTTAGCTCCTTCAAAGCCATTTCAGAAAATTCCAACTTCTCTTCCACAATAGTTTGCGCATACTCTGCCATATTTTCAGCATGATCCCCTATTCGCTCGATGTCAGATACAATACCAAACATTGCCCCTATTTTTTCAGCGTCAGTAGTGGAGTGAGGCATATCATTTATTTCAACCAATTTATCAATAATACTTTGCTGTAAGAAATTAATAGTCTTTTCGTTTTCTAATACTTTGTTAGCTTTCTCGTCGTTTCTCTCAAAAAACGCTTCCTGGGCAAGGGTAAAGTTCTCCAAAGCAATTTCTCCCATTCGGCTAACCTCAAGCTTAGCATTAACAACTGCCAAAGTAGGAGTTTGATGAACAATCCCGTCAAGGAAAACCAACTTTCTTTCATATCTGTTCCTTGCATCCTCTTCTTTAAGAGGAATTATTTTTTGCATTAATATTGCAATCCAAGTAATGAAAGGAAGTAAAAGCAAAAGAGTAGCTAAGTTGTACAATGTATGGAACATAGCAACTTGCCTGGCCGTTTCAGCCCAAGTGTTTTGAAACCATGTTAAAATACCTGGAAACACAAAAATTAGTGTACCAAAAACAATACTGCCGATAATATCATAACTTATATGGAATAAAGCTGCTCGTTTACTATCACGACTTGCTGGAATTGATGCCACTACGGTTGTGATACTAGTTCCAATGTTTGTTCCTAATATAATAAAGGCTGAAGTATCAAAAGGAATAGGGACACCACTTAGATGCATCGTAACCAAAAGCCCCATTGTAGCTGAGGAACTTTGTACAATGGCGGTAAAAACAAAACCTGCTAGCAGGGCAAGAAAAGGATTTTCAAAAGCCCGCAGCATCTCTTGAAAACCTGGTTTATAAGCAAATTCCCTTAAAGGCGAACTCATTACTGTAATACTAAAGAGTAAAATCCCAAACCCTAAAACCACATAACCAACATTTTTTACACTTCTCTTCTTAAAAAATAGATACATTATTATGCCAATGAAAATAAATAAAGGAGCAATTGTATCTATTCTAAAAGCTATTAATTGAGCACTAAATGTGGTGCCCACATTTACTCCCATAATAACACCGATAGATTGTACTAAAGTCATTAATCCTGAATTAACAAACCCCACAGTAATTATAGTTACAGCTGTTGAACTATTAATAGCAATTGTGGCTATAATCCCAACAAAAACCGCTAAGAAACGATTGGAGGTTGCTTTTTTCAAAATGCCTTGCAACCGGTCCCCAGCAACTACCTCCAGACCAGTTGACATCATTTTCATGCCAAACAATAGCAATCCTAAACCACCAGCAGCTAAAAACACACCTTCTAAAGTACTCATATATATCCTCCATAAAATAACGCAAGAAAAATCCGCATCAGCTTACTGACACATCAAATCAATAATACCAATACATTGTTAAATGAAGCCAAAGCTTGTGTAAAATCTATGTTAATTTTATAAAGGGATTCACATGCATCACACAGGTGAATCCCTTTCAAATCCATTTCTTCCTTCTGCCCTTTGACTTCCCCTGGCAAGACTTACAAAATTTTATCGTCATTACCATCTTTTGAATCTTCAGAAGTGATATCAAAGGTCTCTTCCATAAGTTTAATAATAAGCTGACGCTGAATTGCTTCTAATTGAGCGTCTTTTACACTTTTCGTTCTTAGATATACGATTAAGAATATTACAGCTGCACCCAAAACAAATGCTAAAACTATTATCAGCACTATCCAAGGAAATCCATAATCTAGTGGTTCTGGCACAGGGTCTGGCTCTGGTTCTGGTGCTACTTCAGGCACTGGGTCTGGCTCTGGATCTTCTTCATCTTCGCCTCCTTCGACTAGGATCACCCTTTCTGAAAATTGCCAATACCAGTTATCACTTTCTATATAATGATTCACAATATACTCTCTAGTAGTAAAATCTCCTTCATTGATAAAGATAGAATAATAAAAATTAGAATTAGGTGCAATCTTTAAGTCACCACCACTGGTATTATCATGGACTATCTCATTAGTATGGCTATCAATTATTAAACTCCTAATAGACACATCATTAACAAATGCCATTTCAGTGTTTTGGAAATTTGAACGTATTTCTATTTGTGGTCCCATAGGGGTGATAGTTTTACTTCGAAGAATTACCTCTGGAAGCACTTCTTCTCCTTGGTGCAAAAGGAGTGCTACTGTGTAAGCATAGAGATTTCTAACTAATGGATCACCTGGACTTACCCCCACTTCATTTTCGTTTCCGTTTTCATCGTTATCATCTTCTCCATTTGCCCCGCTGGATTCCTCTAACTCCAACATCTGAAAGTTTAGACCACCTGCCAAAACTCCATTAAAAAGATCATCAGGCATTTCTACATTGAAATAAAAAGTTATAATGGAAAATGGCTCCATTTCAACCATGGGGCGTTCCACTTCAACAATATCTTCCATAAGATGTAACAAAGTATCATCAGGTTGTGGTTGCGTGGAGCTGTAATCCACAGCTACATTATCATTGGTAAAAGCAGTAGCCACATCAATATTAACTTGAATGGGATAACTACCACTATTAAACATCTCTACCATAAGGGTATATTCTTCACCAGGCTCCGTCTCCAAGTTGAAAAAGGTGTCATAGTCATCAATCTGGTTTTCGGGAATAACCAATCGAATGGCAAAGGGAACATCATCATCTAATTCTAGCAGGCCATCAGACTGGTTCTCATCATCCTCTTCATGGCCCTCACCGTCTCCATTATCATCCCCATTATCGTCTCCATTATCGTCAATATCATTGTCTGATTCATCATATTCTGTTGAAAATCCACCTTGGAGAGCCATGGTATCCGTATTAACTACTACCAAGATTAATATTCCTAATATCATAATGCAATTGCGTATAAATCTTCTAAAATTACTCATAATAACCTCCTTCCTACTCTTCTAACATAAAACCCAATCATTTGACTAAATGGATACGACTGTTTGATTTCTAACCCACTAAATAGAAAAGTTATTTTTGCACAATATTTACAATTCTACCAGGTACATAGATTTCTTTTACTATAGTTCCTGTTAATTTATCTGACACTACTTCTTTAGCCATTGAAATTGCTACGTCCTTGTCACAATCCGCTGGCACAGTTATAACTCCTCTAGTCTTGCCATTTATCTGGATTGCTATTTCTATCTGGTCGTCCTTTAGATATTTCTCCTCATAGCTTGGCCAACCAGCCTTAAATACCGTATTATCATGCCCAAGCTCCTCCCACATTTCTTCTGCAAAATGTGGTGCAAAAGGTGATAGCAAAATAGCAATTGTTTCTAGAGTTTTCTTGTCAATACCACCTTCATCTTTTGCTAAATCAATAAACTTATTGTTATATTCCATAAATCCGGAAATCACTGTGTTTAAACTGAAGTTTTCTAGTCTTGCAGTTATATCATGAATCATTCTGTGGCGCAATTTAACCATTTCTGCAGTTTCTGCCACGTCATTTATGATACTATCATGTAACAGATTGTAAAGACGACGTAAAAATCGATTTACTCCATCTATCCCTCTATCATCCCATTCAGCATCCAATTCCGGAGGACCTACAAAAAGTTCATACATTCTAAGAGAATCACAGCCATAGTCAGCCACTAAATCATCAGGAGATACTGTGTTGCCCTTTGACTTACTCATCTTCATACCATTTGTTCCATTTATCATTCCTTGGTTAAAAAGTTTAACAAAAGGCTCCTGGAAATCAATTACACCGATATCATACAAAAACTTCGTGTAAAAACGAGCGTATAACAAATGAAGAACAGCATGCTCAACTCCACCAATATACATATCCACTGGAAGGTATTTTGCCGCCTTTTCCTTCGAAACCAACTCATTATCATTGTTATTATCTATATACCTTAAAAAGTACCAAGAAGAACCTGCCCATTGAGGCATAGTATTAGTTTCTCTTTTTGATGGAGCATTGCAAATTGGGCAACTACAGTTAACCCATTCTAAGGCAGATGCCAAAGGTGACTCCCCTGTTCCCGTAGGTTCATAGGAATCCATATCAGGCAGCCTTAATGGTAACTCATCCTCTGGCACAGGAACATTACCACATTTTGGGCAATGAATAATTGGAATGGGTTCTCCCCAATAACGTTGCCGTGAAAACACCCAGTCACGTAGCTTGTAATTTACTGTTGCTTTTCCAAAGCCTTGTTCCTCAATCATATGGGGAGCTTCTTTTTGCAAGACAGCTGACTCCATACCATCCCAATCTCCAGAATTAACAACTACTCCGAAGACATCTGTATAGGCACTTTCCATTTCATCTAAGGTGGTGCCATCTTTAGAAATAACTTGACGAATTTTTAAATTGAATTTTTTAGCAAATTCAAAATCTCTTTCATCATGACCGGGAACACACATAATGGCTCCTGTGCCATAATCAATTAAAACATAGTCTGAAATCCAAATTGGTATCAACTCTTCACTCACAGGATTAAGAGCATAACTGCCTGTAAAAACTCCTGTTTTATCCTTCTCCTGCATTCTATCTATATTGGATTTCATAGAAGCATCAAAAACATACTTTTCGACAACCTCTCTATACTCATCTGTTACCACTTTCTCAACTAATTCATGTTCTGGTGCTAACACCATAAATGTGGCTCCATACAAAGTGTCTGGCCTGGTGGTATAAACTCTAATAAATTCATTGATACCATCCACTGGAAAATCTATTTCTGCTCCATAAGATTTCCCAATCCAGTCTGATTGCATTTTAATGACTTTCTCTGGCCAATCTAAGCCCTCTAAATCACTTAATAGACGTTCACCATATTCAGTAATTTTTAACATCCACTGTCTTAGATTTTTCTTAGTAACGGTGGCATCACAACGTTCGCAAACGCCACCTACTACTTCTTCATTTGCCAGCCCTGTCTTGCATGATGGGCACCAATTAATGGGGAATTCCTTTTCATAGGCCAGACCCTTTTTAAACATTTGAACAAATATCCACTGAGTCCATTTGTAATACTCAGGATCCGTGGTGCTAAATTCCATCTCCCAATCATAAAGAGCAGCAATCTGGTCAATTTGTACCTTTATCTTCTCAATATTTTCAGCAGTAGAAATAGCTGGTTGAACTCCCATTTTAATAGCATAATTTTCAGCAGGTAATCCAAAAGCATCCCAACCCATTGGATGAATAATATAGTGACCTTGCTGCAACTTATACCTGCTCCATACATCAGAAATAACATAGCCTCTCCAGTGACCTACATGGAGTCCATCTGCAGATGGATATGGAAACATATCTAGACAGTAATACTTGTCCCTTTCCTGTCCTGTATCATCTATTTTGAGGTTAACAGGTTTATCTGCCCACCTTTCATTCCACTTTTTTTCAATTGCTTTATGGTTGTACACTTTTTTTGACATATATAACCTCCGAACTTTATTCTCCCGCCTTTTTTGGGGCAGGTACACATATACATGTGATTATATCATATGTCACAAAGAATTACACATGTTTTTCTCATGACTTTTATTTTTCAAAAAAATGCAACAGAGCTGATGCAAAACAACAATCCTAAAACGAATTGGATTTTCGCAACAACTCCATTGCAATATCATATAAACTCATTAACTTGTACATTAAGGTTCTAGAACTCATTTCCAGAAAACCTGTTAGGAACCTAATCTTGTCACTTGTTATCGGCTCTACGCCCACGAGGCGCCCCTAAAATCTCAGACATAATAATGCCCTTTACCAAATCCTCACGATGGTTGAAAACCACACTTTGTGCTCCCCTGGTGACTGTCTGCTGGGTTTGTATTTTTAATTCTTCCTCTTTTAAACGTTTCTGCTGTTCTCTGGCAAAACGCTCGCGCTCTCTATTGGTTTCAGCAAGTTTACGTTCACGTTCTTTACGCTGTTGTTCCCTACGCTCTCGTTCCTTCTTTTCCTTGCCACCAAACTCCTCTTCCATTGTAGCAGAAAGCTGAGCTTGAAGCTTTGCCAAGCGACTGGTCACAGATCCATCATTTCCAGCCCTTCGATCAACAGTAGCACTGCTATAGGCGTTTTGCCCAGACATCTGCTGCATTAGATTCTTTTTTTCTTGTCCGACTGGCTGCTGATCGTCTCCAGCACCTTGCTTTCTGTTGATAGCTCTAATTACTCTACCACCAACACTAATGGCAATGATTATAATAAATATCCAGCCCTCAAAATGATCAAATACACCCATACAATCCCTCCCTTCGAGATATGTCTTTTTGCTGAATTAATCCTGTAAAATTACCATTTCAGCAAAAAGGGTTCCACTATTAGTTAGGGAGTATCTTTACCGCCAGCTCCCGACACATCACTAATGCTTTCACGCATCTTAGTGTCAGCAACTACATTTTTCATATTGTAATAATCCATTACACCTAGGCGGCCACTACGAAAAGCTTCTGCCATAGCCAAAGGTACTTCGGCTTCAGCTTCAACAACTTTTGCACGCATCTCTTGAACACGAGCAAGCATTTCCTGCTCATTGGCAACAGCCATAGCACGACGCTCTTCAGCTTTTGCTTGGGCGATACGCTTGTCAGCTTCAGCTTGATCAGTTTGTAATTGAGCACCAATATTTCGTCCAACATCAACGTCCGCAATATCAATAGACAATATTTCAAATGCCGTACCTGAATCTAATCCCTTTGCTAAAACGGCCTTGGAAATCAAATCAGGATTTTCTAAAACTTCTTTGTGAGTTTCACTAGAGCCGATACTACTAACAATACCCTCTCCAACACGAGCGATGATTGTTTCTTCACCAGCACCACCAACTAAACGGTCAATATTGGCGCGAACTGTAACTTTCGCCATGGCTTTAAGTTCAATACCATTAATAGCCATTGCAGAAATAGATGGTGTTTCAATAACCTTAGGATTAACACTCATTTGTACCGCTTCAAGTACGTTACGTCCTGCTAAGTCAATAGCAGCCCCACGCTCAAAAGTTAGGGGAATCTTAGCACGTTCTGCCGCAATTAAAGCATTAACTACACGGTCAACATTACCACCAGCCATATAGTGAGCTTCTAGTTTACCAACAGGTGTATCTAGTCCCGCCTTGTGAGCTTTAATTAAGGGATTAACAACTTTAACTGGCACAACACGACGTAGGCGCATACCAATTAGGTCAAACAAAGTAACCTTAACAGAAGCTGCTAAAGCCGAGATCCACAGCCCTATTGGCACCATTCGTAAAATTAATAGTACGAAAATTAGAATAAGAAAAAGCATAACAATCCCAGCAACTTGGCCCCCTTGAAATAATGCATTCATTTAATAAATCCTCCTTGTAATATAATTTATTTTTATCATTTATTACCACATTAAATTATTACCATATCAAATATTTAATTCGTTAATCATCTATTCTCTACTTGGATTTTTCGCAGCCACAACAACTCTAGCTCCTTCTACTAAAATAACCTTAACATCCGATCCAGCTTGTATGAATTCGCCAGAAGTAACCACATCAACTCTACGTCCATCGATTTCGGCTGTTCCTGCTGGCCTAAGAATTGTTATTGCCTTCCCTTCCTTGCCATCAAATTCATAAAACTTACCTTCATCACTAGTGTAACCCTTTTCTGTGTGGGATAATGCTAGCTTGTCCCAAATTTTCCTAGTCTTTCTATTCTTAAGGGTAATAATAATTATGATTATTGATACAACTAAAGAGATAGCCAGCATTGACATACCTTGGGATGGGGTTGGCGCTGCCATAATTACACTGGCCAAAACAGCCAATATACCTCCAATGCCCACTACCCCAAAACCTGGGGTCACAAAAATTTCAACAGCTATTAGCATTATACCAGCTCCAAATAGTAGTATTGCTCCTGCCCCCAAATTACCAGCCATAAAGTTACCTATGAAAAACAACACAAAACCTAACACCCCAGCTACACCAAAGACACCAAAACTGCCTGCAGTAAAAATCTCTATGGCAAGTCCAGCAATACCAATAATTAGTAACAACGCACTAACAAAAGGATTAGATAGAAAGCCGATAATGTATTCTTGAGTAGTTCGGGAGTGAACCTCAAATAAGTTTCCTAGATCAAAGTGATTCATAAGTTCAAAATATGAATCAAAAATATAATCCGCCATACCTAAATCCACAGCCTCTAAAGGAGTTAATGTAAGTAACTCCCCTTCTGTTGATACACCTTCAATAACTGTATAAATATCAGCCATAGCAGCAGCAACTTCACCATCACGACCACGAATCTCTGCAGTTCCAGAAAGCTGTGCCACCCACATAGACATGGTTTTCTCATCGGCACGTTCACCGAGAATTTGAGCTTCCGCAGCACCCATTGTAGCCCCTGAAGCCATAATCAAATGCTCTCCTGCCAAGGCAATTAGAGCACCTGCTGAAAGAGCTCTAGTATTTACAAAGGTATAGGTAGGTACTGGTGAATGGAGTATTAAATCCTTAATACTAATTGCTGGATCCACAAATCCTCCGTATGTGTTTACTTCGAAAATAAGTGCTCTAGCATTAGCAGCTATTGCTTCATTATACGCACGCTGGATAAACATCCAGTTGCCATTGTCTATTGTACCTTCAACAGGTATTATATGTACCACTCCTGCCTCTGTCTGGGTGGCATGTGCCGATGGCACCATAAAAAACCTCGCTCCCATAAGTATACAAAGTGCAAATAAACAAATACGACTTATTCTTTTCACTAACCTCACCTCCCTACTTTTTCTGCAAAATGTTTAATTATTAGCTTGCAACATACGGCCAAAAATAACCAACAAACACCTAATCATATCCAAGTTTTCTATGCTGTGCCACTGATTGGGTTTATTAGTCATGTCGTGTACAATTTTATTATAAAGCCTAACGGGGATTTATACAATGAAAATTTTAATAATCCTGCCTTGTTTATAAACATCCCATATAGTATAATGAACATAGATAGAAAAAGCAC
>JGI20163J26743_11538507_pt1 | contig 32840 bp, 29 predicted proteins | sample TergutCu122P1_FD_26743 | JGI IMG/M metagenome (IMG submission 26743) | reverse complement strand
GGAACTTTTGCTTGTTTTTCTTAGTATTTTGATACCTTTTTTAGCCTCTTTCTCTTGCAAACGACAATTGCTATATTATCATTTTTTTTTGCTCTTGTCAAATAAATAAGCCACCTAATTTACGCCTAATTTTAGGCTGATTTTAGGCAACTTATGTAATATAGCATGTTTTTTTACAATTTGCATTTAATTTTCTTTAGGTCTCATTGTAGGGAATAAGATTACATCTCTTATGGATGGACTATCAGTTAACAACATAATTAGCCTGTCTACTCCTATACCAAGTCCTCCTGCAGGTGGCATCCCATATTCTAATGCTTTTACAAAATCATCATCCATACGCTGGGCTTCTTCATCACCCTTATCTCTTAGCTCCATCTGTTTCTCAAATCTTTCTTTTTGGTCTATAGGATCATTAAGCTCTGTAAAAGCGTTAGCTAATTCTTTTTTTACCACAAACGCTTCAAAACGATAGGTAAAGTTTTCGTTACCTTCAATCTTTTTTGCAAGTGGTGAAATTTCAACTGGGTGATCTTTAATAAACACTGGCTGTATCAAATGCGGTTCCACTTTTTCTTCAAATATTAAAGTAAGTATTTCTCCCTTTGTTGCACCTTTTTTTACTCCTATGCCTATTTGTTTAGCGACATTAATAGCATCATCTACTGTTTTCCATTCATTGTAGTCCACATCAGCAAACTTTTTCACTGCATCTACCATTGTGATTCTTTCCCAGGGAGGAGTTAGATCTATTTCCTGATCTTGGTAGATAACTTTTGTTTCCCCTAATACTTCTTTAGCAATAAAAGCAACCATGTTTTCTGTAATTTCCATCATATCTTCATAGTCTGCATATGCTTGGTAAAGTTCCATCATTGTAAATTCAGGATTATGTTTTGTTGAAATACCTTCATTTCTAAAGTTTCTACCTATTTCATAAACTCTTTCTAATCCCCCTACCAAAAGTCGCTTTAAATGAAGCTCCAAAGCTATTCTCATATACAACTCCATATCTAATGTGTTGTGATAGGTAATAAACGGCCTTGCAGATGCTCCACCAGGTATAACATTTAGTGTCGGAGTTTCAACTTCAAGAAAATCTCTATCATCTAAAAACTTTCTCATTGCTTTAATGATTTTTGTTCTTTTAATAAAAACATCCTTAACACTGGGATTTACAATCAAATCCAAGTATCTTTGACGATATCTTAAATCAACATCTTTTAAACCATGCCATTTTTCCGGTAATGGCTGAAGGGATTTTGTTAAAAGTTTTATTTTATGTACTTCAACTGTAACTTCACCTCGACGAGTTTTAAAAACGGAACCTTCGACTCCGATTATATCGCCAATATCCATTTTTTTAAACAATGCATATACTTCTTCTCCCAGATTATTCACTTGTGCATAAATCTGTATTTGCCCTGACACATCTTGAATATGTCCAAAGCTTGCTTTGCCTTGAATCCTTTTAGCCATTATTCGCCCTGCAATTTTTACAGTTTGTCCGTCTAAAGCTTCGAAGTTTTCTACTATTTCCTGAGCTTTATGTGTAACCTCAAATTTGCTTCCAAATGGGTTAATTCCAAGCTGTTTAAGTTCATTCAGCTTTTCTCTTCTTACTTGTTCCAATTCATTAAACTCCATATCCATTTAAAAACAGCCCCCTCATTTGTAACACATTATATTAAATTTATATTAAAATAAATCAGGACTTACGATAGTAGCCGCAGTCCTGTAAATTTACATTATAATACTACTTGGAGATTTCCAAAACCTCGTACTTTAAAGTTCCTACAGGAACACTTACTTCAACGATACAGCCTTTCTTTTTTCCAATAATTGCTTTTCCAACAGGAGATTCATTGGATATCTTAGAATCCAGTGGGTCTGCTTCCATGGAACCAACAATAACATATTCAAATTCATCGCCCGATTCCAAATCCTTCAGTTTTACCCGAGCCCCTACACTTACTGCTTCGGTATCTACTGCATCATTATCAATAAGCTTGGCATTTCTAAGCTTATTTTCCAAAGTCAGTATTCTACCTTCAATAAATGCCTGTTCATGCTTAGCATCTTCATATTCAGAGTTTTCACTAATATCTCCAAATTCCCTTGCCTGTTTTATTCTTTCTGCTACATCTTGCCTTTTGATTGTTTTAAGATGAACTAATTCTTCTTCTAATTTTTTAAGACCTTCAACAGTTAATATTACATCTTTTGTAGACATGCTTGACTCTCCTTTTTAATCATATCAGACAAAGTATTGCTTACAATAATACTATTATATCTATATGCATCTATTAAAATTACTAAATCCACTAAATTATTATAATGCTATCTTGTGATTAAAAACTTGCTTTTAATCTAGCTTCCTCTGAGACTTTATTATGGACAATTAGTATCGACTGTGCCTGTGCAGGCTCTACCATTGCCTCTTTGATAACAATTAGTTTTTAATGCAAGTTAGTATAACAATAAGCACTGTTATAAAAATAACAGTGCTCCTGCTCTTTCTCTTATGGCTATTATAAAGACCCTCTCACATATTTGTCAAGAAAAGTATTCAAAATCGTTTGTATGAATTTCCCTAAAATTCAATTTTAAAGAGCATTTTTTATGTTTTGTTTAGTAAAATAGCTCACTCTTTCAATAACTTCAGGCTTAACTATTTTTTCAAAACTCCTGAAACCGGCTAGCTTAAATCCATGCTTTTTACCTAATTTGTGTATCTCATCTACCTGCTGAATCGTTATTTCTCTTCCCAAGGTAAAAGATGTCCATTTTTTTTCTAACGCCAATATCATTGTTTCCGCCATACATGCCAATGCCAATTTTGGCGGATAACCAAAGTTTATATTAAAGTCAACGTCTCCCGGAACCTCCACCAATCCGCCTTCGATAATAAGTACATCATCTCTAAGCTCTGCAACTCTTTTGGACACGTCTCTGGGTCTGGCTACATCACAAACAAGTGCTCCTGGTTTTAAATCTTCAGGCTTAATCACACAGTCTACCGAAGAAGTAACCGTTATTATAATATCAGCTGTTTTAAGTACTTTTTCTGGTTTGGTAGATATTTTTACTACTAAGCCTGTTTCTTTAAGAATCTTTTTTGATAATGCTTCTAATTTCTTTAGATCTCGTGACACCAAGGTTAAATATCCACATTTTCTTGCCATCATCTGAGCACAAACGCTTCCTATTGAACCATTGGCTCCAATAATCAAAACTTCTGCTTCTTTAATATTAATACCCAATTTTTCAGCAGCTTTTTCTGTTCCCTCCATGGCAGTTGCTACTGTATAGCTATTACCGGTAGTAACGGGAATATTTAGGTTTTTTGCCACTGTATATCCTGCATCTCCTACAACAGAAGTCATTGCTCCTAACCCTAAAACTTTTGCACCTAATTTTTCTGCTATTTTGCCTGTCCGAATTATTTTATCTATAACTGTATCGGTAGGTAACTCAATCATTTGCTTGCTTGTTAAGGTACATCCAAGAAAATTTCCTATAACCCCATTATTATATATAGATTTTATCCCTGTTATTTCTGAAACTTTTATAGGTGGCAAATGATAGATTATTTTATCAAGTATGCTATTGGGAATTCGTTTAAGGAATGAAAATTTCCTTGCTACATCTGAACTTTCAATGGGATGTATCATAAATGCAAATCTATCCATGGTTTACCTCCTGAATTTGGGCTGTATTTTCATTGAGCTGTTCTATATGAGGAACAAAGTCTAATTTTTCCAGTAAATTTAAATAATCACTGTTAGTTAAATTTGTTTTACCTTTTCCCGATAGTGCAACTAAAACCCCTTCAATAACATTAGTCCCGAAAGACCTGCCATTTAAATTAGGAGTAGTAGTTACCAGCAGAGCAACTCTTCTATTCTTTAAATCCTGTATATCTTCTTTGGTTACAGTATTTGTAATTATTATTTTTTTATTTAATGTTTGTGGTATATGTTTTTTAATAAAATGAAAGTCTCCCGCTATAACGTGAGCATCATCATAGTATTTTTTATATTTATCTTGAATATTGCTTACTTCTTGTTTTTTTCCCGTAGGATATAAAAATCGCAAAGGCATCTGGACTGCAATAGGAGCTATGACTCTAGCTAGCTTATCTAAGGTTTTTAACGAATGTAAAGGCATAGGAATTCCCAAAACAAAAATTAAATCACCATAGGTCATTTTTGCTCCTGTATCTTCAAAAGCTTCTGCCATTCCAAATCTATCCATTGCACAAACCATAAGAACTTTTTTATCAGAAAAGGAGATCCCTTTAGTTTCTTGTAAATAACTAATGGTTCTTCTTTCTAGTGTATTTTTTAACCCGCTTCCGTCAACAACCGGGGTTTTTTTTGCGTTTTTAGCTACCTTAGCTGCTTCTCTAATGGTATAACGTTTAGTTCCAGCAAATACATACAAGTCAGTTCCACCAAGACCAAAACAGTCCACTTTTCCATCTAAATTTGCAATTAGCTCGGCAGCTTTTTCTAAACTTCCGTCAGTGCCTATACGTTCTATGGATATTTTTTGGCCTAATACATCTATCTCAACTGTATGATTCCTTTTTGAAGAGCCTAGACTCACACTAACTACTTTTTTCATATCATCACTCCCTTTAAAGGAATCTTCATTTAATCAGCAGGATTCAAAGTGGAAAAAATATTTTGAATAACTTGCATGTCTATTTGTTTGTTCGCCTCTATAGGGGACTTACCGATTTCTATTCCGATAACTTCTTTATCAACTAAAGCTTCGCATAATTTTATTCTGTAGTTTGAGCCAATAACTATAATCACATCACAGGACCTCAACCTTGCTATAATTTCCATAACATCATTAAAAAGCTCTATACCTTGTTTTTCCTTAACAAAACCCCATCTTTCTTCATCAGTCATAAGAAGCATGAAGTCCACGCCTTCTTTTTTAAGATATTGCTCTAACTCAAGTTTATTTTGTATAGGAAAAGCAACAACTCCAATTTTTCTTCCTTTTCTAACTTCACCTAGTTTTTCTAGTTTGGAAATAAAAGGTCTATCCAGACCCATTATATTTGCAACCTCTTGTTGAGAAAGTCCTTCACTTCTTAAGTCTAGAGCTTTATCTATAATCATATAAAGTTTTTTTTTGCTAATAACCTTATCACCAATACGTATAACATCCATAAAATTTCTCCTTATATCATTGTGCACAAAATTGTCTACACCTATAATAGCAAAAAATTTTATGTTACGCAAGCTAAGTAAAAAATTACCTGTCATGATTAGACAGGTAATTTAACAATATTCAACATAATATTTATTTAACTTTTCCATGATTAACCGGACATTATCAAGCTTATTTATCTCTTCACGCATTTTAGCTGCATTTCTTAAACCTTTAAAATACCAAGCCAGATGCTTTCTCATTTGTTTAACAGCTAAAACTTCCCCTTTTTCCTCCAGTAGCATATTATAGTGTTTAATACCCATTTTTATTCTTTCTCCATGGGAAGGTTGAGGCAAAAGTTCTCCTGTTGCAATATAATGAACGGTTCTTTTAAATATCCAAGGATTACCCATAGACCCTCTCCCAATCATGATACCATCACAACCGGTTTCATCAAGCATTCTTTTGCCATCCTCCGGTTCCCATACATCTCCATTGCCAATGACAGGTATGCTTACAGCTTTTTTAACATTTTTAATTATTTCCCAGTTGGCTTTTCCACTATAAAATTGGCATCTTGTCCTGCCATGGACAGCTATAGCTGCTGCTCCGGCTTTTTCAACAATTTTTGCTACCTCAACAGCATTAATGGTTTCCGGACTCCAGCCAATTCTTATTTTTGCAGTAACGATTATCTTCACACTAGCACAAACCGCTTCTACTATTTCTCCAATCAATTGAGGGGTTTTCATTAAAGCAGATCCTGAACCACTTTTCACTATTTTAGGTGCAGGACATCCCATGTTGATATCTATAATCTGAGGATTACTCTTTTCTACTATGGAAGCAGCTTGTGCCATTATTTTCGGATCTGATCCAAAGATTTGCACAGTTGTTGGCCACATCTCTCCATCTATATTAAAAAGTTCTAATGTCTTGCAATTATTATGGATCAATGCGTTTGCACTTACCATTTCAGTATAACTTAAAGCACAGTTATTCTCTTTAGCCAAAATACGAAAAACCTTATCACTAACACCTGCCATAGGTGCAGACACAACACAATTTTTCAACTTAACTGTTCCTATTTGCATAATTATTCTCCTGCCTAACACTGATTTCTTTCAAATATTATCTTTAACCCTTCTAAGGTCAGATATGGGTCAATATAATCAACAGTTTCACAGTAGGGAACAATAAATCCAGCTAAACCACCAGTCGCAACTGCTACAGGGGAACCACCCAACTCCTTTTTCATCCTGCTCACTATCCCATCAACTTGACCTATGTACCCATAAAGGATACCTGCTTGCATACACTCAACAGTATTTTTTCCTATTACACTATCAGGTTTTTTCAATTCAAACCTAGGTAATTTAGCTGCTCGACTAAATAATGCATCTACAGAGATATCAATACCCGGAGCAATAGCTCCGCCAAGATAATATTTTTCAGAGGAAATTGCATCGAAGGTTGTTGCGGTTCCAAAGTCAACAACAATTGTTGGTGCTCCATATTTTTCAATTGCTGCTACAGCATTTACTATTCTATCTGCTCCAACTTCTTTAGGGTTATCAAGTTTTATTACCAGACCTGCCTTGATATCGTGTCTAATAATAAGAGGCTTTAACCCCATATATTCTTCACACATTATTTTTATATCTGACATGATAGTTGGGACCACAGATGATATAACAACAGCATTAATATCTTTAAAAGAAATCCCTTTATATCCAAACAACTGATTTAATAATACTCCTAGCTCGTCAGAAGTTTTGCTTGTATCTGTAGATATTCTCCAATAATGCTTAAGATTATTACCTTGATAAACACCCATAACAATATTGGTATTTCCAATATCTATTGCAAACAACATATCAAAGCCCCCTCTTGTTTTTATCAAGACCCATTAAAGAATAACTCTCTATATTTTAACCTTATTTCGCAAAATTCTACAAGTATTACTTATAAAAAAACATAATGGTTAATCAGATGCACCTACACCTCAATTAACCATTATGATAGCATTACTATTAATATACTTTTAAAGCGCCAGCTTTGATAATCACTCAGACCGTTAGGTGACAACATAGGAACCCTGCCCTACATATTCTCTTCTAACAATTCTTAAGTTGATTACTCATAAAAGTATCTTTGTATAAATTAGTTTGGGTTGGTTTGCTTATTCTGCACTTTCCACTATCCTTCTAATTTCATTCTTCACACTAGCTTCTAACGGTTCTGGTTTATGAGTAGCAAGAATTTCCCTTGCCATCTCGTCAGCAGTTATTGAAGCATCCTTGCTGCCTTGTTGCTCCCAACCACTTCTCATCCTTCTATCAAAAACTTTTGCTCTTGACTGTTCAATCCTCATATAGTCCATTGTGTGCTTTTGGGTTAAGAAATCCTTTCCAGGACCAACTGCCTTGATGACATCCACACCTAAAGTAGCATCGCTTACTTCTACACCTTGAACAACTCTCTTGACCATTCTGGCTATCTCAGCATCAGCCACTAACTGTCCAAAACTGAATGTAACACCTAGTTCTAACATACCCAAACCATATATTAAGTTAACTCCCGCCATAGCTGGCAACAAGGCGGTCATTGTTTTTTCGTACCCTACTTGCATATCAGAAAGTTTGCTGTCAGCCTATCCACCGGCTGTATAACTTGGCAGTAAGTAGAACTGTGCCAATCTGGCAACTCCGGCATTGATCATTCCCAGTTCCGGGGAGCCAACCGGTGCTGTTGCAAACTGCATATCAAAGGTAGTTGTTGAACTTCCATAAATACACGGAGCACCTTTGTTTGCCAATTGAGCTAATACAATTCCGCTTAACACTTCAGCATTATGGCTTACTAGAGTTCCGGCAATAGTCACCGGTGATGATGCACCCGCAAGAGCCATTGAAAGTACGTTAACCGGAACTCCTGCCCTAGCACATTCAATAATTATTTCACAACATTCAACTGATAGCTGTAAAGGGCTTGTTGGACAGATAAGAACTGACAAAATTGGTCTCTCTCTCAGTTCTTCCTCTCCTCCTGCAATAGCTGCTCCCATTGCAAAATATTTCTTGGCATGAGCAGCAGTAGTTAAGTCAATATGGTGACAGTGTTTTGATGTATTATTTAAAAAAGCTTCTGCAGCATGTAAGTCTGAGGAAAAAGCATTAACATCCCTGGGAACAACTGCTTGGGAATAAACCTCAACGTCGTCTAGATAGTCAACCATTAACGCTGTTTTTTCTAAGTCATCTTTAGTAGTTTCCCTTAAATTACCTTTATCTGGATCTATTATTTTTACTCCCGCACCAAAACAAGTAAAGTTAACTCTACTGCCACCTAACAATACGTCATTTTTGGGATTACGCCCTGCAAGAAGAACGGTACTTGGGGCACTTTGAATAGCCTCCTCTACCATCCAACCCGGAATTTTCACTATCTTTTCAGATTCTATTACTTTTGCACCTGCATCCTTAAAGATATTTCTGGCTTCTTCCAAGAAAACTCTAACACCCGTTTTTTCTAACACTTCCAATGTAGCAAAGTGTATAGCTCGTAATTCATCTTCCGTATACATGTTCAAACTAAAACCCTGTTTGGCAGTATAGTCGGATTGCATGCTTCTCTTTACCATACTTACAGCTCCTTTCTAAGCTAGTAATTACTTTCTTGTTTTTTTATGTTAAATTATTTTAAGCTTCTGTTATTTTACCACCTCCAAGATGCATTATTACTCATTTGAATTTTTTTGACTTGTTTCTTAATATTGAAATATTTCTATAAAAAACAAGGAAATCCTATCAATAAGTTAAAATTTTCTGTGAAAGTTTTAACTTACTGCTTAATTACCTTTCTAATGCGAGGTGCAATAAGGGCAACACCTACTGCCTTTAGTATATCTCCCGGCAAAAATACCAACATACCAATAAAACTTTGTAGTATTGTCACTTCAAGGCCTATGACTACATTTAGTATTACACTCATATAAGGAACACCTATAATATATATAATTACTACTCCCATAATACAAGCACTTAAAGTCTTGGCAAAACTAAGATTTTCTTGGTTTTTTAAAAAATAGCCTATAAAAAAACTAGCAAAAATATATCCAATCAAAAAACCAAAAGTCGGATGAAATACATATCCCGGGCCTCCACCTGCAGAAAATATCGGCAAACCTATAAGCCCCATAGTCACATACACTATTTGGCTTGATGCTCCCAATTTAGGCCCTAGAAGTACACCTGCCATAAATACAAAAAACATCTGCAAAGTAATTGGTACAGGTATCATAGGGATCTGAATAAATGCACCAACGGCTGTTAAAGCGGCAAACATAGAAACTAAAATAAGTCCATAAGTATTCATTACTAATCTTCCTTTCTGTGATTGTCAACCTTTTTATAATAATGGTTAACCATGGTTTTAAAAATTTTTCACCTTCTCCTTAGGCTAACTTCTCCACCATAAAAGGGAATCTCTTGATCATTAATTTTTATAATCAACGCACCATCATTGCCTAAATTTACAGCTTCACCTGTATACTCTTTATCGGCTGAATATATTGTTACAATATTTCCTATGGTATGGCTGTTTTCTATACAAATTCTTCTTGTCCTTTCAAAACCATTTCTAAGGAAATCTAGGTAAAATTCCTCCAATGTTTCTAAATATCTCTGAAGCAACAACAATCTATCCACTTCTACTCCTTTAATAACTTTAAGGGAAGTAGCTGTATTTGCCAGTTCTTCGGGAAAATCTGCCGGATCTTGGTTTACGTTTATACCAACACCATTAATTATATAGTTTATCCTATCCATTTCACCTTTCATTTCTGTGAGTATTCCACAAATTTTTTTATTATCTACAAGCAAATCATTGGGCCATTTTATTTTTGCTTTTATATTAAAATCCTTATCAAGTGTTGTTTGTAAAGCTGCAGCAGTTAATAAAGCAAGTTTTGGAGCATCTCTCGGAGGTATCGGTGGTTTAAGGAGGATAGATGTCCATAATCCAGTTGAAGGTGACTGCCAATACCTACCCATTCGTCCTTTGCCTGCTATTTGTTTTTCGGCTATAACTAGTGTACCTTCAGGATATCCTCTTTCAGCAAATTTTTTTGCCTCTTCATTGGTTGATTCTACTTCATGAAAATGTAATATGTTTCCTGCAAAAAGTTTACATTTAAGTCCTAGCAATACTTTTTCAGAAGTAACATACTCATTCATATGTAACAATCTATACCCCTTACCAAACTGGGAATCAATACTATATCCATCTTCTCTCAGAGCATTAATATGCTTCCACACGGCAGTACGAGATATCCCAAGATTATTACTTATTTCTTGCCCTGAAATGTACTGCCCACTTAATAGCATTTCAAGTAACTTTGTTTTCATATACAAACACCCCATGTAACAGTGGTCGGTCGTCGGATGTCAGAGGTCAGAAAAACAACCCTTGATCCTTAGAATAGTTATATTATACATAAACTTGTCTAATACTTAGCAGGGTCTAAAGCCAATTACCTCGGAAATCAAATACCCTATCATATAACATAGCGTTAATTCGATTTGTTGTCAACCTTTATTTTCGGGTGGTTAACCTTTCCCGGGATTTCTTAAAACCTTACCGGCCAAAGCTCCTGTTACAACCCCATTATGCAATGCCAGGCTTCCATTAACAAAAACACTCTGAACACCTTCAGAATACAGCATTGGCTGTTGTCTAGTAGCCCTATCAGTGATGGTATCAAAATCAAAAACAGTTATATCAGCTTTGTATCCTTCTAATAATCGCCCTCTATCAGTTAGCCCTAGCCTACTGGCCGGCATTGATGTCATCTTATAGATTAGTGTTTCTATAGGCAATAGGTTCTTTTTACGAGCATATTGGGCTATAACTCTGGGATAATTGCCATACGCCCTTGGGTGAATAGCTTCACCATTGGCCCTAAGGCCAGAATCACTAGCTACCATGACCTGTGGATGTACCAAAGCCATCTCTACATTTTCATCACTCATTGAGTGATAACTGCTATTACTCAAATCATTGCTGGAAAAGTTATAACCATACACATCAGCGGTAATATCTAGTCCGTTATCTCTAGCTTCTGATAAAAGCCCTAAAACCTCTTCTTTTCTGCCCCAGTTCCTTCTATGGGCAGCTTTTATATGTGAACACTGGACAGGTACATTCGCCCTCTGTCCTATCTCTATCATCTCTTCAACTGATGAAATTACCCTGTCACCTTCATTTCTGATATGAAGTGCAAGAAAAGTTCTATATTCCGGTAATAAATAGCTCAGCTCCACAATTTCACCTGTTGTAGCAAAGTTTTGGGGCCAATATTCCAGAGCAACCGAAAGACCAAAAGCACCAACCTTGAGATTTTCTTCTAATAGATCAAGCATTGCTTGAGTCTGGGACCCATTGGGTCTTACATTGGCGTTACCCAGTACATTACGCCTTATTTCTCTATATCCTGAGAACATTCCGAAATTGATCCCTATGCTGTTAAGCTCCGATAAAAAATCGCCAATTCTCAGCGGGGAATTGCCACAATTACCTCCAATTTGCGTAGTTACTCCTTGCAACAGTATCATCTCTGATTTACCATTATTGAGCATGTAGTTTTCTGTATGTGTATGTAAATCTATAAAACCAGGAGAGACAATTTTCCCATGGGCATCTATTATTTCGCAATTTTTGCCAACGATTGACTTGGCTACTTTTATTATTTTATCACCTTTGATAGCCACATCACCTTCAAAGGGGCTGGTGTTAGTTCCATCAACAATTAAACCTTTTTGTATCAGATAGTCACACTCTAAAAACCCAATTTCCGGAACATATTCCTCAGGCTCATATACCTTAGATCCTATTGTATTATTGTATGAACATCCTGTTAAGGCAAGCATAGAAGCAAAGGTGCCTGTCCCATAAAGCAAAAAATCTCTCCGATTAATTCTTTTCAATTCCCTCTACTCCCAATAAATAGTATTATTTAAATTGATTTCGACAAAAAAATAAAGTTTCCTCCAAATTTCTCATTATGCACTAAATTGAAAACACAAGATTTAATTTCTTGCAAAGTTGTTAAAAACAAATAATCACCCTACATCAGCATGTAGCATGATTAAGTCAGTTTTACAACTAAATCAATTGCCCCTTTAGTTGGTTTTAAAAAATTTTTCAAAGCTTCACCTGATGGAAGCTTTATATCAGGTTCAATTTCCAGTAGAGGTACCAGCACAAAGTCCCTTTCTGTTAATCCTACATGGGGAATAATTAAATCTTTAGTATTTATTACTTCATTGCCATAAAGCAGGATATCAATATCAATAGTCCTTGACCCCCATCTAATAGTACGAACCCTATCTAAATCCCGTTCAATCGACATTGTTGTCTCTAAAAGTTCATCCGGTGTTAAAGTAGTCTCTATCTTTATAACCATATTTAAAAATTTGTCTGTAGTGGCACCACCAAAGGGTTCTGTTTCATATACGGAAGACATACTTGTAACTGTTATCTCCGACGTATCTCTCAAAGCTTTGATTGCTTTTTCTAGATATTTTTTTCTATCACCTATATTAGAACCAAGTCCCAAAAAAACTTGTACGGTCATGGTTTTTCTCTCTCCATCTCTACAGCCATGTAGTTAAATTTACCTTTTATAGGGGCATGTGGTTTTTTCACTCTAACAAGAACTCTCATAACCCCGTCTTCTTTAATGGCTATATCTATGATATTTTTTGCTAAGGTTTCAATAAGGTCAAATCTTTTTTTTTCTACAATATATTTGATTTTTTCATAAAGTTCTCCATAATGGATCGTTTCTTGAAGATTATCAGTATTGCCTGCTTTCTCCAGATCAAGCCACAATGTAACATCAATTATAAAAGGTTGTCCTTTTAATTGCTCCTCGGTCAAAACTCCATGAAAACCCCAAAATTCCATGCCATCCATTATAATTTTATCCAAAATCTTACCTCCTGACCATGGCATCCATCATTTTGCAAACTCTAACCATTTCTTTTACATCATGCACCCTGATAATATTTGCCCCTTTAGCAATTCCCAGTGCCACTGTAGCAGCTGTTCCTTCCATCCTTTCTTCTACATGAAGATCTAAAACCTTACCTATCATAGATTTCCTTGAAGTACCTAAAAGAATTGCCTTCCCAAGTACTTTTAGTTCATCAAGTCTAACCATAATTTCCAGGTTGTGTTCCAGTGCTTTTCCAAAACCCATTCCCGGGTCAATTATTATTTTATCTGAATCAATACCCGCTCCTTCAGCAATTTGTATGCTTTCTCTAAGAAAAGCAATAACATCACCCATGAAATTATCATATTCTATGCTATTCTGATTATGCATAACAACGACAGGAACTCCATAACCAGAAACTACATGTGCCAACTGTAAATCCTTTTGTAAGCCCCATACATCATTTATCATATGTACTCCCATATCCAAAACTCTTCTAGCTGTTGCTGCTTTGTATGTATCAACTGAAATTGGCACAGGAATCTCTTTTAATAACTTTCCCAATACCGGCATTAGTCTTTGAAATTCTTCTTCTGCTTCAATTGGAGTATGCCCTGGGCGAGTTGACTCAGCACCAACATCTATAATATCTGCTCCTTCTTCTATCATTTGCAAGGCACGATCCACTGCCTTATTCGTATCAAAAAACTTACCCCCATCCGAAAAGGAATCCGGAGTAAGATTTAATATCCCCATAACAATAGTTCTTTCACCAATAGGAAGTGTATAATTACCTACTTTTAATGGCTTAAATTGATTTTGTATGTTTTGAATTAGTATTTCTATTTGCCTTCCTAATTCCGGTAGTTTAAAAGGTTGCATTTTCAGTTTTCTGACAAGTTTTTTATAATCATTATGCGTGCCCATAAGTAATACCGAAGTAAGGATATCTGAGTTTATTACAGCTTCTCTGGTAACTGCTGCTTCCCCGCCAATTGACAGCATTTCTTGTTTTAATATGTTAGCTATTTTAGCTGGTACTTTATCAAGCCGAATACATTGAAACAATGCCTTCAGTCTCATTATTTTTATGCCACGGCTATCTACACCTATTTCAAAAAGATGTTTTTCAACTTGTTCTATTGTCTCAAAATTAACTACTCTTAAATTAAACATATCTGCCTCCATTACTATACCATTCGCAGCCACAAATTATTTATAAATTCAAAAACACCCTAGCATTTACATTGTCATTTAATAGATTTGTTTACCTTGCTTGTGCTCTGGTTTAATCTTACATTCATCAAAAGCTTTGCAGCCCTCACATTGTCGAGATAATTTGTCACCCTCATATAACTTTCTGCCAAAAGGTGAGTTTGTTTTACTATATTCTCTATGTTCTCCAATTGCTTGACATACTATTTGTATATTCTCGACTACAAAACCAATTTCCTCCATAATTTTCTCAGCAATCCTGCTACCTACCAAAGCATGGTCTGTTCCTTCTAAATATTGTTCAACTCTGCCCAGATCATGTAAAAGCCCTGCTGCATAGGCTAATTCTTTAACTTCTTCCATATCTTTTCCTGGAAACAGCTTTTTATATTGATCATTCTCAAGGACAAGAATATAAGTTATTCTGGATACATCAAGAAAATGCTGAAGATTATGCAAACAAAATTTCCTATCCGCTTCATGCATATCTATCAGCCTATTTCTCCTAATAAACTCTTCATGGTTTAATATTGCCTTAACTTTATCAGACATGCTTTACCCCACACATAAACTTGCCCAGAGGAAATCCCCTGGGCTTAATTAATTTTTGCTTTAGCCAGATTTAGAATAAGCCTGTAATTTTACCACTTTCATCAACATCAATTAGTTCTGCTGCCGGCCTCTTTGGCAATCCCGGCATTGTCATTATTGCACCGGCAATACATACAAAGAACCCTGCTCCTGCTGATAATCTAATTTCTCGGACTGTAATTTTAAAGCCTGTCGGTCTACCATATTTGGTCAGATCATCAGAGAAAGAGTATTGTGTTTTAGCCACACATACCGGAAGTTGACCATAGCCTTGTTTTTCATACATAGCAATAGACTTTTCAGCTGCATCAGTATATATTACTCCATCAGCACCATAAATTTCTCTGGCAATTATTTCAAGTTTTTGTTTCAAAGTGGTATTTAATTCATAGATAGGTTTAAAATTGGCCGGTTTTGTTTCAATTGTCTCAACAACTTTTTTAGCTAGCTCAACTCCACCTTCTCCACCTTTTGCCCAAACTTCAGATAATGCAACTTCTGCTCCTGCTTCCTTGCAACGTTCAATGACAAACTTGAACTCTTCTTCTGTATCAGTCGGGAATCTATTCACAGCAACTACTGCCGGTACACCAAACTTCTTAACATTTTCAATATGTTTCTCCAAGTTTGCAAAACCTTCGGCTAAAGCACCCATATTAACCTGGCCTAGATCAGACTTGGGTACTCCACCATGCATTTTAAGAGCTCTAACAGTTGCAACTATAACAACTGCATCCGGCTTAAGCCCTGCAAATCTGCATTTCAGGTTAAAGAATTTTTCAGCACCAAGATCTGCACCAAATCCAGCCTCTGTTACAACATAGTCAGCAAGCTTTAATGAAAGTTTAGTAGCTATAGCTGAGTTACAACCGTGGGCAATATTTGCAAAGGGGCCACCATGGAGAAGGGCAGGTGTATTCTCAAGTGTTTGTACAAGGTTTGGCTTAATAGCATCCTTCATTAATAGACCCATAGAACCTTCCGCTTTTAAATCTCCTGCTGTTACAGGATCTCCGTTAAAGTTATAACCAATTACTATCCTCTTGAAACGTTCTTTAAGATCGGTTAAATCAGAAGCAAGACATAAAATAGCCATTACTTCTGAAGCTACAGTAATGTCAAATCCACTTTCCCTTGGCATACCATTGGTTTTTCCGCCTAAAGCAATTACACATTGTCTTAATGCTCTGTCATTTAAGTCCATTGCTCTACGATAGATAATCTGTCTTGGGTCGATTCCCAGCTCATTACCATGATGGATATGATTATCAATCATAGCTGCTAAAAGATTGGTTGCAGTAGTGATAGCATGGAGGTCTCCTGTAAAATGAAGGTTGATGTCTTCCATAGGAACAACCTGCGAATATCCTCCACCTGCAGCTCCTCCTTTTATACCAAAGCTTGGACCAAGGGATGGTTCTCTCAGGCATGCTATTACATTTTTCCCTATTTTCGCAAGCCCATCAGTCAAACCAACACTTGTAGTTGTCTTTCCTTCACCTGCCGGTGTTGGTGTTATTGCAGTTACCATGATAAGCTTGCCGTCAGATTTGTCTTTAAGTCTCTTATACACATCTAGAGATATTTTAGCTTTATACTTACCGTATAACTCTAAGTCATCTTCCTGTAGACCCAACTGTGCTGCTATTTCCGTTACTTTTTTCATCTTTGCCGCCTGAGCAATTTCAATATCACTTGGTACTTTGCTCATAAAAAATCACCCCTTATCGATATATATTTTTATTACCATAAATAAAACCGATATTAATATAAACAATTTCTTCGCTCTTTTTTTTGAAAATACCTCTTTTTGCTTACTTATGATTGCGTAACTTTTCACCAATCATTGAGCTTTACGTTCCTTGGTACACTAATATTTTAGCAACACCTTTTTGTTAAAATACTCTGAAAAAGACTTGCTTGTACTAAAATAAAAAAAAAATACCAAAAATCATACTTTTCTTAAATTAAGCATTTCTTAGCAAATTGCATCATAAAAAAAGGACTCTAATGAGTCCTTTTATTTTATCTAATTTTCATATATCCAACTATCTATTGTTCTTTCATAGTTATATATTTCCTCTGCCTTAAAGAATATTCCTATTTCTCTTTTGGCACTTTCTAATGAGTCTGAGCCATGAATAATATTTCGCCCCATATCAACTCCATAATCACCACGAATGGTGCCAAAGTCCGCATTTAAAGGATTAGTTACACCTAACATCTTTCTCATGCCGGCAACTACATCTGCACCTTCTACAACCATTGCAACTACAGGGCTAGATATGATAAAGTTTACTAGACCGTTAAAAAATGGTTTCCCTTTATGTTCTCCGTAATGTGTTTCTGCAGTCTCTTTGGAAATTTTAAGCATTTTCATGGCTACTATTTTATAGCCTTTTTTCTCAATCTTGGATACTATCTCTCCAACTAAATTTCTCTGAACTCCATCAGGTTTGATCATTACATATGTTTGCTCCAAAACTCTCAACTCCTATTTCAAATATTTAAAGGTTATTCGAGGATTCTCTTTTTCTTCAAATGAAGGAGATTCCTGAAAATCTTTAGTTTCTTTATCCTCTTTAGGGTCCTTATCTTTTCTTTGGGCTATAAACTCATTCAGTTTTTCTCTCACCTCTTCGGGAGACAAACCTTCATCCATGCCACTTATAAGTATTTCAAACTCATCTGCTTCCAAAGTTTCTTTTTCCATTAGAGTTTTAGCTATCAGGTGTAAAACATCAATCTTCTCCGTTAGTATCTGCTTGGCACGTTTATAGGAATCATCCATAATACGCCTAGCTTCTTTATCAATTGAAAAAGCAACTGCCTCACTATAGTCTCTATCCCTAGAAATATCTCTGCCTAGGAAAACCTGGCCTTGCCCCTTACCAAAGGTTAAAGGTCCAAGTTCTTCACTCATACCATATACGGTAATTAATTTTCTCACAAGCTCTGTAGCCCTTTCAAGGTCATTTTGAGCTCCGGTACTGATTTCCTTCAAAACAACATCCTCTGCAACTCTACCGCCTAAAAGCATAACGAGTGAATCTAATATTTGTGACTTGGTCATATAGTTTCGATCTTCTTTTGGCAACGTCAAACAATATCCTCCGGCTCTTCCACGAGGAATAATAGATACTTTATGAACAGAGTCTGTGTGTTTTAAATAATGGGCTGTTAATGCATGGCCTGCTTCATGATATGATACAAGTCTTCTTTCATATTCATTAATTACCCTGGATTTCTTCTCTGGCCCTGCAATAACCCTTTCAATAGAAGTTTCAAGTTCTTCCATTCCTATTTTTTGCAGTCCACGTCTTGCAGCAAGCAAGGCAGCTTCATTAATAAGGTTTTGTAAATCAGCTCCCGTAAAACCTGGAGTTCTCCTTGCCAAAATACTTAAATTCACATCATCTGCCAAAGGCCTGTTTCTTGCATGTACTTTGAGTATTTCTTCTCTACCCTTAACATCAGGAGCGTCAACAGTAATTTGCCTATCAAATCGTCCTGGTCGCAACAATGCCGGATCAAGAATATCAGGCCTATTTGTAGCAGCTACAATAATAATACCTTCATTCTTTTCAAAACCATCCATTTCAACAAGAAGTTGGTTCAGAGTTTGTTCTCTTTCATCATGACCACCACCAAGCCCTGCACCTCTTTGCCTACCAACAGCATCAATTTCATCAATAAATACTATACAAGGTGCATTCTTTTTAGCATTCTCGAAAAGATCCCTAACTCTAGAAGCACCAACCCCTACAAACATCTCTACAAAATCTGAACCACTTATGCTGAAAAATGGTACTCCGGCTTCACCGGCAACAGCCCTAGCAAGTAATGTCTTACCGGTACCGGGAGGTCCAAATAAAAGTACACCCTTGGGGATTTTTGCCCCTATTTCATTGAATTTTTTGGGGTGTTTTAGGAATTCTACAACTTCTTCAAGTTCTTCTCGTACTTCGTCAGCCCCTGCCACATCTTTGAAAGTAACATTTGACTTTTCACCTGTTTGCATTTTGGCTTTGCTTTTACCAAACTGCATCACTCTATTGCCTCCACCTTGACTCTGCTGCATCATAAACAAAATTAAACCTACTATCAACAAAATTGGCAGGAAGGTCCCTAAAAGCCCCATCCACCAGGGAGTTTCCGGTTGTGGAACAGATGTTACTTGTATACCCGCATCAGCCATATCGTGTAACAACTCGGGACTTGGAGGAATATGGGTCTTAAAAAGCTCCTCGTCTCTAAGTTTACCTTCTATAATATATATATCCTCGCGCATAGTTACTTCAATTGAGTAAATTTTGTCTTGTTCAACATAAACCATAAAGTCCGTAAATGTAAGTTCTTTATAATACGGTTCTTCTCTATCAGTAAGAATACTCACATAGAATATTACCATGAGTACAATTAAAAGATAAATTGATAAATTTCTAACTACTCGCTTCAAAAAGATCCTCCTTTCTAGCTGTTATGCTTATGCCATTTTATAGTACTAAAAGAAACTATACCATAAAGTTCTATCGTTTTTCAAAAAAATTTATAATTTCTATCTTATTCTCCCTCAAAAAACCTCAATAAAACCCTATTTTTATCTAATGTACTCTTAAATTCTTCTGATACTCTTAAACCAGCCACCCAAATAATTTTTTCGGTTTTTTTGCTAAGAACAATAGGTATCTTGTCTCTTTTTGCTTTTTCAACTTTTTCATCAATAAATAAATCCTTAAGCTTTTTTGTCCCTGACATGCCAATAGGTACCATTTTATCTCCTGGTTTTCTGTTTCTAATTATTAGTATATCATCAGGGTCTATAGCAACTACTGCTTCAGTATCTTTTTTTAGTTTTGATCTATCTAAGACCTCTAATGGTCCTAAAAGTTCAGCTTCGATTGTAGTATTAATTTCTTTAATATATATGGTGCCCGGAATAGGCAATTTATACATATACTCAATATTCTTTTGAGAATAATATTGCTCTTTACACATTATTTTAAGCTTATCATAGCTATAAATAACAACTAATTCACCCGGTAATTCTGTAATATTTCCTGATACATTTTGCAGTATTAAATTTCGAACAGCTTCTACATGAAAAAAGGGTAGATTATAGTTACTTCCCTTTAATAAAGCATATATCCGCCTTATAACTCTCCTTTGTATTGCAATAGGTAGTTCTAAAAAAAAACGGGTTGACCATTCGCCTTTTTTTTCATCTAAGTTTAAAAAAAAGCGACACTGTTTTTCACTTTTTTCAGCCACTGCTTCCAAATATACATTTTCTTCTCTTAATATATTTGCCGTATTTGCAAGAATGTCAACCATATTTTGATTAAATTCCTCTATAATAATAGGCATTAACCTATTTCTTATCTTATTTCTTAAATACATATCTTTAGAATTTGATATATCATCACAGAATACTAAATTATGATCTTTACAGTACTGCTCCAATACATCTTTTTTAATTTCTATTAATGGCCTTATAAATAATTCTCTTTGGGGAACTATACCTTTCAAACCATCTATGCCGGCTCCTTTTAAGAGATTAAGCAACACCGTCTCAGCTTGATCATTTTTATGATGACCAAGGGCTATTTTATTACAAGACAGTTCTCTAGCAGTTTTTATAAGAAACTCATACCTAACCAACCTGGCACCCTCTTGAGGTGAAAAACCACCTTGTGCCAAGGTTTGAGGAACATCGACTTTTTCTATAACAGATTTAACTCCAAGCCTATCTGCAAAATTCCTTACATACTCAGCATCCTTATCTGCTTCTATGCCCCTAAACATATGGTTTAAATGAGCTATAACTAATATCAAGTTATATTTATTTTTTAGTGTATATAAACAATGAAGCAGGGCAAGTGAATCTGCCCCCCCTGAAACTGCCACTAATACTTTATCATTTTTTTGCAGTAAGTTATACTTTAAAATGGTTTTTTCTACACAATTAATCATTTGTTAAACAAACTCTCCAAGTTTTAACCTAATCTTTATCATTCGGTAAAAGACGACATTTTCCTGCCAATTTAACTGTTTTTTTTCTATAGAGTGACAAGAGGCTCAAACTTAAGTATTTTTCAGTTTTTTTCAAAAATATATTAAACCCCTCCTATAATAGTTACTCTTGGTATTATCGGAAGGGCTTAGCTTTATTTATGGAATTTATTTACTAAATTTCTTCATACATACTTTTAGCATCTTCTGTTGAGGCTGTTTTAGGTGTATCTAGTACCCTAACTTTGCGAATCCTTGTTCCAAAATCCAAAGTTAATTCATCCTGAGGCTCTACTTCAGTTCCAGCCTTTGCAGGTCTTCCATTAATAAGAATCTTTCCTGCGTCACACACTTCTTTTGCAAGGGTACGTCTTTTTATTATCCTTGAGACCTTTAAAAATTTATCTAGCCTCAATATTATCCCTCCCTTCATCAATTAACAATTGACAATGGACAATTAACAGTTTAAGATCATCTTTTTTAAATTCATTAGATTTGAACAAAGATTCACTCAATAGGTAGTATAAAAAAATCAGACCTAAAATAGCGTCTGATTTTTTAAATTAACTTGTTACTTTTTCTTTTAAAGCCTTACCAGGCTTAAAAGCAGGTACTTTTGTTGCTGGTATTTTAATTTCATCACCCGTTTTTGGATTTCTACCAATACGAGCAGCTCTTTCTCTAACTTCAAATGTCCCAAAACCTACCAGCTGAACCTTATCTCCAGCAGCCAAAGCCTCTTCAACTGCTGCAAAAGTAGCGCTTACCGCCTTTTCTGCATCTTTCTTTGTCATACCTGCAGCCTCTGCAACCTTTGCAACTAACTCCATCTTATTCAAAACAAAATCCCTCCTAAGTTTATATATATAAAGTCTTTTAAGCTAATTCGAGAAATACCAAAGATATCCTGCTTTTTTTAAGGTATTTTTTATTAAAAAATTTAATTTAATCATTTTTTTTTGCTTCTTCCCAAAGCTTATCCATATATTCAAGGTTTAATTCATTCCAATTTAACTTTTTTTCTTTTACATGTTGCTCTATATAAGAAAAACGTTTTATGAATTTAGCATTAGTATTTTGTAATGCCTCTTCACAATCAACCTCCAAGAATCTGCAAACATTTACTATTGCAAAAAATAAATCACCCAGCTCTTCCTTTATCTTTATACTTTCACCAAGTGCAACAACTTCCTCAAGTTCAGCCAGTTCTTCTTTAACTTTAAGCCAAGCTCCATTAACATCCGGCCAGTCAAAACCTACTCTGCCCGCTTTTTTTTGGATTTTTTCAGCTCTCATCAAAGCAGGGAGGTTCCTTGGAATATCTTCAAGAATTGATTCCTTCTTTTTTTCTTTTTCTTTTATAGCTTCCCAGTTAATCATCACTTCGCCAGTAGAACCAACCTGTAAATCTCCAAATACATGAGGATGTCTTCTAATAAGCTTTTCCGTCACCCCTGTTATTATATCATTCATATCAAATTTATTCTGTTCTCTGGCAATTTGAGCATGGAATACTATCTGTAATAGTAAGTCTCCCAATTCTTCACAAAATTTATTCGCATTTTCATCATCAATTGTATCTAAAACTTCATAAGCTTCCTCAATTAAGTACTTTTTCAAGGAATGATGGGTTTGTTCCTTATCCCACGGGCATCCATCAGGTCCCCTAAGCCTATCCATAACTTCAACAAGTGGTCCAATATAGTATTCATAGTCATCTGTCTCTTTATATTCCCTACTATCTAACACCGGCTTTGCCATAACCGGCACATAAATACTAGTCAAGTGGTCAATCCAGTCAATTCTATCTAATTGATATAAAGGAACGGATATAATAACCTCTTGCATTGGTACACCTGCAGCTTTTACGACCTGTATACGATGCTCATTCGGATATTGTTCCATCAATGTAAGCTTTAACTCTGAAGCCACCATTTTACTGTATACCTGAGTAAAAAGGATTGGTAGTTCCTTATTTAATTTATTTGCATCAAAGTTTAAGGCGTCTAAAATAACCAGCCCATGACATGGGTCTATTTTTAATGCTGCGTAGACAGCCTCTAAACCACTAGGAGCCGACATTATATCTACTTTAATGTTATACCCTTCAGCATGTTTAATAAGGAGTGCAACCGTATCTTCCGCTACCATGGGATGACCGGGAACACCATATATTATTTCATTTGCATTCCTTTTGGCTTCTGAAATTAATATATCAACTATTTCAGTATATACATCTTCAAAAACACCGTGTTTTTCATAAATACTATCAAAAGCTTCATATTTTATCCCCTTGGTTTGCAAATCTTCAGCTACCGGATGTTTTTTGGTTCGCAAGAAAATAGGCACACCACTCTCAAGCATTCTGAAATTTTTTACAGGAAGTGTATCAATATTTCCGGAACCTAAACCCAGAACAATTATCTTCATTTAAGCCTCCATTACTGCAATCGCAGTCACAAGTTATTTCATTTGCAATATATTTAACTACCAATAATATAAGTAATATGACGAGTTGCCAAAAATATAAGCAATCCTATAAGCAAGTAGCAGCATAGTAAAGTTATAACAAGACGTTTGTTTTTTTTGAAAAACTTTTTCATAACGTTACTCCTCACTTCCTATAGGATAATCACTTCCCCTTTTATTATAACTTGTAATTTTTTATCCGACAACCCAGAGATATTGAACAAACATTAGTGATAAATTAAGGCCCCGTTCAAATTTACGAACAGGGCGTATAATACAAGATAAATGCTATTTAATTTTCCTCTTTTGCAAGATAATTAACAATATCGGCTTCTTCGTAGATTTTCATCATGTATTCATTAAACACAGCTAGTTGTATATCATAAAACATCTGGTCTGCAAACATTTCTATATATTCACCGTCGGCTTGTTCTTTATTGTCTAGTAAAATTATATGATAACCAAAGCTTGATCTCACTGGTTCCTGAGTAAAATCACCAATTGATGACAACTCATGACTAGCTCCGGCAAATGCAGTATCGAAATTGCCGGCACCACCAACTATGATACCACTTTCTGTAAAGTATTGTGGCATACTCCCACCATTTGCCCCGCTGGGACAGTCACTGTATCGTCCTGCAAGCTCTGCAAAACTTTCCCCTGCATTAAGCCTGGTAATTAAATCCTGGGCCTTTGCTCTTGCCACATCTCTCTCATCAGGAGTTGCTATTCCTTCTCTGGCTTCTACCAAGATATGACTAACCCGTGCAATCATACCTCCCTCAGCAGTGACATCTCTTGTCACATGCTCAAATAACATTTCCATAATCATTTCTTGCTCTAACATGTCTTTTAGATCATCCTCCGTAAGAAACGCTGCTTCTAATGCCGCATAAAAATCTTCCTCACCCATTAGCTCCTTAAACATATCAAGCCTAGCAACTACATCTTCTCGGGCCAGAGTTATACCTGCATCTGTTGCCGCCTGTCTAATCAAGGCATCTTCAATCATCTCTTCAAGGATCATTTTACGAAGCTCATCTTCCTCAAATGGGAAACCCATAGCTTCCATGGACTTACCAGTTATCTCTAGCCTATGCTCTAACACGCTGACTTTTATTTGTTCCCCATTAACAGTAGCCACTATTCCAGCCTGTATTCCTCCAGATTCAGTCTGCTCTCCTCCACACGCAGTAAATACAAAAGCTAATGCAACAACTAACGCTATTGCTAAAACTTTAAGTTTATTTAATTTCAAGTTCCAGCACCCTCTCTAATAAATTAAAATACAATATTGCTCTTCCCATTATAACAGCACTAACGTTTTCCTTCAAGAGCTACCAACCTAAGAAATATATTTTCCAAAAACTCCAGAATCTCTTTTTGATTTAATTTATTGGTCCTTAGCTTTATTACCAAACCATTTACACCAGAAAATGTAACTCTTCTGTCCATGCCTTTTGCAAGCTCAAGAAGCTTCTCACCCTTGATGCTAAACTCCGGTGCAAAATCTATTTCTATTTCGTCTCCTACATGTTTAATTTTAGTTACCATCAGTTGTTTAGCTCTAACCCTGATTTTTGTAATAGTGATCAGATTTTTGCTTTCTATTGGCATTTCACCATATCTGTCAATCAAACTCTCTTCTATATTTTGTACTTCTTCAATGGTTTCACAACTGCCCAGTTCTTGGTATACATCCATTATCTGACTGCTATCCGGTACATATTTATTAGAAACATATGCTGAAACGTTAATTTCAATCTCTAAAGCTTCTTTATCTTTTTCCTGTTTTTCACCTTTTAGCTGTCTGACAGCATCTTCTAGTAATCGACAATATAGATCAAAACCTATTGCAAGCATATGTCCATGCTGCTCCGAGCCAAGAATATTACCTGCTCCTCTGATCTCCATATCTCTTTTGGCAATTTTAAACCCTGAACCAAACTCTGTGAATTCTCTAATAGCTGCCAATCTCTTTTCTGCTTGCTGGTTTAGAATTTTATTTTTTCTATATGTAAAATAAGCATAAGCTATCCTGTTTGTCCTGCCAACCCTTCCTCTTATCTGGTATAGTTGGGACAATCCAAGCTTATCTGCCTCATCTACAATTAGAGTATTCACATTGGATATGTCTAAACCGTTCTCAACAATTGTGGTACAAAGTAAGACCTGATGGTTTCCTTCTATAAAGTCGAGCATGACATTTTCAAGTTCATCCTCTTTCATTTTTCCATGGGCTACTCCTATGGATGCATCCGGTATCATTGTTTCAAGATGCATTTTAACCTTATTTATATCTTCAATCTTATTGTGTATATAATATACCTGTCCTCCTCTATCCAATTCTTTACGGATTGCATCTTTTACAAGGTTATCTGTATATTCAATAACATAAGTTTGCACAGGATATCTATCTTCCGGCGGGGTTTCAATTACGCTCATATCCCTCACTCCCGCAAGAGCCATATGCATTGTTCGAGGAATAGGAGTTGCAGTTAATGTTAGTACATCAACATTTTTTCTAATCTGCTTGATTTTTTCTTTATGCCCAACTCCAAATCTCTGTTCCTCATCAATAATCAATAATCCCAGATTTTTAAACTTGATATCTGCCGAAAGAAGACGATGGGTACCAATTACAATATCAATTGTTCCTTTTTCTAATCCTTCTACAGTCTGTTTTTGCTCTTTATTTGTCCTAAATCTGCTGAGTGTATCAATAACAACAGGAAAGTCTGCAAAACGTTCTACAAAGGTTTTATAGTGCTGTTGAGCTAAAACTGTAGTTGGTACTAAAACAGCTGCTTGTTTTGAATCTCTAACTGCTTTAAATGCTGCTCTTAATGCAACCTCGGTTTTACCATAACCAACATCACCACATATAAGCCTATCCATAGGTTTTGGATTTTGCATACCTCTCTTGGTATCCTCAATGGCTTTTAACTGATCAGGAGTTTCTGTATATGGAAAAGATTCTTCAAATAGTTCTTGAAGATTATCATCAGATAGAAAGGCATGACCTTCCACTGTTTCTCTTGACGCATATAGTTGCAATAATTGTTTAGCCATTTCCCTAACTGATTCTTTAACCCTATTTTTAACCTTTTGCCAATCTACGCTACCTAATTTATGAAGTTTTGGTCTATGACCTTCGGCTCCCACATATTTTTGTATTAACTTTATCTGATCTGTTGGAACATAAAGCTTATCTTGTCCATAATATTGGATATTTAGATAATCTTTAAAAACTCCTCCCACTTTTAAATGTTCAATACCTAGATATTTGCCTATACCATGCTGTACGTGAACAACAAAGTCCCCAACCTTAAGCTCACCATGATGACCAATCTTGCTTCCTTCTTTAAATGTTCTTAAAGATTTACCATGTTTTTTTCTTCCGAATAATTCCTCATCTGAAATTACTACTAACTTTATGGAAGGTATCTCAAATCCATTAATAAAACCCCCAAGAGTTACAAAAGACTTACCCTTTATCTCATTAGTGGTTTCAATATTCTTCATCAAAGGAATTTCTATTTTTTCTTCCCACAAATATTCCTTAAGTCTATTTGCTCTTTCGCCGGAAGAAACGGTAAAAACAACTGTATACCCTCTCTTTTTCCACACCTTATACTCATCTAATAATAGATTTATTTTCCCATGAAAAGGAGGAACGCTTTTCCCTGTAAAACTCACTATATTTATAAGTTCAGTATCGGGTATTCCCCTTGGCAACGATGATAAATAGGTTACATTATGACTTTTTATAAGTTCCAAAACCTCTTGACTGTTAAAGTTAATATCCTGCAAATCCGGTACAGCTTTTCCAATATCCAGTAGCTCTGTCAGGTTATTAAGTCTTCCTTCTTCAAGCTTTTTAAGTGTTTCGAGAATCTTAACCGGCTCAGATACAATTATTAATGGTTCATTATCAAGATATTTAATTATACTTGTTTGATCCTCATAAAAAAAAGGTTGCAGCTTATCAAAATCGACAGACCACAAATCGTTTTTTAGATAACTTACCCATTCGTCAAGTTGGTCTTTAAGTTTTCTGGCAGCATTTCGCTTACCTTTTGTTCCAAGCATCTCAATATATTCTTCTCCATGCCTTGATAACTTATCAATAGCTCTTTTACGTCTTTCATCGTCTATAATAAGCTCTCTGGCAGGAGTTATAGTAAATTCATGAATTGTTCCTTTTGATCGTTGTGAAACAGCATCAAAGTAACGTATTGTTTCAATTTCATCATCAAAAAACTCAATTCTTACCGGATTGCTAAAGTTAAAGGGATAAATATCCAAGATATCCCCTCTGACACTAAATTGGCCGGGCCCTTGAACAATATCTATTCTTTCATAACCAAGTAGCGATAGGTTATTAATTAAATCGTTACGATCATAATTGAGACCTACCTTGATTTCAATATGGGCATTTTTAAAAATATCTATAGGAAGCATTTTTTGGCTTAAGGTCTCAATTGGCAATACTAAGCAACGGATATTTCCCTTTACTAACCTTGACAAAACTTTTATTCTTTCTTCAGTAAGTTCATGGCTCCTTGCATATAAACCATGGAGCATTATTTCCCTTGGTGGCAAATAGTCTACTTCACCTTCTTGAAAAAAGTTAAGTAAATTATACGTCATATTTTTAGCTTCCGATATGGTCTCTGTAATAATTACTAAAGGCTTTTTTATCTCATATGCCACAGCCCCAATCCAGTAACTTTGTTGGCTATCTGCTAGTCCATGTATTAACTGACCAACTGCTGATCTATGTAAATTGTTTTTATATTTATTAAAGTCTTCGTCTATTTGCAACATCCTGGCAATTTCTCTTAAGCTCAAAAATATCACCCCCATTTCAATTCAAAAATGCCATCCCTTATTAATTATTACTTTCGTCATTTCATAGTAACAATATCTATAACAAGTTTATTCCTTTTTACTCTACGTGTTTTTTGTTGTATAAATTCATTGCCTTTTCCGTATCTCCCAACAATAATTTTTCAACGGCTTCAACTGTTTTGGGAATAACTTTTTTTATTATTTCCCATTCTTCATGATCAAAAACACCCAAAACATGGTCGATAGTAGCATTATCATTTCTGCCAATTCCAAGTTTAATTCTGATAATTTGATTAGTATTTAAATGATCTATAATAGACTGCATACCTCTATGTCCACCTGAAGAACCTGAAGGTCTGATTCTAATTGTGCCAACATCTAGATCTAGATCGTCATAAATAACTATAACATTTTCTATTGGCACTTTGTAAAATTTCACAATTCCACCTACACATATACCACTTAGATTCATATATGTTTGGGGCTTAACTAGTAAAATCTTCTCCCCATTATGAAAACCTTCAGCTACTAACCCTTTTTCTTTAGTTTTAATAAAATCCAATTTCCAAACATCAGCTAGGAAATCCACAGCTATAAAACCTATATTATGCCTGGTTGCTTCATATTTCTTGCCCGGGTTACCTAGCCCAACAATTAACTTCACCTTTTATCCCCCTCGTATAGCAGTAGTCGGTCGTCGGTAATCAGTCGTCAGATTTGTAAACGAAACTTTTTATTGTTCCAAAAGTAAGTATTAGTTGAGTTAATGCATGGTTTAAAATTTTTTAAAGCAAGGTCTGATATCACAAATTTGCTGCTAAAAGCTCTTGCTGACGACCGACTTGACGACCGAAAAACCTGGCATAAGCACCAGGTTTTTAGGCAAATATATGTTATTTATGATTATTTATTCTGTCTCATCAGCTTCAGGAGTCTCTTCTGTTGCAGAAACTTCTTCAACTGCACCACCAACCCTTGATGCTACTATATTAACAATTACAGTATTAGGTTCCTCTACAATTTCCACTTTACCAGGAACCTGCATATCTGCAACTGTAATACTGTCTCCAATTTTCAGATCAGTAATATCTACCTCAATTGAACTTGGTATGTCTCCAGGAAAACAAAGTACATTAATTTCTCTTACTTGTTGTTGAACAAGTCCACCTTTTGCAGCACCTATGCTTTCCCCAACAAGAGAAACAGCAACAACTGTATTGATTTTTTCAGACATAGATACTTGATAAAAATCTAAATGTACTAAAGTACCTTTGTACGGGTGCCTTTGAACTTCCTTTAAAATCACATTATAGTCCTGAGCACCGTCATTCTTTTGTAGATTTATTTTAGCAAATACGTTTTCTCCTTTTTTGGTAATAATTCTTTCCATTTCCTTTGTAGGAACACTAACAGGAATACTTTCCATTTCCATTCCGTATAATACGCCTGGAACAAAACCACTCTTTCTAGATCTATTATTAGAACCTTTTGTTTGTTCATTACGTATTTGAGCCTGAATTAAAACTGTTTCCATTTTTGTCACCTCTCGCAAATCAATTAATATTTATTAGTTTAACTTAATTTTAGCATAATCTCTCCACTATGTGAATATCATCTTCCAAGGAACCTTAAATTACATCTTGCAAATAAAAACATAATTAGTCAAAAAGCTTACTTACTGAAAGATGTTCGTGGATGCGAATCATAGCTTCGCCTAACAAAGGAGCAATAGAAAGTACCTTTAATTTCTTTGGTAAGTTTTCATCTTTAATAGGTATTGTATTGGTAACAACAAATTCTTCAAAAGCAGAATTTTCTATTCTCTCAAGGGCTGGGGAAGAAAGTACCGGATGGGTACAACAGGCATATACTTTTTCTGCTCCTCTTTCAAGTAAGGCAGATGCACCTCCACAAATTGTACCTGCTGTATCAACAATATCATCTATCATAATAACATTTTTACCTTTAACCTTACCAATAACATTCATAACTTCTGCTTGGTTAGGTGCAGGTCTTCTTTTATCAATAATGGCTATTTCAACTCCAAGTCTTTCAGCCATATCTCTTGCCCTGGCCACACCACCAATATCAGGTGAAACTACAATAATATTTTCCAGATTTTTCTCTTTAAAATACTCTGCCAATATAGGAACACCTATAAGATGATCCACAGGTATATCAAAAAATCCTTGGATTGCATTAGCATGTAAATCCATAGCTATAACCCTATTAGCACCGGCAGCAGTTATTAGATTTGCCACAAGTTTTGCAGATATTGGGTCTCTTGCTTTAAGCTTTCTCTCTTGTCGTGCATAACCATAATAAGGAATTACAGCGGTTATCCTTTGAGCCGAAGCTCTTTTTAAAGCATCAATCATTATTAGTAGTTCCATAATATGTTCATTAGCCGGATTGGATGTGGTTTGGATAACATAAACATCCGCACCTCGCACACTTTCATTTATGGCCATTGAGATTTCTCCATCTCTAAACCGTTGAATATTTGCACACCCGAGAGGTACACCTAGGTAATCAGATATTTCCTCAGCCAGACGAGGATGGGCATTACCTGTAAATAGTTTAATCTTTTTTTTGAAACTAAACATTTTAAACCTCCGCAACGTCAAGATACAATATATAAGCATATTTAGCTTTCTATATTTCAATGACAAAATCCTTTAAATTCTACTTTTTCTTTCTGTCAGTCCAGTTTAAAATATTTTTTTGCTTTTCTCTGGCAACAGCTAAAGCTTCTCCGGGAACATCTTCGGTTATTGTAGAACCTGCTCCTATGGTTGCATTTTTACCAACAACTACCGGAGCAACTAGGTTGGTATTGCTACCTATAAAAGACCCATCTTCTAGCACTGTCTGCCACTTCTTTTTTCCATCATAATTACAAGTTATTGTCCCCGCCCCAACATTTACATTTTCTCCGATAGTACAATCTCCTATATAAGACAAGTGAGGAATCTTACTATTCTTGTCTACAAAAGACTTCTTGATTTCAACAAAATCGCCAATTTTTACACCATCAGCCAACTCTGTTTCCGGTCTTAAATAACTGAAGGGACCAATGTTACAATTTGATCCTATTTTAGAATCAAGGGAAATCGTAGTATTTATATAAGTTGAATCGCCCACTTGGGTATTTTCCAGAGTAGTATGTGGACCGATCACACAATCTTCTCCGACTCTGGTGTTACCCTTCAAATAAGAAAAAGGAAGAATAGTTGTGTCCATGCCAATTTCTACAGAGGTTTCAATATATGTAACATCCGGATCTAAAATAGTAACTCCTTCTAACATCCATTTTTGGTTTACTCTCTTTTGAAATATCTTTTCTGCTTCTGCCAAGTGCACTCTGGTATTTATTCCTGATATTTCAATAGGATCCTCCACAGCTATAGCCTCTACTATCTGATTGTTTTTTACTAAAATTTCTATAACATCCGTTAAGTAATATTCACCTTGTTTATTTTCAGGAGTAATTTCTTTTAATGCACTAAACAAAGCCTCTCTTTGGAAACAATAAGTACCGGAATTTATCTCTTTAATAGCCTGCTCTCGGGACAGAGCATCTTTTTCCTCAACTATCATTTTGACCTGCCCATTATTATTTCTTACAATCCTTCCATAGTTGGATGGATCCCCAAGGATCGCCGACAATATTGTTGCCGTTGCTTTGTTTTTTTGATGATGCTCAAGAAGTTTTTGAAGAGTTAAACCGGTTAAAAGTGGCGTATCTCCGCATAAAACAACTATAGTTTCAACCTCTTTACTAAGATATGGTTCTGCCTGGATAACTGCATGGCCTGTACCAAGTTGCTCTTCTTGTAATGCATATTTATACTTACTTCCCATCTCTGCCTCAACTTCCTTTGCCTGATGACCAATCACTATTACATCTTCTTTGACACCAATATATGAAGCTGCTTGACATACGTGCCATATAAGAGATTTACCCGAAACCTTATGTAGAACTTTGGGGATTTTTGATTTCATACGAGTTCCCTTGCCGGCTGCAAGGATAATAGATGCTATCATACTAAGTTCCTCCGTAAAAGATTTTACTGAACAGGCGGTAAAAACATTTTTTCAATATTTTTTATCACTGGTTAGTATAAACTGCAATTCAAAAAACAAGCTTAAACTACCTGCTGAGTAAGGATGTATACAATATAAACTATCATAAGAATATCATATATAATATAAAAAAGAAACTTATGAACAATAACATAAACTAGTTATTTTTTATTTTTCAGGGATGCGGTTTTAAACCATATCTCTTCGGATCAGTGTATACCGTGTCACTACGTCAACCCACGGGTAGTATTTGCTTTGCAAATTTCCACCCTTAAAGGGTGACTTCGTTCCCACACCGAAAATAGGATTTATGTAATGTACTCTTGCATGAAAAAAACAGTAAAAAATGTCGATTTATTTTGAAAAACGTCTTGACAAATATATAAGCACGCATTAAAATAAAAAACAAACGATTATTTATTTAAATAGTTGGGATTTTACT